>Ga0209645_1000363_pt1 | contig 24140 bp, 28 predicted proteins | sample ETNvirenome_6_30_FD_184070 | JGI IMG/M metagenome (GOLD analysis project Ga0209645, IMG submission 184070) | Marine viral communities from the Pacific Ocean - ETNP_6_30 (SPAdes) (version 2) | ecosystem: Environmental > Aquatic > Marine > Oceanic | place: Pacific Ocean | collected 2013-06-19
ACATCAATCGTAAGCGTGGGCGTGGTCGTTCCCGTTCCGCTTAGGGTAGTGGTAATGCCTGTGCCACCCGCAATTTCCAAAGTATCGCCACTATCAATGTTGGTCGTTAAACCGCCTCCGTCTTGCACTATCCAAGATTCATAACCTGCTATTGTCGTTTCAAGGTTGATTGTTCCCGCACCATTGGTAATTGTAATTGAACCGCCTGTGGAGGTTAAACTTCCCCTCTTAAAAACTGAACCATCTCCAATGAGTAAATCACCTGCACTTGGATTTACACCTGCATACTTGTAAATTCTTTGAATTTCTATTCTATTTTGGTCAGCATCCGAAAAGATATTAACTCCACCATTTCCAAAGTGTCTAAAATCACCATCGCCATCGCCATCGGGGTTCACATCAAAACTCATGTTAGGATTGCCACTTCCTTCGCCCGAAATAGTAAGCATTCTAACTTCGGCGGCATCATTGGTAATGTAAAAATCTAAACTGCCTCCGTAAGTAGTAAGCCCTCCACTATCAATTCTTGCCTCAATTCGTGCATAATCCACTTCGGTTTGTGTGTTGCCTTCTAAGGCGGTGAATTTGATTTGACCAAGAACATCGTCAGGCTGTGGTGGAGATTTATTACGGAATAATTTCAAATCGGGTGCATTAGTAGCCCCGCTTGCCGTTGATTCAAGAACCAACATAGCATCTGCGCTACTATCAACAATTTTTAATTGGCGACTCCCTGCTGTGGAAACATAAGTTAATCCATCGGAGTATTCAAGAGCCGTAGCCCCACTATCCACTTTCAAAAATTCGTTAGCACTTCCAAGAGAATTTAATCCTGTTCCACCACTTCCGACATCAAGTGTCCCTGCTACGGTGATTGAACCTGTGGTTGCTACCGCAGGGGTTAAACCTGTGCTTCCAAATGATAATTCGGTGACTCCACTACCACCGCCACCGCCACCTGTTGAGTTAATGGTAACTGAACCGTTGCCATTGTCCAACAATGTCATGTTGTTTCCTAATTGAATTTGGCTAACACCGAAAACATCAACCGTATTATCGGTTTTTTTGACATTCAAACCCGCTTTACCCGAATTAGAACCTGTATAGATATTTCCCATCTTACCTCACCATCAGTTAGCCACATTTTGAATTTGAACCTTATCTGTTTCTAAGAAGCCCATCTTCTGTTCCGACCAACCCGCAAAGCAAGCCTCAATTTCGCCTGTGGTAATGTCTGTTGCCACTCCTACATCTCCTGTGCGGTTAATTACACGAAGAACGATTTGCTTCTCAACGAAAAGTGGGACATCAAATTTCCATTGGTCAATCTTAGGAGTTACAGGCGACCATTGGAAGTCAGCCCATTCCATCAACAAAATGCCATCAACCCAAATTTGGTAGGTGATACCACCTGTGGTGGGGACTCCGGGAACTTCCGAGTGTCCGAAACTGCAAATCTTGTAAAATTCGCCAATGGAAGCAGGGACAAATGTTCCGACTGTTCCCGCAATTGTTGAACCTGTGCCGCCGGGAATCGGGGAATTAGGAACGGAAGCGTCTTGATTGAAATTTGGATTTATCATTTCGGGGTTATTGACAAGGCTATTTGAGGGAATTTGTGGTGGGGCAAGGTCAGCAATAGGTTGTGCGGAAGCGGAAGCGGTTGTTCCTTCGGCTCTTGTGACATTCAAAACGCAAATATCCAAAAATGTGTTATTGTTTAGGTTAATATCCGCAAAATTGACCTTTTGGCGTTGAATTACATTCGCTGATGTAGGGCGTGGGACAAGGTGGAATGGGAAAACCGATGTGAAAAGCATGGTTTCTTGTGTTCCAAGTGATACAGGGGCTTGAGTTTGACGATTGTAAATAGAAGGGTCAAGACCTTGACGGACAGGTTTTGCATTTTCCACATGACCGGGTCGGTTTTGGTCGTGATACGGTAATGGACTCGGCTCAACATTGTCCCCTTGTTGGGAATAGCCCGTTTGCAGGGCTTGTTGCGTCTTGTTGTAGGGGTTGATTTTCTTCCTACGAGCCTCGTAAGGGTTCGCTGAATTTGACGAAGGCATACTCTTTCATTATCCGTCTTGTTATCTAAAGGTGTTCGCTCTTTTCTTCTTTCAATCAGCGCATCAGGGCCGTCATATAGCGTCAAAATACCAAAATAACAATCAAAACGAGTAAAAGTAGCAAAAAGTGGGTCAAAGGTTCGGGTTCGTCATCCCAATGTCGGTGAACCATCATAAATCACCATCATAATCTTGTTGAGTCGCTACGCCTTGATTCTTGCGCTCTCGTTTTCGGCGTTCTCGTTCACTACGCATGGCTTCAAGGTAAAACTCAAAGGTTTCAGTTTCCAATCCTTTACTCTTGAGTAGCAATCGGCGGTAATTTTCAACCGTTCCGACATTGACAGGGATTCCGAGATTCATTAGTTTGCGAGCCATCAGTCCATCTGTGCCGTCAAAAAGCGTATATTCCACATAAACGGCGGCTAAAACTGTTGAATAGGGAATGTTTGTCCAAACACCACTTTCAGCCGACAATTGAATGTCGTTAAAAAGAGTGTAGCGAACATCAACCGTTTGGTCGGGAAGGACATAAACAGGTGGCCATAATTCGTAATATGGATTGTCAAAAGTTTGAATTGGATAGGGCGAAGCATAACCCGACACACCCGAAGACCACACATTTTGCGGGTCTTGGTAATAATTTGTGGTGTCAATAACAATGTTAATGAACATATTTGGATTCCATTTTACCAAATTACCTGCGCCATCCACACGGAAACCATAAGGAGAAATACCCGGTGTGCATCCAATCTTTTCAATGACGACAAATTCATCTTCGCCCACTAAAGCAGTTTGACGAGCAGGTTGAACATTTCCAAATGCACCCGACAAGATTGAGTTTTCCGTTCCCACAGGAGGGTAATGACCTTGAGAACTCGCAAGGCGACCATCGGTATCATCGCCGTGTAATTCCCAAGTGTAAATTTGTTTTCTCATCGCCATATTTACACCTTCCTACGGGCATTCTTAATTTCATCGGGCAATTCAGCCATACCTGCATAAATATGTGATTTAATCAAATCTTGTTTGTATCTCCACAAATTTTCAACAGTAAGTGGCCAACCTGCATCAATTAACCGTTGGGCTACGATACAATCCGCACCATCAATGAGAAGATATTTGATATAACATCTTGCTACGCCAATATCTGTCGTGGTTTTTAATCCAAAACTTCCTCTTTCAAACGGCCATGTTTTACCCGAATTATTTTTGACTTCCACAGCCCATCTGTCGCCGGGTTGAATGATAACAGGAGGTTGTAATCCTTCTTGGAAATCTATGTTAAGCATTCCACCTAATCGCCCTTTTGCTAAGGAAGTCGCCGTTGATGGAGGCGCACCGTTAGGGAATGGAACAATAGCACCACTAATCCCCCCATCTCTTGAAGGCACACCATCGGGGTCTTGAAAATAACGAGTCGTATTTACAATAATTTGAGCGTTGAAGGTTTCGGGATAAACTGCAATCCCGTCTAAAACAATGAATTGATAGGCTTTCAATTGACCGGGAATATCAAGGTTGTTTCCAATGTCGCCATTAAAAATGTCCACTACGGCATTGTTAGCAATAGGGACAACACACCAAAATTGTTTTTCGGATGCCGTTCCTACCTTGTAATTGATGGCTGAAACGGGATATGAGTTAAGAATAACATCGTTAAATTCGTTGTTAGAAACTAACGGTGGAGTAATCAAAAAATTCTTAGATTGACTCACATTTCGCCACTCGTAGCATTGACGGCGAATACTCATAATTAACGATTGTCGCCGTTGCTATCTAAACGATTTGATTAAACGCCACGATAGCCCGGTGGTGCTTTTTGGATAGCCAATTCACCGATTAAATCCACAACAACGGTTTGGTTGTTAGCGGGGTCTGCCGCACCTGTAATTTGGGAACGAGTGGTGACGGTCACGGAAAGTGGTTGTTGGAATAGAACAAGGACAGGAGATGGGAACATAAGGATTCCACCACCGTTTGCGATGTTGGTTGCCAACCAAGAAATGTCAAATTGGTTTGAAGGGACATTGTTTGCACCGACTTGAATAGAAACGGCGTAATCTCCTGTTAGGTTGTTCCCTGCCGAATCGGTGATACGGACAGCGATACCGTAAATTCGGACTTCCTCATTGTTGGCTTGGTTTGTGTAAATTGAAACCACTTGGGAAGTATTAGCGGCGATGGTTGCGCCACCTGCGCCAACCGATGTATCACCATTGAAGTTTGTGCGGATAGTATAAATCTCAGGTTGTGGGTCTTGATTTGCCATTCATAATCACCTGTATAGTATTCAATTGGTGGTCTTGTTATCTAAAGGTTCTTCATTCAACGCATCCTCCCTGTTGCCCCGCAACCGTTGGTAGTGGGGTTTGATGACATAATACAAGGCGATAAACACGATTAAGTCAAGAAGGAACGCCCATGCGCCAAGTTTTTCAATATCTTCAATCATTTGGGGGAGGTAAATGACAGGGGAAACTGCACCTAACCGAATGTATAAACTCAAACTCCAAGTCCACGCAATTTGAAACAAAATGAGCAAACCCACTAATGGGCGGGAAACTTTCATGCAAATAACTCCGTGTCATCATCAATTTCGGGGGCAGGGGCGACTCCTAATTCTTCAACAGAAGGCGGTTCAACATTTTCTTTATCCAAATAAGCACAAAAGAAAGCATAGGCTTTGGGAATGACATCTTGTAATTCTTCTTCCACATTTCTATCGTTTTCTTCGGCGGCTGTAATTACAATTTGCCGTATTTGAGTGAATAAACCGATAGTTTCGTAAAAATCGGCATTGAAAACGCTTTTGTATAATCTCGCTACCTTGTCGGCATTGTATTGAACGAGAACTGCACCGACTACGGCACAAGTGGAAACGGCGGCGGTGAAACCAAGAAGCAACCATTCCATGTAAGGGGTCGGTTCAATGATAAAAGGAACAATTTGAATACAAAAAATAACAATCAAACAAGTGGTCAGCAATTGTCTTCCTGTAAGGTATTCTTGTTCCACAATGGAAGATAAATCACTCTTTCCCATCAGTTTTCACTCCTAAATAGTAGGTGTTTGTCAATTGTTTTAAGGTATTCATAACCGTAAGTATTCATCTCCTTAATGACTTTCTTTGTCCAATTTCCTGTGCGGTCAATAAAGAATAATTCGGAACGGAAAATACCTTGATTGTGTAGCATAGTGAAATCGGAATAAGAATAGAGATTCAACAATGAATCTTTGTATTCTATTTGAGGAAAAACCATCGGAACAGTTTCCATATCTTCCATGATTTGAGGTTCGGCATTAGAATGTAATTCAAATTGTTCCCATTCTTGTTCCCACATCCTATCCCAAAAGGACTTATTAGAGTAGTATTCGGGGCCAAGTGAGCGTTTTCTATCTTCCATGAAGGCAGTTTTACGGTGGATAACATCGGAGATAATGTCATCCTCGTCTTGCATAAGATACGATAGTTTGGTTTGCTATCTATACCTGTTGCTCAACCTTGTCAATAATGATTCCACTAACAATGGAAGCCACGACCACAAGAGTCGCCATTTTGACTAACGATTTTCCTTTAGGCATAACAAAGTTTTCCCACTTGAAAGGAAGATTTTTGGTTTCGGTGATACCGTAATTGTAGTGAATTAAGGCTTCGGTAAAGAAAACCGCAAAGGTGACTCCCGACACTACAATAAAATGCTCGGTTCTTTTATTCACGCCGCTTCATCTCCTTTCAAAACAATGTCGGACAGGGCAACGCCTACGACTACGACAGGAAGGGCCAAAAGCACCCAATCACTACGAGTAAAAACATGAGTCGGGAAACCATAGGTGCGGTAATTCTTGAAACCGTTGATAAGCATTGACGAAAAGAAAGCCATAGACCCGACAGCAGGGATGACCCAACCTCGCCACGCTTGCCTTGCTTGTTCGTTGGCTTGTTCCTTCGGTTGGTTAGCCATCTTTTCAATCTTCTCGGCTTCGTCTTGATTAGGAATTTAATCACCCCTCATTTTCGTATATCCAAAGTATAGACCACCAAGCGTGAGAACACCAATTCCCGCTTTTGCCAAGTTTGATGACATAATTCCGCCTTTTGGTTGTGCTGTCGTGACATTTTGGCTTTGAATTTCTTGGTCGGTTTGGGCTTCATTTCCCTCTCGGCATCCGAAAACTCCCGACCAAAGTGGATTACAAACTCGTTCTTGGTAAGCATCTCTCGCTTGTGCGCCGGGTGCGGAATCAAGATACGCTAATGCTTGCATATCGGTTGGATTCCACTTGACTAAAGAGCCACCTTGTAAAGAATAAGGAATACCTGCACCCCCGTAAGGCTGATAGGCTTGACCGTCTTGATTAAGAACGGTTAATTGAGGAACGAAATCCATCCATGAAGATGATGATTTCCCCTTAGAAATCGGTTGCCCTGCTTGAGTATATCCAATGATTTCTTGTTTGGTTGTGGTGCATCCCGGACTTCCTGTTGTGCAACCTGTCGGAGTATTGACATTGACATAACAAGTTTGCATACCCAAAGCACCCGGGTCACAAGTGATGTTATATCCATTGGACATAGGTTATAATAGGCTTCCTTGCTATCTAAAAACAATCATTCGTAGTTTCGGATAGCGATACCGACAGGGAAACGAGGAACGCCATCATCTGTCAATTCAAAATAACGAACCGTTAAAGTCGCACCAATGTAAGCATCACCGTTCTTGAAGTATTTGGCTCGTTCTTCCCTTGAGCCTCTTGGTCGGGTTTTGAAAATGTCGCCGTTTTCAGTCATACAAATCCAAATAACTGTTCCCGCATCGTTTCCTGTGCCTTCTTCATAGCCCACGATTTCATACTCTTGGTCAAAGAATTCCTTGAATTTTTGGAGATTCTTAGAACGCTTATTGATGCCATATTCACCTGCTTTGTTGCGAATCATAATGCCTTCGTAGCCTTCATTTACAAATTGGTCGTGTAAGGTTTTTACTTCGGAAGGGTCGTTGATAACAAAATTTTCCGTGAGGATGAGATTCTTAGGTGGTTTAGAGCCGAGAATCTTTTTCAAATCATCGTATCGCTTTTGGAAACCTGCTTGCCGATACTTGGGGTCAAGCATATCATACAGTCGGAACGAAACCTCTTTCAATAATTCTTCATCACTTCTAACAGGGACTTTAGCATAAATCAAGTCGCCATTTATATCAAATTGGAAAGGAATTACAGGCACTTTTTCTTCTCTCGCAGGGCGCAAGGTTTCCCTTCGGACTAAACCGACAACCTCTTGGAAAGTGAGCGTATCGGAATATAATTCACCGTCAAGGAATGCACCATCGGGAACGCCTTTCAAAGAAGAAATTTGTTTTCTTAGATGTTCCATGTGTGGAAACTCTTTACCCTTCCGAGATTTCATAGAAACCGAACCATCGGGGTTAATGGAAGCCAAACATCGCACACCGTCAAATTTCCTTTGACCGATAGCAGGGTAACTAATATCGTGTCCTCGCTTATTGAAGTCAAGAGCAAGCATAGGGCGAACAACAAGAATAGTTTGAGCATCTTGCATACTTTCAAAGTAGCCCTCGTCTTGTTTCTTGTTAAATTTGGATTCTAACTCAAAGATGGCTTGACCTTTGGCATCACGATTTTGCTTGCCTTGCCAATAAATCTTCGGCTTGTTTTTGACCTTGTTTCCATTGAGTAATCCTGTTTCCACATACATGAAATAACGATTGTTTTGACCTTGCTCAACCCAACCTCTCCATTGGCGGATTTTACCTTTGGAATCACGCTTATACAAAATCCTCTCATGGATGACCATGTTTAATGGTTATTCAATCGGGTTAATAAAGGTTTTCACCCGAAACGGTCAAACAATTTCTTAATTCTGTCGCCACCAAGAAGGGCAACAGCACCGATACCAATACCGAGAAGCCCTAATGCCATTTTTGTATTGTCGGACTTGAATTCTTCGTTAGAAGGTTCGCTTCCTGTGGCTTCGGCAGGTTCGGGAGTGGAAGATGGGCCGCTTGGAGATGGATTTCCAACAGTATCAGCCTTTTGCTTCAAAATCTTCTTGAAAATGGTCTTTTCCCTATCAGTTTCAATGCTTGGGCGGTAAATGACTTCGTTATCCATGCCGTCTTTATGTCCTTTGGTGTAAGCGTAAGTATAACCATCGGATTCGGATTCGTGTTCCGCCGCCAAACCGTAGTGTCGTTTGTCGCCATAATCGGTGTAAGTATCAACATCAACCGAACCGACATCCTCAACATCAATTTCAAAGTTATCCTCACCTTCGGATGGCTCGCTTCCAATTTCATCGGAAATAGCATCGTGAATATAATCTTCTTCCTCATCGGAAACTGTTTCCTTTGCGGTTGTCCAATCATAAGTGGTGATAGGGTTATCGTAGCGGAATTCATACATGACTTCTTCTTCCCTCGCAATCATATCATGCTCTTTTTCGCCACTACCGCTTGCACCGTAAATACGGGAATAATCAGTTTCACTCTCGTAAGGAATATAATCTCTAATATCCGAGTGTGTTTCATCAAGCATTCTTGCTTCTTCTTCATCCTCCCTTTTGCTTTCCAACCATGCGGCGTAAGCAATAGCGATAGTTTCTTCGTCTTGAGTATCAGCCGTTGGGTTAGAGTCAAAATCATAGAATTCATCCAAAAATTCCTGTGGGTATTCTCCTTCCGCACCAAAAATCGCCGCACCAACCGCTAAAGCACCGACACCAAGAGCAACCTTAGCACCTGTGGACAATCCTTCTTCGGATTCTTCTTCCTCATCTTCGGTTTCATCTTCCTTGACAGGGCGAGTGACCTTTGCTTGCACGGCTTCGTAGGTTTCCGCATCCAAATCAACAAGCGTTCCATCGGGCATTCTTTCTTGGAAATAGAAACCACTTACCAAAAATCCTGTTTCATCGGAAATATCATCCACAATTTCGTCAGCAATTTCTTGCATATCGGTTGTATCTCCAATATCGTCAATATCCAATGCAAAAGTGAAATCTTGTGGGAGTCCTAACTCATCTTGGTCTTCACCATCGGTTTCATAATCAACAGAAGATACCACGAAGACACGAACATTTTCCGCCGCCTTTTCTTCAATTTCAGCAGTTTCTTCCTCTTTTTCCTCGTTTTCGTCTTCAGGGAGGGCCTCTTGTTCTTCTTTTTCTTCCGAAACTTCTTCCTCTTTTTCTTCGGGAATATCAACCAATTCTAATTTGTCGCCTTCTTGTAAAACGACTGTGAATTCTTGAGTTTTGGGTTCTTCCTTTTCATCTTCATCGGCTGAAAAGTTTTCATTTGACGGTTCTTGCGGGAAGGGCTTCTCCGAAGGTGCGGGGGGTTCAACATCAGCAGGGGAAGGACTACCTACTGTATCAGCCATTTTTTCAATCTTCTCAACGGCTTCTTTATCAATGGGTTCTATCAATTTCGGGGTAAATCCATCCGATTTTGTTTTTCCTACTCGGAATAATTTGTTTTCTCTAAAACCGTCTTTCGTTCCCGTAATGATGACCGCTTCCGCTTCCTTAGCATCAAAGCCATAGACCTTTACGAAATCTTCCTTAGAAACGGTCTTAGGGAGTGTTTTTCGCCCATCGTATTCACCTTCAAGGAGATAGCGAATTGAGCCACCTTTGGATTTCATCGCACGACCATTAACAATGGTGGCTTCGTGCTTGGATTTTAACGAGGGAACATAACCTAAGAAAGTCGTCTTAGTCATGGGTTATCATTACCCCTGCCACTATCTAATACTCTCCATGAACAATTGTTCATGGTTTATGAACAAATCACCACAACATTCCTGTGTCTTTAGGTCTGTAAAGAACCCCTTCTTGACCGAAGGCAGGGATTGAACCGATGGAAGGAACATGATATGCGGAATCTTCGGCGGAAAGATAATCAAAGTGGTAACTGTCTTGTTGGGCTTCCGCTTCTTTTTCTTCTTCGGCTTCCGCTTCCATTGATTCAATTTCCTCTTGTTGTTCCTCAATTACGGCTTGAGAGTCGTCAAGGAGGCGTTCATAGCGTTCCTTTTCAGTTTGGGCAGTAAGACCACGATTGAGTCCACCGAGAGCGTAGCCGAGCGATAAACAACCACCAACGGCGAGAACCATAGTGGATAACGCACCCTCAAACATCGGGGCATCCTTGTTAGCGAATCGGTCATATCCATAGATGGCGAAGGAAGCAACGGAAACACAAATGGCGGCGAGTGTGCCTTTTTGCTTGGCTTCCATCGCTAACGGAGTTTCCACAGGTTCTTCCTCTTCATCCATTTCCCCTGCGAGAACCTTATCCCGCAAATCACGGAAGTCAAGGACAGCACTCATGGTGTTATTTGGGCGTTCCCGTTATCTAAAGACACCGACACTTCAAACCGCATTGGTAAAGGTAATAAAAGCCTCTTGCATGGTTTTCATGGCTTCGTCATGGCGTGTTGTTTCAGTAGCAATTTGGCGAGCCAATTGAGCGCATCGGTGAGCATGGTTTTCCGTCAATTCCTTTCGGCGTTGATTGTAGCGGGTAGCGATAATTCCCTGTTGGGCATCCGTCAAGGTAATGTTTGCCATGTCAATTTCAAAGGCAACAAGGGTGTTCCAATGAATCCATGTGGTATGCTTTTGACCGTAATTGTAATCGTAATACTCAACGCCGTAGCGGTTGTTTAACGAATGGGATGTAATACCTGCGAGGGTGGAAACCAATGTGAGGGCATCGGCTTCTTCATCAGCATCACCATTGGTAAGCATATCGTTGATTTTAGCAACAAGAGCCTCCCGAATGTTGGCATCGGTCTTAGCCTCATTTTCGGCTTCTTTTTGTTGAGCCTTCTCAAGAAGAGGAACGGCTTTTCTAACATCGGCTACAATCTTACTCATCAAAGTTTCCCAATGAGATTTTAGACCTGCGAAGGAAGGTGTGTGCTTTCCGAACAAATCCGACATTAAACCGCAAGCAAAGGTGTTTTTCTTAGAAACTTGGTCAAGAGGTTGCTTAAAGAAGCACCAATCGTGGCGGTAGCGAGAAGTCCACGATTGCCCCAAAGTAGCGATTTGAGGGTTGGCAAGTGCAAATTCGTGCAGGGAAGCAATTTCAAGGTGAAGGCGAGGATTCCTTTCTTTGATGAGATTAACCATGTTTTCCATTTCCGCATCAGTAAGATTTAGGAGATTTTGAAAGTCCACCTTTTCTGTTTGGTTGTAGTATGATGAGGTTTGGAAACCAACATGAGGCACAAGATACTGAATGTAAATGTTGAAGAAATAACGAGGAATGTCCTCAACATAATGCTTCAAATTTTCATCGGTTGTGTTCCCATAAACAATGTTGTAAAAATTAGGTGAAATGAGGTTAGCGTGAGGTTTTTTGAAAGAGGCCAAAACTTCTTGACGAATTTCTTGAAGAATGTCCATAATGGCATTATAACTGTCTTGAAGGGTTTGACTGTAAGCAGGGTGTGTCGTGCTTAGTCCAATGTTCGTATCAGCATTCTTAGCCCTCTCATCACGCATAATAATCAAATGGTCGTGAATCTTTTGAGAGCGAGAGTCCTTGTCAATAGCACGGTCAAGAATTTCGTGAAAAATGAACGAAACGATGTGGCTTGTAACAGAATGCAGGTTGTTAAGATGATTCATTTGAGTCAAAGAACCAACATGGTTTCGGTATTCGTAAGCATCCATGCCATCAATTTTAATGTTGGCATAACCCGCTTCTTGAAGGAATGTCCACACCGTCATATCGGTGTCCTTGTTCAAAACTTCGTTAAGGGGTGCATGGAAGGCATTCTTGTCCCCATTCAAAGGCTCAAAATTCAGTTTGCTGTTTCGGATGGCACGGTTGCTCATATTTTCCCAACGGAATAAACGGGTTAATAAAGGTTTCTTTCACGGCACTAAGTCAAAAAGTCAAAAACGATTGACTGATTAGAAATCAAGTTACCAATTTATGATTAAGGTTGGACTTGTCGCCTTACCTTATCCATTAGCAAAGCCCTTCTTTCATAGTATTGCGTTTGAGCATCTTTCTTTTGTTGAAGTGGTCGTTGCATTTGGGCGGCGATGCGAGCAATTTGGTCATCTGCTGAACGCATTTGGGAATCTTTATTCTCTAAAAGTTTCGCTTCTAATGCGGCAAAGAGGGAATTAGGAACAGTAAGTTTGTCAAATAGATAACTCATTGAAACCATGCCCCCTACTTGGTATAACTCCCTATCATATTCTTCCACAACACCGCCTGTATTGTTAGCATGATATTGTTTAATCATTTTTTGCGGTCTAATCCCAAGATAATTAGCGTTGTTATTTGGGAAAATTAGCATAGTGAAAACCGCATCCACTCTTGACTCCACAGGAATTACATCTTTTACAGGCTTGCCATTATCATATCCTACAATTATTTTCTTACCATCAAGAACCTTTTGCATAGCCTTGACATACTCTCGTTGAGCGACTTTAACACTCATTTTTTGGGCGGTTTGTTTTGCTTTTATTCGTGTTTTCGCAGGTTGCATTTCCTTTTTCATTAAGGTCAAAACCTTTCTTGCTTCACGACCTAAATAGGACTTCATTTCACTTTCACTCAATCGGAATGAAGGTGGGAGTGCAAAAAAGAATTGTGTGTTTTGTCGGCGTGTATATTCTTTGAAATAACTTTCTTTTCTTTGCGAATAAGGATAATCTCGCCCTCCGACAACCTTAATTTCGGGATTTTCTTTGAAAAATTGAGTATATTGATACCAACGCACTATGTTTGATGAATTCATCATGTCTAAAATGTATTTCTTAACTTCGGGTGTCAAAGTAAAAGCAGGTGGATTAACTTGGTTGTATTTATCAGCACGAAGCGGATTATTTAGGTAAGGGCTTCCATGATTCCTCATACGAGAATAAAAATAAGATGTGAGATGTTGAAGCAAGCCTTCTTTCGTTAGCATTGTGTCATTCCCATAATTGTAAGCATTAGCACAAGTGTTGTAAAGCCATTGACCGAAATATCTTCCTTCTTGATTATTCATGTCAAGAAGATTACTTGCAGTAAGTGAATAATTTGGATTAACGGAAGATTTCATCACGGTTTCATACTTTGCGGCGGCATCTTCTATTCGGTTTGCCGTTTCCAAAAGTGAACCCCTTGCTAACCGTGCTTGAATCAAAGGAAGAAGCACTCCATTTTGGAACTGCATTTGAGTAAGCCTTGTGGGGTTTCCATTCGCATCCAAATTATTCTTGAAAGCCGAAGATACGGCATTACTCTTCATAAATTTCAATAACTGCGTGGTTGCCTTTTTCAAATCATTTAGGGTGGCTTCCTGTGATTTTTGAGAGTAGTAAATTGCGATTGCTCTATCTATCTCATTAGCCAACACAATGTAAGCAGTTTCTCTTTCTCCTAATGGATATGTCTTTTGACCTTCAACCAACCAATTGTATTTTTGCCATTGTTGATAAACGCCTCTATCTATGTCATTCCACAAATTCTCCGATTGTATTTTCTTTTCTAAAGCCTTCCACTCGTCAGTTTGTGCTTTGGTTAAAATTGAAGGTAATTGCTTATTGAAGAAACTTTTATTGATTTTCTTAGATGAAATTGCTCGCCCTGTCGCCATAAAAACTTGATTCTCCGCACTCATATTTGTAGTTTTCCCTTCTTTTAGAAGATAACCTGCACCTGCGAGTAAGGTTGCGATAGCGGCGATTCCTACTGTTTTATCCATCATTCATTCCCCACCGCACTACCCGAATAGTTTTGTCCAAAGGCGGCGTTGGTATAAGCGGCGGCATTCATCCACGATGCACCATCAATCAGCATTTCAAGATTGTTTTGTGCCGCCATAGGATAAGCAGTTTGTCCGACATAATTTCCCGAACCCGATACAGGTTCAGCAAGTGGGGTGATAACAGGCATTGAAGTGCCTCCCGAATTGATAGGAATTTGATAAACACGGTTTGTTCCGATAACTACTTCGCCTCTTTCATTGATACCTGCCGTGCCGTTAGCACCATCGGCTTCTTTGGTTTCTTTACCTTTGAAAAGACCTACAATGAAGGCTTTGGAGGAATCCACAAGCGGTTGTAATTCTTCATCAAAAATGTATAGCAATAGACCTGCTACTGCCGCACCGCTTAGAAATGTTTTCATCCCTTTCATGTTATTCACTCCGAGTCAGTATCACCGAATAGCCTCATAGCCAAGAAGGAAGCAACACTCAACAAAGCACCGGGTAAAACAACGCCTACTGCAAGACCGCTACCCCATCCCGCACCTTTCTTGAAGTCATCCTTAAACTCGCCTTCAAATTCAGCACCGTAGTTTTGAGTAGGTTGGTAGGAAGACCTGTCCACTTCAACGGACTCTAAAGGAGTGTAGCCATCCATGCTTAGAGAACCGTCTTGGAGATAACCTGCGGTGTCAGCACCGAATGATTCCGCCATTTGGAGGGTGAAATCTTCGTAGCCCTTCTTAATCTTCGCATTTTCCTTTGCTCGGCATTGACGGTAAGCCGCATCCATTGTTCCCAAAGATGCTCTTGGGCTTTCCTTCTTTCCGTAAATGTTGAAAAGTTTGGAAAGGTAGCCGATACGACCATACGCACCCATTGGGTAGTATTTGCCATCCTTTTCAGTAACGGCGGTGTAGTAAAACTTGTTGGAAGAACCATCACGATAAACCATGTAGCGGTCATAAATAACATCGCCATAGCCACTATTCTTCAAATCACGCCTTGCACTCTCAACATCTCTTGATGAAGGGGCAAGTGTTCTCATAGCCTCAAAAGTTTGATTGGTTGGGTCTGCACTTGGGCCATCTTGACCTGTAATGCCTTCGTCAAAAGTAGGCGATGGTGAACCGACCATATCAGCGTTGCGAGTAATGATTTGACCTGTTTTACGGTTTCGGGCATACATTTTACCCTTTTTGTCCTTCGTGAACTTGACTTTGGTTTCCGCACTCATGGTGGAAACATCGGAATATGGGTGGTGAGGATTCAATGAATCTGTCATTCCCTTTGACTCATCACGGCGGTCTTTCAAAGATTGTTCGTGCATTCCACGATGGCGCATACCGATTGACTCATCATCTCGGTCATCATAGCCTTGTGCGGAGAAATCGGAGTTTGTAGGGTCAGCACTTGGCCCATCTTGTCCTGTAATTCCATCATCAAATTGAGGTTCGGGTTCATCGCTTTCGGCATACCATTGTGTTACACCGTGTCCGAGTGGGGCTTCAACGACTACGGAATCAACACCGTTAAAGCCTTCAAGGGAAACGCCTTCTTCAACAGTAATGTTGGTGGTGGATTCGTCAAGCAAAGCATTTTCGCTTCCAAAGTATTGATTGACACCATGACCGATAGGGGCGGATTCTTCAATTGAATCAATTGGGGCATATCCGTCAAGGGATGTTCCTTCGGCAACAGCCACAGGTTCACCTTCGGCGGAGAAGTTTTCATTGGTTGGATTTTCAAAGTCGGAAGATGAAACCATGTCGGGTTCTTCGGAAGGTGAGTAGGTAGCAGTTTCACCTTCGGCGGCATGACCCATACATCCACATTGTTCAGCGTGTTTGACACAGGAAGCGCACATTCGCTTGTATTCCGCACCATAGTTTGCTGTCGGTTGGTTAGAAGTCAAATCAACCGTTGTGGATTCAGTAGGCATAAATCCTTCAAGGGTTTCATCTCCAACCATAGCATCGCTTGGGTTGTAGTATTGTCTTTCGTGTTCTTGGTTTTGTGTTTCGCTATCCATTATTTCAACATCCTGTATTTCTAAGAGTTTGCTCAAGTCAATTCCCTGTGCTTCATAGAAACACAATTGGTCTTCTTCTGTCATGTAAATATCATATCCTTCGGCGGCGGCTACTTTTGTTTTGTCATCTCCCGCAGGTGGCTTGTAATCCTTCGCAAATTCAGCAGGGGCATGACCCGCCGCAATCAGTCCCTTGTTGCATTGAATGTTTGGTTTTTGTAGGACAAGTTTGAATTCATCGGGGCGGGATTTAGATGCACCAATGAAACCAACCCTTACACCACAAGAAACCATCTTTTTCGTTTTTGGAGATGGGAATGTGGTCGTAGCATACACAACCGCACCCTTTTCATGGCGAGCAGGGAGTAAAAAGAATGAAACAGGCTTGCCTCTTTGAGTGTGCAAACGCAATTCAGCCGAAGGGAAACTTCCACTATCCCAACGAATACGAGAGGCTTCAAGTGCGCCACCTTCCACATATCGCTTTAGATTTGGATTGATATTAGCCATGTAGTTAGCACGGTCATTGGCGTGTTTGTTAGGCAAGTGAAGGATAATTCGGAATGTCCCCTTACCAAGACGAGTGCCTTTGGAAGCAGGTTTTAGATAAAGAGTGTCAGTTTTCTTTTCACCTTGAGGGAAAACATCGGTAAAATCCGTAGGCGAAGAAAACAACCATGTCGTGCGAGGATTCTCAAGGTAATCCTTAATAGGTTCTTGACGAGGCTTACGACCCATACGGTTGTTTTGTCGTTCTCGTTATCTAAAGAATCGCTTTATCCATGAAGAATGGAGGCGTGGGAATCGTTTCCTTTGTAGTGATTATACTTGGCTCGGTTCTCCACAATTGTCTTCATAGATTTCAACAAATTGTCTTGTGTAATTTTGGTGTTTTTCTTGTAGTTAGATTGGGACAAAGCATCCATATAAGCCATCATTACCATTTCTTTCAAATGCGCCCCTGTCATGCCTTTAGTTTCTTTCAGTAAGGCTTTTACATCAATATCTTGATGATTGAATGTGGAAAGATATTTCTTCAAAATCCACTTGCGAAGTTTGTCATCGGGCAATCCAAAATCAATGCGGAAATCAAATCTTCCCGGTCTGTCCACCAACGCTTTGTCAAGGTGTTCGGGATAATTCGTAGTGGCGATAGTAACCACTCCACTATTTGATTCCACACCTGCCAAACAATTCAAAAATTCACCGAGAATTGGATGGTCGCCACCCCTTGTTCGGTCAATCCCTCCGAGTGTATCAATGTCCTCAATAACCATGATGGTCGGGGCAACGGAACGGGCAATATCATACAATTCCGCAATCTGTCCTCTTTCGTGAATATCATCGGACTTGATGTAAATAATGGTGCTTTCAATTTGATTCATAATTGCCGAGCAAGTAAGCGTTTTTCCTGTTCCGGGTGGGCCTGTTAGCAAGCAACCACGACTCGTAGGCAAATCTTTTTCAGCAAAATAATCCATGTGTTTTATGAAATTAACGATATTCTTTTCAAAGGCTTCTCTTTGCTCGTTGCTCAAAACGACATCATCCCAACCGACATCTTCAATGTTGATAAACTCAAGGTTGGCATTAACGGAATTGTTTTTCAAGATTCCATTTTTCTCGCTATACTTTGAAAATCCTTCGTGAAAACTCTTAACGGAAACGGAATGTTCGTGCATAATTTGGACTTCACAATGAAGCCCATCAACAGGAACAATGTCCACGACAAACTTGACTCCATCCGACTTTCTTTCAAGGAAAAAGGAAGCCCTAATCGGCTTGTTTTCTTTACCATGTGGATAAGTAAATTGGTGATACTGAACGCCTGTGGACTTGGTTTTACTCATGCTGAATCCAAGAATTTTCTTTACATCAAAATCGCTGTAAATCCAACCCATAAAATCGTAAATGTAAATTGGTGTGCGAGAGGCTTCCCAAAAGACCCAATCCGAATTCGCATCATCGGCGGAAGTCAAATCAAAAAATTCCATAAATGCTTCTTCAAAAAGGTCGGGGTCGCCTTCGTTAGCCTTAACCATTTTCCGATAAAAATTGAGAATCTTTTCCTCATCAAAAGGAATAGTGATTTCACCCATCGGCGTTTGTAATTTAATCGGGTCGGTCATAATTTATGATTGTGAAAATCCATATCTAAATGTTGAGTGGATTTAGAACCTTATCACGCATAACCCCTTTGAAGGTTTCGGCAAAATCGGGAAGAAGGTCAATTACTCCTTCGGGCAATTCTTCCAAAGTAGGTTTTGGATGTTTTTCGTAAAATAAGTCCATATTGGAATCTAAAATCTCGTTTAGGTTCTTGCCTTGTTCTTCGGCAAGTTCATTTGCGCCTGTTTGAATTCCACCCGAACAAGTATTTTCTTCACCCACATAATGAAATCCTACAATCAAATCAAGGACACGATAATGTCGGCGTTCCTCCACAGGGAGTTTTCTTGGGTCGCCAATAATACGCATCAGTAATTCAGTATCTTCCGCCATAGCCATTCGCTCATCGTAGCCACCAACGGACTCAAACGCCTCCCTTCGGATGATAGTCCCTGTCGGTGCGGGGGGATGCCCAAAGAGGTAATAGTAAGCATAATCGGGGTAGTTTTCCATAAAAGGCATATCTTGAGGCCAATAACCGTAAAGTCCTTTGACATTAAAAGTTTCTCCCGAAAATTGCGATTGAACGGGAACATGACAGTCAAGAGGGCAAGACCATATTGCTACTTTTTCCGATGATTGTTCAATCTCCTGTTTGACTTCTTCAAGATATTGAGAATACCACCAATCATCGCCGTCAAGGAAGGCAAGATATGGATTAGAACCTAATGAAACCGCTTGATTCCTTGCACCACTAACGAGAGGGTGTGCAGGGTCTTGACGAACATAAACGAAACCGTAGGACTCCACTAAGTATTTTGCATCATACTCTTGATGTTGGATAGGTGTTCCATCACAAACATAAACGGTATAATCCTCAATGGATTGGTCAAAAACGGACTCTAAACAACGCTCAAGAAACGGTTTGGAAATACGATAAATAGGAATGATTACATCAAACATGATGAACCATTCTTCAATTACTCATTTATAACTTCCCACTTCATTTCAACGGTAATGTCGTTGTAGCCTTTGAGAGTGGTTGAACCCTTTTCCTCACTCCATTCCCTAATCAAAGACACTTTCATGTCGTTGTTGGCATCTTCAATCAATTCATTAACGGTGTCAAAATCATCTTCCGAAAGGGCTTCCAATTGAGGGTGAAATGGTGAAAAGTCAATGCTATCCCAATTGTTCTTCAATGATTCGGTGAAAATTACCTTGTCGCCTTGAGAAACTGTCATGGTAGCCTTAACATTGTCCTTGTATTCCATCAAGTGAAGGATGCGATAAGTTTGACCCGAAAGGAATTCATCATCACTACGAGGGTCGCCAAAGCCACCCTTAGCCCACATATCGTAAAACTGCATCTTGTCAAAGTAGGTATCAGTTAGAAAAACGGGGCCAAATGAAACATCTGCTGTATTACAGAAGAAACCCATGTGTCCGTATGTTGAATCATATCCGCCTTTGTCCGACCAAACTTCCCAAGCCATGTTGATACCGACAGGATGACAGGTTAATAAAGATTACCATTCGGGTTTAACCGATGTTAGCAATCTGTTTCGCCTATTTCCCGTTCAGCCTTACGGCTATATAGGGGTTAGCAAACCTTCAATTCACTCGTTCCGTGCTTATGCAGTAGGCATAGCAGGGGCGGATTGAGATTGGATAAGTGTTCGCTTATACCAATCAACATTCCCCGGATTGATGGATATTCCCATTTCCAACAGTTTGTTAGCGATGAGAGCATCAGGCCCGTCATAGAGAGTGTATTTCATAAATGCCGACAATTGGTTGCCTTCAAGGGTAGCCGCAGAAGCATATACCGAAGATTGGTAGGTAGTAACCAATGCGTCAAACACTTGTCCCGGTAGCACATAGACATCGGGGTAAAGGTTGAAACATGGTTGGAAGTTTGTGCTTCTTGGGTAAGGACTTGCCGCACCCGGGATACCATCGTTTCCAACATTGTCAGGGTCAAGGAAGTAATCGGTTGTGTTGATTCTTACTTGAATGTAAGCACGGTTTCCGAAAACACCGTTCAATGATGGGTTTGATTCAAGACCACGATAGTAAGCACTTGTTCCCGAAAGACCGAAAGCGGTTGGGGAAACTGCAACATCTTCAATTACAACGAATTGGGTTGCTGTGGTTTCAGCAGGTTTGGTAATGTTGTTTCCGAATCCACCGATGAAGATTGATACGGAATTACCTGTGTTGGCGTTTGTCCATGCGGTTGTGCCACCTGCGGTTGATTGGCTGTTCCATGCGTAAATTTGACTTCTCATACTCATAATAATCACCTATTTCTTGATTTCCTCACCTTGTTAGGGGGTTCAAGCACTTCCTCCTGCTGTTGCCGCAACACGACTTCGTTGTTGTTGCTCAATAAGAGTGCGCTTATACCAATCAACATTGTTTGGGTTGATGGTTACGCCCAATTCAAGGAGTTTATTTGCGATAAGTGCGTCAGGCCCGTCATAGAGGGTATATTTGACGAATGCCGCAACGACTGTGGTTACTGCACCTGCGGTGTTGGTGCTTTGTAGGGAGTAAAGAATTTGGAAAACTTGTCCCGGTAGCACATAAACATCAGGGTATAGGTCAAAGGACTTCAACAATTGAACATAGTCAGTTAGTGCATCTGCACCTGCGCTGTTAGAAGAACCTCTTGGGTATGGGGAAGCAAGTCCCGGAACACCCGCTTGGTCTGTAACATCAGGGTTTTGGAAGTAGTCGGTTGTGTTGATACGGACTTGAACAGCACCACCAAGATAAGCGGAACAAGCGATGTCCTCAATTACGATAAATTGGGTTGCGGTTGTTTCGGCAGGTTTGGTAATGTTGTTTCCGATTCCACCGATGAAGATGTCGTATTCACGATTGACGGGAACATCAATAGGGACAGCATCAACAGTTCGGCGTAGGCTTGAAGTTTGACCACTTGGGGCAAGGTTTGACCATTCATATACTTGGCTTCTCATACTCATTTTAATTCACTTCCTTTTGGAGTTAATTCTCCGTTGTTTTTTTGACTATCTAAAGGGTCGCATTCTTCAACCACTTTTGGAGAAAAATACGGAAAAATGCTACGCTCTTTGATTAAAAAGATATTTTCGTTTGGATGTCCCGAAGACATCTCGTTGAAAATCAAACTTCTTCTTCAAGGGAAAGTGGGTCAAATCCTGTTAGGACAGCGACACCAAGTAGTCCAACGACTGTTCCCATGATACGAGTTAGGGTAATATCGCCAACCATAGGTAGGGAGAATAGAACCTTGTTCATAATCTTGAAGTTAGCACCGAGAGCGACACCTGCACCAACGAGGACAAGTGAAGCACCGATTGTTTTCTTGTTTAGTAGCATTCCCTTAATATCCATTCTTAATCACACTCACATACAGTTTTTTAGACAGCAAACACCGCAAACGGTTAGGACAGCACCAACAATTTGTTGTGCGCCCGCTTCCTTACCGAGAACAGGGATAGTAAAATCAAATGCAGGGAGGAATCCAAGCACCTTTTGTGGTGGAGTCATAATCAAATGCAAACCACCAACGGTTGAAACAACCGCACATAGCATCTTTCCTTTTTCTGTGTTCATCCAATTGCATAATTTATTCATCATATTTTTCACTTCCTTTTTGAGTTTCACATAAAGCGGTTAATCAAGATACAAGAACCAACGACAACGCCGACCAAACCTGCAACATTTCCGACTGAACCCACAATTGGGAGGGACATTGAGGTAATTCCCGAAGCCTTACCAAAGTGTGCCGCACCGAGTAGTAGCACGGATGCGCCGACTACGATTTGGCCTTTTGAGGTTTGGGTCATTGAGCATACTTTCTTGATTCCATTCATCATATCATTCACTTCCTATTTATTGTCCTAAGACACTCCCATGACCTTCTGCACCCGCAACGAAGTTTCCGATGAAACCGCTTTGGTTGCTTTCAGCATACCATTGTGTTACACCATGACCGCTTGCACCTGCGGAGGGCATCTCGTAAGATGGGAGAATGTAGGTTGAGAAGACATCTTCACGACCACCGACTTCTTTTGTCATTGGAGGGACAGAACCCGCTTCCATTGACACTTCATAAGCGGTCATAGCAGGGGCGGAATCCGCCATTGATGTTCCACCGACTACATTAGCCATTGAATCATCGCCTGTCTTCGTTCTGTTTCCCATAACATCGGTTGAAGCCGCAAATTGCTTCATATCCATACGCTTGTTAAAGGAAGTAGCGGAGTTCATGTTTTCAGCACCGAACCATTGTGTTACACCATGACCCATAGCGGATTCTTGGCGAACCGAGTCAAGGTTGTTTCCAACCATTTCTTGTGCGATTTCCACTTGTGGAGTCCCTGCGGTCATTTCTTGCTCAATTGTTTCAGCACCGTAGTTTTGGGTTGGTTGCATAGATGACCTATCAACCTCAACGGAGTCAAGAGCAGTATAACCATCAAGGTTCATGTGTCCAAAGTAGCCCACATTGTCGCCTTCCGCCGCCATGTAACGAGTTAGACCGCCACCAATTCCGAGAATACCAAGTAGGTTTCGGGTTGCGGCAAGAGTAGTAATTGCACCACCAAGAGTCCAAACCATGTTAGATGTCTTCATACCATAACTTGTCATTGAGATACCGACACCAAGACCTGCGGCGGTGGAGATTTCACGACCAAATGGGAAGCGGGAGAATGGAACGAAAGTCAATACGATAGCAGTTAGACCACCAACGACTGAACCTGCAACGATTGTTCCCCATGATGTAGCACCTTTCTTGGTAGTAAAGGTGTCTTTGAGGGCTGATGGAACGCCTGTGATAATTTCGCCCGTTGGCTCAAGGACTTGCTTCTTGACTGTTGATACGATTTCCATGATTTTTCACCATTCGTGTTATTCTTCTTTAAGTTCTTCCGTTATCTAAAACCTCTTATTCAAAAGGGGCGGGTATTTCCTCCTGTGAAATTAAGGTTTTGGGCGGGAGTATGGGTAGGCGGTGCAACGAATTGCTCACCTTTTACTTGTGATAAAACAGGAGGGGCAACATATTCCGAAGCAAGGATGTCCAAAGGTTCACCTTGACCGTAAAGGAAAGAATCGGATTGTAGCGGGTTGTCAATTGCGGAAACAATAACTTGACCGCCTACAAACTCCGAAATCCCTGTATTATCGGTTCTATTAACACAAATTTCAGTAATTGTGGTTTTAATTTCCATTGGCAAATCCATTTCTTGAATTGTCGTTAAGAATCTGTGCATAGAATTTGCACCTGCCTTAGAAACAAGTGGAGTCGCAACGGATTCATCACCGCCTGTCAGTTTTGCCCAAAAGCCACCAATACCATTTTTAACAGACATTTTGTTCAAAGCCCATGTTTGGGATGATTGGTCGTATGATACAGAATAACCGCCACCTAATTCTTCGGTAAAGGAAGCAGGGTTTGGTGTAGCAGGTGGGCCTGTTGGTGGGCGAACATACGCCGAAACAGGATTAGGGACATAGAATGCAAGTGGTTCACCGAGAATAGCCTTTGCTTCTTCTTCGGATTCATAAAAAGCATTCAAACGGTAATGTCCATCACCAAGATTGGAGGCGACACCGTGCATAGCGGAATCCATAGGACTACGCTTGACAACATTTTGAAGTGCTAAATCCAAATCCATGATTATACCTTATCCCTTCTGTTATCTAAAAACAATGGTATGGCTGATACCAATAATATCGCACCTGTGAATTGTAAGAATGGAAACGAGGTTTCTTCTTCGGCTGATTTGGAAACATTGATTGAACCTTTTAGCCCAAATCGGCGTTTGTAATCGTCAAAAGAGGATTTTAGGCTTGGCTTGTTCCACAAAATCCATCTTGAAAGTGAACCTGCGGTAGTCGGGTCTTTCCAATCTTCCTTTGTGCTTGTTTCAAAACCGCCTCCGTGTCGTTCAAGGTATCGTTCCATTCTTTCTTTATCACCATGTTTGGTATAATCACTTGCGCCTCTTTGTCCAAAGTGCGTAGTTTTCATTTTCTTGCCTTCGTCATCATAGAAAACTGCCATCAATTTCTTTTCGGGGTTAGAAGAACGGGAGATTTCAACGGATGAGGGTTTGGAAGATTCCGCACGATACTTCTTGACTTTCTTAGCGATGGATTTAGGTTGGTCGCTAAATTGCTTT
>Ga0209645_1000364_pt1 | contig 24118 bp, 10 predicted proteins | sample ETNvirenome_6_30_FD_184070 | JGI IMG/M metagenome (GOLD analysis project Ga0209645, IMG submission 184070) | Marine viral communities from the Pacific Ocean - ETNP_6_30 (SPAdes) (version 2) | ecosystem: Environmental > Aquatic > Marine > Oceanic | place: Pacific Ocean | collected 2013-06-19
ATTCAGTCGATGGATATGTTGGTATATCTATCACATCTATATCCCACTCTATTCTTGGCACTGGACATTGCCAAATATCGCTGTTGCATGGGCAATTTCCTTCGCCTAATCCTCCGGGATTTAATTCAAAATCATCTCCTGGATAATCTGGTTTTCCTGATCTGCTTGAGGCTAGGTTTGGCACGGATGTTGGAACAGTCAATGTAATGTTAGAAGAAATTGTTGCTCCTAAATTATTAAGCGATTCAGGATCACTGTCTATTGAATGTTTAAGACCCAGTACAGGAACACCGATATAATTAAATGACCAGTCTGTCTTATTAGTGTCCCAATCTTCGCCGCGTTTATAAAAGAATCCGTAACGATTGACATATTCTGTTCCACTAGTTCTTAAGAAATCCAGTATTTCCCACCAATCATCTCCAACCCCTGGTCCAATTAAATTTTTATTTCCTGGTATTTGGGCAAAACAGTAACCTAAACAGCCGTTTGTATATTCTGGGCTATTTGTATCAAAACCGTTTACATTATCATAACGCCAACTGTATTGAGTTCCACCCTCGTCTGTTGCCAACTGTTCACATTCCAATTCGCTGTTGGTGGTTGTTATTGTTGGTGAGATACTAGTTCTCGATTGCTCATATGTGCAGTATATACAGTTACCCGTAACCGGTGGTTGTGCGCACGCATCCTCTACACACCCAAGTCCACCAGTCCATTCCCCAGAACAATCTGTCTCAATAGTTTCTGTGCAAACGCCATCAGTGCAACATCTTCCATATTGCTGAGATGGGTCACATGTTCCTTCGCAAGTAATATTCTCGCAATAAGTTCCATCCCCATAATACATTCCGTTTAAAAGGTCGCATACAAATTCTGGGAGATTGTTGCATTCGAATTGACCATTCACACACCTACAACATGCTCCACATTCAAATGTTGGTGCATTCAATGAACAACTAGTATCTCCAGAGTCAACTCTTTCCTGACATGTAGAATCGTCAAATACACCACCAACAATATCGCACCAAGAAGAAGATACATCGTTCACACAGTATGGACCTTCTGGGGTGCAATAATTATCGTCTAAATCATAGCAACAAGAACCTAGTTGTCCTGGAACATCACAGTCTGGTCTATCTTCACATGGATCAGTTGATACGGAACCTCCTGTGTTCTGACATTGGACTGGATCAAAGTTATCATAACAATCACCGTTTGCATAGCAACATGAATATGGCGTTTCATAACCAGTTTGACAATCACCTTCCGATATTCGTTCTTGACACTCTTCTAATACACTCCAAGAACCATTCAGAGCATCACATTCAACTTCAGCCATATCATCCAAACAATAATAGATAATTCCCCAGTCTGGATCTTCGGCTGAGTAGCAACATGAACCTTCTGGAGCCTGTGGGTTTTGGTCACAAGTATAGTTGCAAGTCCCGTCTTCGGTGCAATTTGTATCAGTTCCCTGATGTACACCACCTAAAGTATTACATATATCAGATGGAACATTGTTAAAGCATGTTGAGATCCATACCCCATCATACTCTTGGCATAAACAACATGCGCCCTCGTTACCTTCTGGTGGACAGTCCTGACAGTTTATCTGTTGACAATCTTGAGTATCATCCCAACTTCCACCTACTATGTTGCATAAATCTTCTGTCCAGTCTACACATACTATACAGTCATCATCATCTTCGAAGCAACAAGAGCCTATGGGTGGGTTTATAATATTGCAGTCATAATTTTCACAGTTGTTCACATCTTCACAAGATTTACCTTCATGGAACACACCGCCCAAAGTTTCGCATTCCTCTACGGTTCTTTCCTCACAGTAAATTTCAGAGTTTTGATCACAAAGACAACAAGCCCACACATCATCCGTTGGTGGTTCAAAATCGCACGGAGATGAGATGCATGTCTCATACGGATAGAATGTTTGACCGTCACCTTGACAGTTATAATAAAAAGTATCATTACATGTTGGAATGCTTTCGTCACAACATGCTCCTTCGGTGTCTTGTGGTATGTCATCTACAGGACAACTCAACGACCCATCATTTGGATCTTGGTAACAACTCAGTCCTATGTACCACTTTGATGGTTCCACTCTATTGATACATTCGTATTCTGTTTCATTGGAACATTGAAGTTCTTCTTCACCCTCTACCGAGTAACAACACCTAGCAATATCAAGTGGTTCTATACAATAGTAGTAAGGATCACCATCAATAGTTTCACCATCTTGATTTGGCCAGTATATATCCCTACCCCAACCAACACTACAGTCTGGTTGGTATACTCCAAGATAGGTTCCTTCGGTGCTTCCGTCTGGGAAAGGATTTGCTTCATTCGCCACTGCGCCAATAGGAACATTTTCTTCCCACTCTGAAAGACCGTCTTTTGAAAATATTCTTCTATACAGTATATTTCTTATATTTGTATATGGTGGATTAAGAGGATCATAATTTTCTTCAGATATGCTTATTACTTCTCCCCAATTATCACCGGCAAGAGTTTGCGCAAACCAATAATGAAAGTCTCCTATTGGTTGATTTGGGTTTCTCCAGAAACTAGACGACACAGCAACAACTTGCCTTTCATCTGCTTCGTCCAATCCCAATAAATCAAGGAATCCTCTTCCCCATAATTTTCTCTGTCCGGTAAGGAATGCTAATTCATCTTTAGATGGAACATACCAAGGTTGACCCGTTGAGTTCCAACGTGAATGTGCTAACCACAGAGGTGTCTCCACAGTTGCAAAAGAGTCACAGTAAAAACGGCTTGGAACCCATTCATAATTAGGATCAGAGTAGTAGCACTCAGTACACATGGTTTCAATCGGACATGGCCAATTTCCACCCACAAGATCTCCGGGGCAATACTCAAACAGAAGAGAACAACTCGTAACCCCATATGTGCTTTGGAAACCGTTATTTCTGGTTAGGTAACCATTACCATCCCAATGTGATTTTCTTGTTGGTAATAATGGTCCACCAGATGCAGGAGTCGCATCAATCGCAACGATTCCCCATCGTGGTATGTTCTCTCCCTCTGGACATGGGCATTGTGGTACTCCCGGTTCATCTGGATTACCACCATGACCATCATCGCATCCTCGTTCTTCACATGTTTTGTCTGGGCTGAATGAGCAGTTTCCACCAGTGTATTCCGAACAATCAGAAATCAGCACATTGTCTGCACATGTAGTATCACAACAACAAGAACCTACGGGTTCATTTGGAATTTCTTCACAGCATTTAACATCATTATCAAGTGGTCCAGCACTACACTCAGTTCCCACGCCATAGAATATACCACCCATTATTTGACAATTTGGGGCGGTGAGTTCATAACAAGATGAACCAACACAACAAGCACCGTTTGACGTAAACTCACAACAGTCTATATTCTCACAAAAGGTTGAATCACCCGCATAGTAACCACCTATCGAATCACAGAAGTCTTCATAAACACCATCTATACATGTTCCAATATTTGTACAACACGCACCGATTGGATCTATGGAACCACACAAGGGAACACACGGAACATCTTCACACTTCATTTCAGGATAGAAGGTTCCTCCAAATCTCTCGCAGTTACCATCATTCACTGTATCAACACATAAATCATTACTGCAACATGCACCAACATCTTCAGTTCCACATGATCTTTCATCACATGTTGTCTCTGCTACAAAGACACCACCCAACGCATCACAACTCGCCTTTGTACCATAATCTCTACAATAAGAAACAAGAACAGAGGTTGTTTCTGTTTCTGTTCCTATACCCTCTAAGTCTCCACTACCGGGCACAATAGAAGTCTTTGATTCTAAAACCTGATAACAACATGATCCCTGAATAGAATCATCAAAGTAATTTGTTTCAAATGTATTGTTTGGTTCAAAGCAGAACCAACTCTCTCCAGAATCAACAGTCATACAGTTCACGGTGTGCATTGTTCCCCGAATGAATTCTGTTCCACTTGTCCAACCGCCAGTAAAACCAGAAGGAACATCAAATGTTATACCGAGTTCTTCGCCAAAAGAATCTACATCAAGAGGACCAGGCTCTGGCTCATTCGTAGTATCAATCACAAAAGTTGCATAAAAAGCATTTCCATAATCCCCATCACCAGAGGGTTGAGAAGAGAGTTCTGTATTTGCTGATAAACCAGCACTTAATGATGTTATTTTATTTAATGTCAGTCTTCTTGTGGTGTCGATATAAATTATATTGGAATCATCTACACTAAAATCTGTTGGGAATGAAATTGCATCTATATCACGAACCCTGTTACCTCTCACAGTGTTGGCAATATTCTTTAAGGTTGCAGAGATAGTCTGGCTGTCGTATGAGTAACCAGTCGCACCAATTTCATCGTAGTAAGTAAAGGTAGCACCTCTCGCAAAAGTGGTTCCACCTGTTCCATCTCTAGTTCCTGTGATGAACAATAATTCGTTAGGTGAACCGGCGACAACAGATGATGTGCCACCAGCGAGATCTGCACTGATTCCTATGTCTTTATCGAATACCGTTACGTTATAATCATTTGAAAAGGTTATAGATTTAAATTCAATACTGTCAAATGTGACACTCTTCACTATTGAAAATCCATCTCCTAAATCTTTGTATTGAATTGTACCAGATGTACCGGCTTCTGGTGAGTTGCCAACGCCAAAGGAAAATCCTACATTAGCGAGTCCGGTATGAGTTTGTGCTGAAATTGTTACGGATAAAGTTCGTCCACCATCACTTAATGCATCACCAGTCCCTTCAATAGAAAGAACTCCCAAACCAGTAACACCAAATTCATGTGTCGCACCGGTTGGTCCAGTTGCACCAGTTGGACCAGTTAATCCCTGTGGACCAGATGGTCCAGGATTCCCCGTTGGTCCGTATGCTGAATAAACTGAATAGTATGCCATCTAAACCTCATCTAACTAGAATGGAGAAGTACCTGAATTTGTGGGCGTTTCAACAGTTATACCATACCAAAGTAATTCACCATCGTCGTTTTGTTTTCCGTTGCACACAAAATGATAATAATCTTCATTACTAGTTATATGAGGTTTGATACCGAATGGGAAAATCCAATTGTTTGGCCAGATTTCGTTTGAACTAGAAAACCCGGTTAAACTTCTATCTTCCTTTGACTCTGCACCAATAATTTTCATTGTGAATCCCAGAGAACTGTTTCTTCCAAATTTCTCATCAAAACTAGGACCAACAGATCCAGTAGCAGAATTATCCACAAATCTCACAAAAGGTTTTTCTTCGTCAAGTAATTCAGATCCCTTTATTGTTTCTTTAATTTTGTTTGCATCTACTACCCAAACATTTCCCCAACTTCTTTCTGCGACGGCTGTTTTCCCTAAAGCAGAATATGCCAAACGAGTTCCTGGACTGGTGTCAAAACAATATATCATAGTGTCTTCGTCCACACCACCAGTCATGTCTGCTGTTCCAAGTGAGTATGCAACTTCGTGATATGATCTTATCTTTGCACCAACAGTTTGCGTATCTGGATCATACACTGTAGATGTTGCACCAGACAATTCGTTGAGATCAGAATATACACATAACTGTCCTGTTGAACCACCTGTTGCCAAAAATCCATCGAAGGTGTTAAACGAAATTTCTAATTCGTTACCATCGTCTGACTCGGCTATGGAAACATCACCAAATGCCTTGAATGTTCTTATCTTAAATGCATCACTCGCTGAATCAACACCAGTTGGTGTTCCTGTAGTAGAACCAACTGCTAAACTGAAACCTGTTACACCAATGGTATATGCGTTTGTTACCTCTATGTAAGAAACGCCTGTTGGACCATGAAAAGTACCACCATCAAAAGTAACACCAGAAGTAAAACGAGTAAATATGTGAGTGACACCACTTACCTGAATAAGTGTTACACCAAATGGACCAGTGGTTGCTCCAGTGATTGAAGAACCAGTTGGTCCCGTGGGTCCAGTCGGTCCAGTTGGTCCGGTTGCAGCAGGATACCCAGTTTCACCGGTTGGTCCAGTTGGTCCAACTGGTCCTTGGTCCCCTAATGCAAATTGATGGGAACTATATACTGCCATTACCTATTATCCTGATGAAACTTTTAATGTGCCGCCGTCATTCCAAACCGCTCCAGCAACCGATGGATCACTCGTTGGCAGATTCGTTAGGTTGAGAGGCGATCCAGAACTTAGTGTGGTTCCATCATCGTTAATACCATCTACATTTATCTTTCTGAATGTTGTATCATCGACCAATGCTACTGCTGTATCGTCTTCGATGCGAATGAGCCAATTTACTGAGAAATACTTTGGTTGATTCGTGATGTATGCATATGTCTCATAATCGTCCCCGAAGTATGTTCCTGCTCCTTGATCTGGCGTGTTCTGTGGAACAGCAAATCCATCAGCAGCGGCACCAGACAGCAGGTCATTATACTGCGAAGTCATTTGTGGATCTATTCCCATTATTGGGTGATAACCAAAACCTGCCCAACCATAAAGAGAACCCTGTGACCCACCATCTCTAGATATCACATTATAATCTTTATGATTACTAAAGTCATCTCTTAGGTACAGACCACCTTCATCAAGCGATGTTGGAACCCCATTCTCATCTCTAAGTTTTCTAGGAGTGTAGACGGTATCGGTAACAATACCGGGAGTATCAACTCGATGATATCTATCTCTGTTCCACGGTAGTATTACATTATTTTTTTGTTCTTCAGTATTACCTCTGTCATCTAAATAAATACCGGAAGTGTTATATAGACCATCATCACCTACCACTCTACCATATCCTAATGATTTATGAGTTACCGTTGGTCCTCTCATGCCACCGATTCCCAATAAAGTACCTTCCATATTATCATATTCGGTGTATGTGTGGACATGATAAAACTCATTATGCCTGTACAGACCAGGCCATACTTTAACGTCACCATCGTTATCAGCAGGATCTCCCCAGCAAGAAAGGTTTACATCCATCCATATATCTATCATGTTGCCGCTTGGTGCGCATTGCAGGTTACCACCCAAACTATCGTTATAATCCGAACTATCGTAACCATCCACACCATACAGTTCTAAGTGTCTTCTATGTTCTTCTAAAGAAGTATTAGATGGGGATGATAAGTGGGATACTGACAACAATTTCTGAGAATGCGTTCTATTTGTACCACCTCGTATACCAACTCCACCGTCATATTCAGACATGACTGAATATGCATCTTTCTCTATGAAGTTTTCTGCACCATGAGCAGACTTTTGATAATCCCCTATGATATCATCGGGTTCAACTGGTCCCTTAAGGTAACGATCTCTTAAGTCTGGTACGCCAATTCCTTCTAAACTGATGGTATCAATTTCATTACCTACACCGCTACCCTCTGTTCCATTGCTTGTATTAAGAAGGAAAGTTCTATATTCTTTAACATATCCAACATTTCTTTGTGTTGGTTCAAAAATAGCAAATCCTTTGTCTGCAATATACTCGGTGACAGTCCCCTTATTTATATCACCAACTCGTTTGTTCAAATCTTTATAATCTATAAAACCATCATCTGAACTCTTTAGTATGATATATGTTCTGACACCGGTATCATAATCTTCTTGAGCAGTGCCATTGTCCCCCGATTTATTAAAGGGCAAAGGTGCGCCTATAGTCTCGGAAATATAGGAAACAATTTCTCTTTCGTTATGCGGTCTTGGTGAATCATAGTTCGGAGCATTGAGAAGTCCCCCGTTCTCGCCAACCAGGCCATTGTGCAAAGGCGCAAGACCAGTTATGCTAGCAATATTGTCCTCATTGCCGGTGAGAGCGGTGTTGATTTTTCTGGGACTGCTAGTGCTGCTTGCATCACCGTAAAGTTTATCATTAGAAGTTACATTCTGTTCCTGTGTATAACTGTTAAAGTGACTCTCGTCTACTTGATGGTTAGCCTCCAACAGTCCGTTTACATAGCCATGATCGCCAGTGTTATCTTGTCTAAATATCTTTGTTCTTTTTCCCCGACCAAATCCAAATGAATCATCATTAGATTCTGAAATATCGACAGCCTCTTCTAAAGCATAATTTGCCATAAAGGAAGATCTTATTATTGGTTTAAGACCTTCGTCGTTGGTTGGTCTGCCATATCGCGCATGATCTACAAAATTAGTACTCCTTTCACCGGCGACACCTGCATAAGCATCATTACCATATTTCTCTGCCCATAAAAGTCTGGGAAGATCTAATTGATTATCTGGAGTGACTTCAACATCAATCCAATATGGTCCATGTGAAGTGATTGTATCACCGTCAAATGGTTGCGATATTCCTACGACATCACCCTGAATGACAAAGATATCGCTTTCCTGTGTCGGCTGGTCTGGTGACAGACCCTGCCTGTTTTCCCATTTTGGTCTACGACCAGGAAATTCCTGTCTGAATCTTGGTTTTCTATCATTAGCAATACCAAGAGTCGCACCCGCTTGTGTCCCAAGTAATTCGTTATATAATTCTTCTACAAAAAGATCTGTTGGTGTTTTATTATCAGACGATCTTTGAGTTTGATCTCCAGTAATTCCAATTCGCATTTTATAACCAAACTTACCACCGATATGGGTATTGTATTTGGTGTATATACTGGGACTTATAAAACCACCTTTACAGGAGGTAAAACCAGAGGGAACATTTGTGCTATAACCAACATAAGGAACAATGGAACCTACTGGTGATATACCATGAACGCCAGCACTTGCATTACCACCTATTTGGTTACCAACAAAGTTCTTTACAATACCATATTGCTCAGTACCAATAGTACCCATGTTTATCATGGTTGGTTTTATGATAGAACCGTTTTCTTTTGGGGGAATAGAATCAAGAAGACCGGCAGTGGTGCCACTTAGGAAGTAGGTACTTGCAGTATAACCAGTCCATGACCCCAGAGTAGCGTTTGGATCTCTAGCAAAAGTAAATCCACCAATAGGAATGATACCCTCGATCACCATGAATACTTTACTATCACCTTGCAATTCTCTAATGATACCAGTAACTTCAGCATTTTCTGCTGTGTCTGCTTGTGCAAGGGTAAATCCACCATAAGCGTCATCGTATCTTACAACATCACCAACTCTAAAGCCATGATTTGCTTGTTCAAAGTCTAAGGTTAATTGAGAGCCACTTATTGACCCAATGACATTAATTTTAGACTGAATAGTACTGTTATTTTCGCAAGACATTTCTCACTCCTATAGTTCACTATCTGCTTCGTAGTGGAACGCTATTATATCTAGGGGAGCAAACCCACCAACGATATGTATTTCTGCACCGATTGTTGAATCTGAACTTATTCTTGCTGCATTGTCCTTCACAGACGCCCTTTTGCCACCCAACAATCCTTGTGTTCCTGCTGTTCTTGTTAAATCTTTTTGTTCTGTGACATTAAATGCGTCAGCAGTTCTTCCGGTGGGTGACCATATCGCAAGAGATGTCGGTGTCATTCTCATTGGAACAGGGAATCTATGGACATATCTACCATTTTGTGGAGTCATGAATTGTATGGAATTTGTATCTGCTGCTCTTGTAGTTATCATCGTAGAATTACTTGGATATTTGTTATTCGGATAACTGTTGTGATAGTATCTCTCACATCTTCTCAACTCTTCTTGCTTATCAATTTCTGGGTAATTTCTAGTCCCATTACCCTCTTCTAGTTTCACCTGAGCAATCGATAGTTTTCCGGGATGTCCGGTGTGTCCTGCGCCGTATCTAGGCATGTCTGTTGTATAGAAAGCGATTGCATTGTAAGAATTATCATTAGAAGCAGTTCTACCCACGGGTGTTACAAATGTCGTACTATATCTTTGCCACGAAGTTGTTGGTAAGAATTCACCAATATCCGTTTTAGTTTCGGACGAACCATCTACGCTCTTCAAGAAAGATACACCAACAGTTGCTCCCGCTCCGTATGATTGGTCACTCTTATGGTAGAGGGATACAGTCATTAGTCTGTTTGAAAGCGAGTTTGAATCCTCAAGTCTTTGCTCAATTCTATGGAAGTAACCATGAGTAGACCCAACAGCACCAGTCGCATAGGTTCCCTTTATTTCTGCGTAATACTTTGGTGAACCGGGAACATCGTCTTGGACATCGTTGAATGTTTGTCTCTGAATTGAGAAGTCGTAAGTCGCACCCACGGCGGTTGCAGATGCGCCGGATGTTCTTCTCCATCTATCAGCGAAGTAAGTATCAGCGGTTCCTGTGTAGGCGGTGTCGATACCGATACCTCTTCTCCAATAGTAGAAACTACCATTGATTAGACTCGCATGAATATCCCCTCCACCCCCAGCGTAATTTCTATTCTGACCGGCAGGCGCTCCTTGGGCATATTCATTTGGTCGAGTTGGCTGAGCGCCTCCGATATGGACTACTGCGTTCTTGGCATCCAAAATAGTACAAATTGGCTTGTACCAACCACCCACAATATCAAACAAGTCATTATCTGCACTTAATCCACCATAAGTAGTTCCTAGAACATGGTGACCGGTATTCATACCAGCAAAACTGATATTATCATTTCCGGTAATTAGTCCAGAACTAATGACCGTAACGGTGTTTGCAGAAGTATTTTCTATACCCACAATACCTACAACCGTTTTAGCCGTGTCGTCTTGTCTATTAGGGTCTGTAACATCATTCAGCCTATTTGCTAATGTGTAACCAGTAGAATCTATTGAACTGTGAGCAACCACATCACCGGAGGTAAATCCATGTGTATTTGTAATTGATATTCTTGATGTATGATAGATATCGGCTGTTCCCAACGCACCGCCTGTTGCTCCATAGTAAGCAATTGTCGCGCTATCTGGAGTAATCTCTTGTCCTCTGTATGAAAGGATTAAACCAGCGGTTTCACCTAATGCATATAGAACTGGTTTAGAAACTACTTTATCGTAAGTTAAACCCTTTCCAGAAGGCTGAGCGTTTGTAATCATACCCTCACCGGTTGTTGACAGGTAATATATGCAACCAGGTGATAATTGTTGACCCGAACCTATTACACTTGAGAAATCGCCTCTGACTTCACCACTAAATGTGATATCAAAGGTGTTACCATATGCTCCACCACCGTTCGTTACTCCCATAACATTTGATACAATACCAACCACTTCAGAGAGATAAGATTCGAATGTTGTCCCATCACCACCAGTAGCACCAGCATGCGCCTTTAGATAATTGGTGCCATCAAACCGAACAACATTACCGAAGGTAAATCCATGATTCGCCTGTTCAATTCGTTTCTTATTTACACCACTTGTGAAATGAACTGTGCCATCATCTAAAATTTCTGCTACCTGATTTCTATTAGCACCCTTGTGTATGTCTGAGGAATCTCTTTCAGCCATATTATAGATTCTTATAGTGTTTGCATTCAACCCATAGGGGTATGTGGCAGTCATGCCGGGATCCGTTGTAAAACCTTGTCCCGGTCCACAGAAAACTAAGTGGTTGTTGGATCCACTGGACCCGAATTGGAACCTAGTTCCTTCCCAGCGATCAAACCTTAAATCCTGTTCTGTAAACCAATACCCATTATTGTTCAGCCAATAAGGACCGGTGAACCCGTTAAGGGAAAATGTTTGACCTGCTTCTGCCCAACCACCATCTCCTGTATAACCACCAGTAGAATTTCCTATGACAATACCAGAGGTGGATCCTACTAAAAAAGAACCTTCATCATCACGGTTAAGGTTCAAGATATCTGAACTTATAAACACTCCACCACAGAACCCAACGTCTTCGGTGAATGTAACACCCTTTTGTATGATGTCGTTGAGTGCGATATTAAGTTTGCCGAGAGAGGTAGCAACATTTGCAGTGATACCACCACCAGTTGCTGAACTGATACCAAGATCATATATTCGTAGATAATTTAACTTCTGAATGATATCGTCATTTGTTTTTGTGCGCCAAAATTCAAATGTATCAGAAAGTTCAACATCCTGTATTTCGAAATTGTTATTATTTACTGGCATCTAGGTATCCTTTGATATCTCTCTGTATCTTTATTTATAACGAATTTTATTGCCAACTGTAAGTTCCATCACGATTGAAGTAAGCATTTAATTGCCCTTCGCTGTTCCCGAAAGGTAGCGTCACTCCGTGGTAAGAATAGAATGCTCTCGAAGTGGCAACCGAGCCTTGATCTGCGTCCGTAACATTCCAATCCCATGTTGGGGAAGGTGGCATAATAAATCTGTATTCCCTTGGGTCAAACACATTACCATCATTTTGACCACCTACATAACCATCACCACCTATTTCACCAAATATATTATTGGTGACATGCAAGATAGGAATAAAATTTGTGTTGCTCGAAGTTGTTAAAGCATCTTGTGATAATGATTTTATTTGCGCAGCAGTCTGAGGAAGTCTGTCGATTTTAAAATATGGTTCTTCAACAAAATTAGTTTCTGGTCCTACCCACCCAACATATAAAGCAGGTACATACGGTACAAATAAAGGATCTGACTTAGAGTTTTGATAAAAATCAAAATCATAACCTCCAATATCCGTCCCATCTGCATCTGGTGTATTAAGGGCATAATTAATACCAAGAGCAAACTGTAATTCTGGATGGTTAAATGCATATGAACCATATGTGTCTATAAGACCATTACCTATCATACCTCCAGTTGGTATATAACCTTTGAGATATTCTGGGTCCACAAATCTATAGTCCCAAACAACAGAATTGTGATTTAATTTTAATCGGTTCTTTTCTCGGTCATCCAATATGTTTTCTGTATCTACAAAAGTTCTTCTTATACCATACTTGTTGAAGATATGAAAATATTCCTCAACGGTTGGATATCTATACAGGACTATTCTCTTATCCTCATCAGCCGCATTCTCGTCGCTTGCCTTAATCTCATATCCTAGTCCATCTGTTAATGCCGTAATTACTTTCTCTAGTCCCACAGACCTATAAATTCTATTTGCATAAAGGGGATGGTCATCGGGAAAGGTGGCAGAGCCACGTAGCATCAAATTCACAACCAATTGAAATTCATCCCATGTACCGAATGTATCTTGTCCAGAAACATCAGGTATTCCGATTGGACATGGTTCTTCGTTCCAAGGAAAATTCTCTAAAGAAAGCCAAAAAGGAATTGCATAAGGTGTCAGTTCACCAGTGAATACTGGAATATAGTCTATAGAATCTACTACAAATTTAATTCTATAAGCACCAGGTGCCTCATGATTATTATACCCCGCTGCATTGTCTAAAAGATATCGATCATTACTTGCAGTACCACCAGGTTTCACAACAGACTCATGGAATGATAATCCCATGATATAAGTCACATCAGGTTGAACCCCGAGTATTTCTCTACGATGTTCTGTGTCCGCGTCATATGGAGTGTGTGCAGTTGCTCCAGAACCATTTGCGTTCCACTCGTTTGGTGACCAAAACACATCATTGGCTGGATCAGGATTTGGTGCGCCCTCTTGTCCATCTTCGTCGTAAATATTTGATCCCCAAGCATATCCCCAATCTGAGGCGTGCCAACCGTATAGGTCTATATGTCTTACCTCTTCATTTTTTAGAAAGTATGATTGAATACCGTTTTGTGGATGTACATAAAAATCACCCACGCCTAAAGTAATTCTTTTAAAATCTCTAAAGTTTACAAAATCTTCTTTTTGGAACCCATTCGTAATTTCAAGTGAATTACCATTCTTCAGCCAATCACCAACATGTGTGCCCGGAGGGAGTGACTGGTTATTATTAAACTGAATAGTTCCATAGACATCGTTATACTTATCGACAACCTCCTGTGGAATAGCCTCTGGATTTGCTGTGGTTTCATATGTTAGAGGAAGTTTATCTTTATTAAACCACCCACTTCGTAGACCACCGCCATCTGCGATGTCCTCTGGCGTTGACAGAACGACTTCATCGCCTTCTACGATAAGCCTCAACTGATTCTTTAATAATGTTTGAAGTTCTGTTAACTCTCTAGCCTGCAAAACCCAAGACGGTCTAATACCAACCGCAAGAGTATTCGTTCCTTGGTCGAATGTATCATTTTGGGGGTGATATTTACTAAAGAAACTTTTCGAAGCATCTTCTAGAGTTGGCACATGCGCCGTCTTAGTTCCTAGTAAATCTATTCTTGGGTTGCTCATGTGCAGTACTCATAATTTCCAGTACCTGATTCTAACAAAGATATGTTGGACGGGTTGGCGACTTTGAAGTAGACCTCGTTGCCGTCTAACAATCTTGGCGTTTCACCATCCTCTTCATACTGCTGTTCATATTCTGCTTTGTTGGTGTGTAAAATCTTTATATCATTTCCTTCTGGATAAGACCAGTAGAAAAGGGGTATGAAGTTTGATCCTGCGAAATCTCCATTGAAATCATTTACAACAGCATTATTAATTTTCTGACTATAGTCGATGTCACCGGGAGTGGTCTGCACAAACACATTTTTAACAACTAGATCTGGATCTATGCTTACACGATATCTAACAGCACCGGGGGCGTTGAAGTTTGGAAAACCTGCCGCATTGTCATAAAGATCTGGATCATCTTCTGGTGCGACGGTTTGCTCTTGATACTGTAGACCTATGAAGACAACTTCAGTCTGATTGTCTTGATCGTCATCTGGTGCCACTGACCAAGTTAACGATTGTGGATACGCCTCCCCGGATGAAAGGGAATGGTTGTAACGAACGAAGTAACCCATCCTATCACTGTCTTTCATAAAGATGTGACCGGGGTTTATAGTGAGTATTGCAGACCGTGAGTTTTCATCATCAATTGTAAATGTTTGGTATCTAGGATTGATCTCGCATATTTTTGCTATGGAACCATGAAGGTATCCAATTTCTTGGGCAAAAGTGCTAATCTGGTGTTGAATTATAGATTGTAATTCAATAAGTTCTCTTGCCTGAAGACTATAACCCGGACGAAACCCTATCTGAAGAAAGTTCGTACTGGGTAACCATGTATCTAAACTTGGTTCATTTCTCTCTTTTATTGAAAAATACGATCTAGGTTCTTTAGCCATTTATTATCTCATACTTCCTGCAAGAAAACAAAGTTACTTACTAATTCGTTCTTCATTGTTATATTAGAGTCCAGATAATTTATGTATAACACATCTCCTGATCCTGGTTTTATATCAGCAGTGGCAAAACTACTTTGAATATTGTAATATTTTGTACCGCTTGCAGCACCAAATCCCTTACGAATAGCATATGTATTCAGGAATTGACCACCAGTACCATTACCACCTGTTCCCGTTTCTCTGACTATTTCTAGAACGGCTTCGTTTACTCCGGTATAACCTCTTGGTCTTCCAAAAAAAGTAACCAAAGCCTGATGCTTGACATCATCTATGTCCGTAATACCATCACCCAAATTAAATGTTGGGCTAGAAGTACTATAATCAAATGCTACACTGCTAACACTAGAACCAGTCTGTCCCGTTATCCGCATTCTCTGAGAGAGTCTATAATTCTTTTTTACATCGGTCAGTAGTTCACTTCCAGCAGGCAGACTTACATTACTCTTGTTTAAGATATAATCCTTGGAAAGTCCATAGAAGTTAAATTCTCTTTGCCTGACAACGGAAAATAAGTCAGCAGTATCAACCCTTATGTTATACATTATTTTCTCAATATGGAAATAACTTTCTGCTGGAACATAAGATCTTCTCGTATTCTCAGGTGATATGTTTAAACTTATCTTTGCCTCTACTTCACTCACGGTGTGTGTTGTTGGAGTATCATCTAAACTGACAGTGGCATAATTATATCCACTACCGGAATTGGTTACAGATATACCATTCACAACATTATTGTTCACAGATAAAGTTACTGTTGCTTCCTTATTACCATCACCAATGACAGTCAGTGTTGGGCTGTTAGTGGAGAAACCTATTGTCTCACTCAGGTCTATGGTTGCACTTTCTATTTTTCCACCAAGTTGTCTTTCCACATTGTACTGGGATCTGTCTGTTGTTCCAACATTCGCCCTACGGACAGCCGCTTGATCGAGAATCTTGACCGGCATATAATCGACACTATTTACAGTCTTTAGAAAATCCTTTAGGTGTTTATCGATTGTATAGACATATTTCCATAAATATCCATCATTTGTTCGGAAAGGAACCGAAGACCTTCCCGTGGGTTCGACATTAGACTGATTTGCACCACTCGCACCTAAATTAGAATTTTCAAGACAGATATAAACATTATCTTGTGAGTTTTTTACATAGTATTTCTTATCTCTAAGATCTATATCTGTTTTATATCTATCATATAAAGTGTCAGAGGTCCAGTCATACCTTTTGATTACCTTGGCGACTTCTGTGGGCATTACCTTTCTAGCGTATGAAGAACAAACCTTTGCATTTCTCTCTGCTTCAATAGAGTTTGACTGATATGTATCTGGAGAATAGCCCATGAAGAAAAATTGGTCGCCCAAATTTTCAATGTAGTTAGTAGCAAAATTTCTTCTTAGTGATTTATATGATCTGGCCATTTAAATTTCCTCTAGTATTGAATGCCCCCACTTGGACCGTCTGGTAATCCGCGTAACAATGTGTTTCCTGTTCTTCCTGCAACAAAAATGTTTGGCGATTGCAACAATGCGCCTGGAGCATTTGCTGTAATCTTATTAATATCTATGTTTATTGTTACGATGTCTTGAATCGTGATATTACCGAATGACACTGCACCTGCTGTTGCATATGAACTTTGTTCTGGGGAACCACTTGGTCCAGTTATTCCTGTTGCCCATAGGTTTGGATGGTTAAATATCATCCAATATGGATAACCAAGAACATCAGCAGAAGTATATCCATCACCCTGTGCAAATGACGCTCCAGACTTGCCGTATGGGAATCCTCTATTACTATGAGTTGTTCCACCGGGAGAATTTTCAGGGGGTAGTGCATGAACATTCCCATTGCTACCCTCTCCAGTTGCCTGCGGGTTATATCCTTCTGGGTATAAGTCTGCTAGGTTCTCGTTATATCGTAAGTTTTGAATAGTATTAAATGTGTAGGGCATGTAGTGACCTATGACAGCAGTCTCTAACGACTGCACATCATCTTCTGGTATCACACCACCAACTACATCGTCCAATCTCACATTACCAAAGAATTGCAGACCCAAAGGATGCATGAAGTCTAATAATGGTTTTTCATATTCATCAACTAATATGACAGTTGGACCATCAGCAGTTGTTCCCGTTGAGCCGGGGGCTGCCACATCAAGAAGATATGAATAATCTTGCCATATCTTGCTATCTTGAATTACTGCACGACCACTTAAAACTCTATCGTCGGGTGAGCCACCATATCCCGAATACTCTCCGTCTTGGTCAGCCTCATTACCGGGTGTTTCGTTAACATCTGTTTCATCTGTCGTCTTAAGAATGTAAACAGTTTCGTGATCGAATTCTGTAAACCTTTTGGTTTTTGCTAATGTAATAACTCTCTTAGAAGTTTGTGCGGTGTCATTTACATTTACCTTTTCATAGAGAGATATGAAATCACCCATACCTTCACCGCCGAATGCTATTCCGTCGAACAAGTCTTTGGGCACAAAATCATTTCCGTCTATGGAAAATAACATTGCAATACCAGCCCCATCATTAAGCCTCACATGTTCAGAATCCATACCGGGGGCAGAAACCAATAATGAGTTGTTAGATAAATCTACCTTATGTCCGAATTCGAATAATTTAAGAGCATCCAGTAAGTTAATGTTCTGAAACACTACTGGATCTATATCTGAAAAATCTACCTTTTGATTGAATGTCCATGACTCAGAGGAATCTAGAGAGTAAATAAACACTGAACCAAAAGTAAAGGGGTTTACCCCATCTATCAATTCTTTATCTCTCGGACATCCAATCGCAACATAATTATCATTTATGGAAACAGAGAAACCGAATAAACTATCACTGTCTAATGTCTCGTTGTTTATTTGATTACTGGAATCTATAGTCGTGTTTAAATCCCATTGACCAGTTTCAAAGTTTTTCTTGTATATGTAAACTTTTCCATGAACAGCGGCAACATTTCCAAGTGCTTCTCTTCCCGGCGCACCAATCACTAACCAATTGTCATTAGCGTCTATCGAATAACCAAATCCATCATTTGTGGTGTGACTGCTTTGAGTTATTGTTTGTCTAAGAAGCACTGTTGTCAGAATGCCATCATCATTTTCTATGGGTTCATAAACATATACCTTTGGTGATATGTTTGTAATATATTCAGATTTATGAGAAGATCTCGATACGAATAATTCTTTACTGTTTGATGCTAATTCAGAGCCAAAAAATTCGTTATTAACTTCATCCCCGGTTATGCCCTTTGGAATTTCTAGTAGCGGTAGATTCCGTGGTTCTGATAAATCTTCAGCATTCAGTATTACAACTTTACCCGAATCCGTAACCAAAACAGGACCGTGGTCAACATGCTGCAACACATTTGCCGCTGCTGATCCCACGAAAGCATAGTTTCCTATTTTTTGTGGTGTTGCTGGTTTTATTGCATTTTGACGAATTTCTGAATCTAGGTGGTCAAGGACATCAGTAAGGTGTGGTCGAGTGAATACATTTGTGGTCACATTTGGCTGAGATGGATCTTCATGCGTAATTTTATGAATCACTGAGTCCCCGGTATTGTCGGGTTTAGGTGCTGTGTATATGAGTGTTGTGTTTTCATCAATATTGTTAACAGATACAAAACGGTATATACCAAGATCAACATACTCATCAACGTCTATAAATGAGTCTGCATATTCTTCGTTTACATTCAGATCATAAAAGCATGGTGGATACTGACTGAAATCACAATCAGGAACTTCAAGATAACTTCTACTTAATGTTCGACTCTCTATTCCATCATCACCATAAACATCATTATAGTAAGATTTCTCACTGCCATCAGCGAGCATAGTTCTACTGTAACTACTCAGTAATCCATATGTTTCGTGTATTTGGTTTGCGAAATATTGTCCACCGGAGACAGCACCAAGATAGATTGGTCGATTATGAAGATTGGGGTCTGGGAGTTGAAGGAAATATGGACTACTGGAATCTCCAGAATATTGATTAGTCCAGAAATCAAAAGTGGCACCCGTATTGTCCGTTAGTATCTGGTTTGCTTCGGAAGTAAGCACTAATTCATCATCCCCATAACTACTACCAAACGGGTTTTCGACAAATATACTTTGATAGGTTAGGTCACTGCCAGTGAAATCGGGTATACCGATGGTCCCGATGGCAACTCGCTGGTCTTGATCCATCACAAAAGCAGGTAGGGACTTAATAACATCCTTAAGAGGATCTGCTCCAAAACTCATTCTTGGTAAGAAGTGAGGAAGTTTAAATTCATCTACTATTGAATAGTTTACAGTAGTCTCATTACCGTCAGAGGTCTTCCATACTCTATCGATATTTAAATTATGAAGTTGAAATTCGCACGGTCTGCCATTACAAAGTAAGCGGTTGGTGTTTCCGTATGATGTAAAGAAGTCACCGTATTCATTGTTATCACAACTAGTTTGTGTTTCTCCCCCCAAAACATTTGCAGTCCAAGAGTGACCCGTGCCAGGATAATTAACTGAGTTGCATTCTGATTCTGGAATGTCCGTAACATCAATTCCATCGCAAGGAGCAGAAGTACCAGCACAGTAATTACATGTTCCTATCGTGAGCGTGCATGTTCCACCTTCTCCAATTGGATCATCTCTTAAAATTTCACTTAACCAGTTATCCATTTCAGGTGGATGTGATGACCAACACAAACCGTTCAAACCATTTGGATCTAAACAATCACCTTCGGTTCCAAGATCTTCCCAGTTGAGGGGTCCATATACATCTGACCATTCTACAAATGATAAAGTTGCTTCACCGGCAAATCCCAAGGAGGGCCATCCTTTTTGTTCGGCTCTTGTCCCCATTCCATAATATTCTCGAATGAGTCCCCGTTGCATAAACACTGCACCAGTTACAGGGTCTTCCACACGATATTCTATTGTTTTACAAACCCCACCTGTTCTACCATTACAATATTCGACAGAATTTACACCATAGTGTTCAATTGAAAGTGCAATATTTGGACTTAATAAAACATGTCTGGGTGGTCCAGCCTCAGAGTTCTCACTACTACCGTTTGGAAGAGTGTGTCTTCTTCTGACTGTTGTATTGACAGAAGACAAATTCGGAATAAACTCATCTGGATAGAGTTCTAATTCTGGTCCCCATTCATCAGGCTGATAGTAAATATGCGGGTGTAATCCCTGTCCCGTTTCTTCAGCAGAAGGCTGAGAAAACATATTCATTGGCTTCATGAAGTTTGGGTTTCGTCTTATTGGTTTGCAATAACTTTCACATGCAACACCAGATACTCTTGGTGGAGAATTGTATAGGTAATAATCATGTCTACCGGGCCAGTACCAACCTAATGAATCCTGTGCAGCGAGATCAAACATAGTTTGATTATCATAAGGTGTGCCACTAAAACTATCACTCGAATATAACATTATTCTTTCTCCGGCTTAGACAATGATGTCCCACCAACTGGTGTACCAGGTGTTCCACTAGATGCTCCAGGTTGCCATATCCCATCTGATAACCTAAGTAATCTTGTTTTGGGATACTCCATTTTAACTTGGTACAAGTCTGTTCCAATTGGTGCAAACAAACTACGAAAGAAAAAATTGATTGCTTCTTCAGTGGATTTAGAAAGATATAGATCACGGACATTTCTCAAAAGAGTTCTAACATTAATTGCAGAGTTAGATGGATCAGACCAATTGAGTCTAGCACTCTCTGGATAATTTTTTGCAATCATATTTTTGTAATACTTCAAAAACTTATCTTCAGCGAGATCCAAATCTCTCAACTCGTTGAGTTTGCCGATATTGTTTTCTTCATGAAGCCAATCATAGAATGTCTGAATGAAGAAAGTAAAGTTGGTGTATTTATCACGAACATATTCAGGTAAGGCTTCATCGACAAAAAAGTTAAATTTCTTTTTGCCGTAAGTGACTCCATGCTGTTCAATCTCGGTAAGAGATCTGGTAGAAAATTCTTGTCCCAATGGCAAATCCTGCAAACGCGAATCTTCATACGCTGCTTTCAGGGGATGTCGGTCTACCAGTTCACCTGTGTTCCCGTCATCTATGCCTTGTATTACAAAGTCTACCATTAGATCTCTTCTATCGTTATTGGGTGGTCAACGCTTGGCCAATTAGTCTCTCTTTGGAATACTATATTCCTCTTTGAAACTACATTCTTGCTTCTTGGTTCGTAATAAACAGTAAAGTTTTCGGATGCTTGCACATCCCTCAAGTATATAAATCCTGTTTCGGAATCGTATGTGCCAACATTCGAAATAACCAATGATGTTGTGCCGTCTGCATTATTGCGATATAAATCTATAACACCTTCTTCACCGTTCTGAATATAGAAGACAGAACCCTCGGACTCATAGTCTGCATGTGAAAATTGTGTTGAGTAAATAACCTGCCCAAAATCATTTTCGACTGCATTCTGTGATTTTAGGGATTGACCGAAGTCAAACAGATAGGAACCGGATGGCGATATATTTTCCGTATCTTGTGATATGATTAAGAAATAGTCAAGACCAACAATGCCATTTTCTACCTTCAATATATTTGAATTAATTGCCTCGAACGATAAACCTTCTTTCAGAACACCAAACTGGTAGTTCGAAGACATATGAGTCCTCACTAAGTCTCTAATTTCCTCTACACTTTTCGCTGTGCTAAATTTATCATATTCTATTATAAAATTACGGAAATGTAAAGTTGTGTAGACCGGGGAAACATATTCTGGAATGATACTTATAACAGATTTGTTTTTAAGAACATCTATAATTTTCTGTGTGTCAATTGCTGAATTGGATGTGGTACTAACAAATACCCTACCATATAAAGGTGGATTACTTTCCTCTCCACCCCAAACACTCACTGATGTAACACTTCTCAGATCCTTTTTTATAAGCACATCATAATCTAGTTTTGTAACTGCTCTATTTTGAGACTGGAAGAATGCTGGAGCGTAGTATTTAATATCATCGGCAGTGTCTTGTCCAGAACCACCTCTTGATGGAATTACTGTTTTATTAATACCTATGCTAGATGTTGATTGATTGAATAACACCACGCCGTTATCGGCTTCTCCATTTCCACCCAACAAATAATCTTTGGTGACAATTGCATCATTGCTAATAGCCCTTCCAAATACACCGTCCCCAAATTTAACTGTATAGAAATTGTCGTATGTGCTATCCACAAAATAAATCTTATCATCGCCACTCAAACCAGAGACAATATTAGAATCTAGCAACGACCAATCCTCTGCTGTAACACCATCGTTGACTGTAACCACCAACGTGTCGGTGTCCACATTCGTATTCGAAATTATGGTGCCACCTTCACCCCGAACCAAGCCCCTACTACCGTAGACCACTGCATTTGCAGTTACTCCAGCACCAAGAGTGAAACCGGTTGCTCCCCAGAAAAACCACTTGACTCCGTTAGCGTTAGCAAGTTGAGTTCCTCGCACAATGGACTCTTCACTTGCACTTTCGTTCTTGATCTCTAAAGTTGCTCTAGCACATGTTATTGATTTAGGAACATAACCAAGCATCTTTGACAGGGAAACTATATTGTCTCTCTGTGTTGCACTATCCAAGAACATTTCATTTGCGATCATATTCGCATAGAATGAGTAGTACATCGTATTATACGATAGTACATCTAAAAGAATAGAAAGAGCAGAGCCGTCAAAGTTATAGTCAGTGAAAAGATCTTGCTTCTGTAAAAATGACTTCAAACTAGATTTTATATCGTTAAAATCTAGTTTAGTAAAATCGACACTTCCAAGAGTCGTGTTTCTTGTGTTGCTTGTGGTTGAAGAACCAGTATAGTCTACTGCCATTTTTACCTATCTCTCTTTATGTTTACATTTACTTCCTCTACGGTGTCTAGAGTTTTGAATTGAACTTGAACTAAGGGTTCACCTCGTCTAGTTTTTTTGATCTCTATATTCGACCCTGCTGCTCTGGGTTCAAATCTATTTATTGCATTTTTTGCTTCGTGTATAAATGATACCGTATTTACACCACCAAACGTGGTTTCCATTTTCTTTGGCTTTTTGAGGGTGGAGTTTTTCCAGAAAACATCTGCACCATCTTGCTCAAACATAAGTTTTCTTGTTCTACCATCAATGTTATGCTGAAATGGTCGCTCATATCTATGAGTCTGCAAAATATTGGATACAGATTGTTTTATCGCATCTGCATCAGTCTTTAGCAATATATCACCGCTTGCTCCAAGTTCTGAATTTGTGAACACAGGAGAAGGCTTGAAATTCAAATCAAAATCAATATATTTTGGTTTTAGTGTTTCGTTTCGTATTTCTGACATATTTGGACCCTTTTAGTTATTTATAACTAACTTCCTTCTCCTTCGGTTGGACTTCCTTCTCCTTCGGCTCCCCCTTCGGCTTCTCCTTCGGTTGGACTTCCTTCTTCTTCTGGGCTGAAGTTACCCGACAAATAACCTCTTTCGTTAGCATAACCGGTCCAATCATAAGAAGTGAAATCTTTCCACGCACCACTATTGATAAAAGGTGCTGCGAATTGAAGACCTATACTTGGATCATCTATGAACTGAGCCGCTATACTTTTCTGTTCGTCATTGACGAATTTGATGGTATTTGTAATGGGTTCACCCTTTTTCTCTCCACTCTCATGAAATTTTCCAGTGGGATATGTGTAAGTATTATCAGAAAAGTTAACCGAACCTGAATCGAACATCTCTGTTTTCTCAAAGAACCGATATTTGTCTGCTCTTAAGAATCCGGGTGTGTCTATGTCTCTGGTATATGTTAGATCCTCGCTTTTAATAGGGAAGGACAAGGGACCATCAAAGTACTTACCAGATCTAAGATCGTCATACTCGTTGAGCATATCCTTACCGACAGATGCGTATGGTTCTGGGAAAGAGTCTCTAGATAATTCCATTTCCATAGTATGTGTATTGTTTGC
>Ga0209645_1000365_pt1 | contig 24038 bp, 25 predicted proteins | sample ETNvirenome_6_30_FD_184070 | JGI IMG/M metagenome (GOLD analysis project Ga0209645, IMG submission 184070) | Marine viral communities from the Pacific Ocean - ETNP_6_30 (SPAdes) (version 2) | ecosystem: Environmental > Aquatic > Marine > Oceanic | place: Pacific Ocean | collected 2013-06-19
AATTTGGTGGTAAGCCAATTGAGATATCTCCAAACAGAATTTACAATTGCGCTTATCTTCCTATTGATTCAGTAGATGCTTTTAGTGAAACAATGTTTTTATTATTAGGTGGTACTGGTGTAGGTTATTCTGTACAACGACATCACGTAAACAAGTTGCCAATGATTCAAAAACCATATCCAAAAAGAAAGCGTAGATTTTTAATTGGTGATTCTATTGAAGGTTGGGCCGATGCAGTAAAGGTTCTTATGAAGTCATATATGAATGGTGGAGGAAGTAGAATTGAATTTGATTATTCAGATGTTAGACCTAAAGGAGCTATGTTAGTAACGTCAGGTGGTAAAGCACCAGGTCCTCAACCACTTAAAGAATGTATATTAAAAGTTAAAGGTATCTTAGATACCAAAGAAACTGGTGATAGACTTACGACATTAGAAGCTCACGACATTGTCTGCCACATTGCAGATGCAGTGTTAGCTGGTGGTATTAGACGTGCAGCACTTATTAGTTTGTTCAATGCTGATGACGATGAAATGATTGCTTGTAAATCAGGTAACTGGTGGGAAACAAACCCGCAACGTGGACGTGCTAATAATTCAGCTTGTTTAATGCGTCATAAAATTACTAAAGACTTTTTTATGGATTTATGGAAAAGAGTAGAACTGTCTGGTGCAGGTGAACCTGGTATATATCTAAACAATGATAAAGATTGGGGAACAAACCCTTGCTGCGAAATAGCTTTAAGACCAAATCAATTTTGTAATCTTTGTGAAGTAAATGTAAGTAATATAGAAGACCAAGATGACCTGAATGAAAGAGTAAAAGCAGCTGCATTTATTGGTACACTACAGGCTGGATATACAGACTTCCATTATCTTAGAGATGTATGGAAAGAGACTACAGAAAAAGATGCACTGATTGGCGTTTCAATGACAGGTATAGGCTCAGGTGTGGTACTTGGATACGATATGAAAAAAGCTGCTAGTTTAGTTAAAAGAGAAAATACTCGAGTTGCTAAAATTATAGGAATCAATAAATCTGCAAGAACTACAACTGTAAAACCTGCAGGTACTACAAGTCTAGTTTTAGGTACAAGTTCAGGTATACACGCATGGCATAATGATTATTATATTAGACGTATACGAGTTGGTAAAAACGAGTCAATATATAATTACCTAAAAGAAAACCATCCAGATTTAGTTGAAGACGAATACTTCAGACCACATGATACAGCAGTAATCCAAGTCCCTCAAAAAGCACCTGAAGGTTCTATTTTAAGAACAGAATCTCCTTTCAATACATTGGAAAGAGTTAAAAAGGTTGCAACCGAATGGGTAACTCCAGGTCACAGAGCAGGTTCGAATACTCATAATGTCTCGGCTACAATATCATTAAAACAAGACGAGTGGGAATTGGCTGGTGAATGGATGTGGACTAATAGAAATCATTATAATGGCTTGTCCGTATTACCTTATGATGGTGGTACATATACACAAGCACCGTTTGAAGATATTACAAAAGAAAAATATGAAGAAATGATGAAGTCACTTGCTGAAGTTGACTTGTCCAATGTTGTTGAAATAGAAGACAACACAAATTTATCAGGTGAATTGGCTTGCGCAGGAGGTTCTTGTGAAATACAATAACTGGATAGAGGAGTTATACTACAAAGAATTTTTGGTAAACAAAAATAACAAGGAGTACTCCGATGGACGTATCCAAATTAAACGAAAAAATTCAAAAGCTAAAGAAGGAAATAAAGGAAATTCAAAATAGCTGTATACATAAAGAACAAGAAATAAAATTTACAAAAGGTTATATTATGAGATGGGTTTGTAAAAAATGTAATTTACCTACAAGATGGCCGTCTGATAAAGAAATGAAAAATTGGTTGAAATAAATTTTTATATGTCAAAAAAATTTGTTATATTAGTACTAAATAAAGAGGTTACAAAATGAAAGCAGAAAATTATATTTTAGGTGCAGGACCTGCAGGTCTTATTGCAGCGTATTACTTTGATGATTTTAAGGTAATAGACAAAAAGCCTTTAGGTCAATTAAACTTGCCTTTTATACCAGGACCAAGATTGTTACAAGCAACAGAAAATATGAAAGAGTTTGTAAAATCTATATGTCCTGACTTAGAATTAAAGGAAGAGATTGCCGTAATAGGTTTTCATGAAGACGGAAATGTTACTGACACTCCTTCTAAAAACTTCAAAGCAAATTATGCAATGAAAACTAGAGGTAAGAATAAATCCGAATCAAGTTTTATGTCAGAAGGTATGACAGAAATCAAACATATAGAAATTGCAGACTATGGAGAAGATAGCTACAAATTTTTATTTGAAAGTTTATTAAAAATAATTAAAGACAGAGGTCAGTTAATAGAAACAAGCGTAGAAAATATCGATGTATTTGGAAGAAAAATGCATCTTGAAAACGGAGATGTGTTGGAGTACTGGAACTTAATATCTACACTTAATGTTAATCTGTTAAAAAAATTATGTCCTAATATGAAAGACATGCCTCATGACCTATCAACGTCACCTAAATGTTTTTACAAGGCAGAATATAAAGATGACATATCAGTTATGATGTCTGAAAAAACACACCCATCTCTTTGGTTTGATTATGTATATTCTATAGGTACTGATTGGACACGTCAAACATTTTTTAGAGATTATATTGTATATGAATCAGTAAATCCTATAGAAGGTACTCATATTCAAGGCAATAAAATACTTATGAAGTTTGAAAATCTTCCAATACAAATAAAAGAAAGTTTAAGATTTGAAACAATAGATGGAATCAAAATGCTAGGAAGATTTGCAGAATGGGACCATCAAGTAAAAGCAAATGAAGTTTTAGATAAAGTGAAGTCATGGATAAATTAAAAGAAATATTTGAAATACAAAAACAGTTTACCGAAAAGTTTTTCGAAAAACAAGGTTTAACCGTAAATGAAGTCCTTAATAACAAGGAGCTTAAAGTAAAGTGGAACAAAGAGTACGTTCTGGCGCTGTCTAAAGAGGTGTATGAAGTATTAGATGAGATTGATTGGAAAATGCATACATCTAAAAATACTGAAGATATAAATGACAATGTATTAGAAGAATGCGTTGACGTATTAAAATATCTATTTGGAATTGTACAGCTTAATGGATTTGACGTAAATGATTTATATGAAAAATTTGTAGATAAATCAAAAGTTGTGGAAGCTAAATTTAATCAGGAAGAAGTAATGGCTAAAATTAAAGCTTCAGATAAGAAAATAGCTTTTATAGATATCGATGGTGTTCTTGCAGACTGGCCAGGTGGATTTTTGAAATGGGCAGGATATGATTCTCTTGCTCAATTCAAAAGTCAGGTTAATAAAAAGGAACAATACAGAATAAAATCTGAATATAGAACATGTGGCATAAAAGGCAAGCTTGATGTATTACACGGCGCAAGGACTTTTATGCAAGAGACTTGTAAAAATTATAATGTTGTATTACTTACAGCAAGACCATATAAAAAATACTTTAGAATATATTCTGATACTCTAAGATGGTTAAAGGAAAATGACATTTGCTATGATGCAATTGTATTTGATGAAGAAAAAGAAAAATATATTATCAATAATTTCGAACCTGAACAAGTTGCATTTTGTTTAGATGATGATATTGGCAATGCAAATAAATTACACGATAGTGGATTTAAGGTTTTCTTAAAAAAGAATCTAGGTTTATATACACATGAAACCTTGAATAAAAAATTAAATGAAGGCATACAAATAATTAACGGAAATATATTGGAGATAGTTTACAATGCAGATACGAATAAAGAAATTACACGATAAAGCAGTAATACCATCATACGCTAAACAAGGCGATGCAGGTATGGATTTAACATGTGTAGGTTGGAAAACAACAGAAACTTATGTAGAATATGATACAGGATTGGCTATGGAAATACCTGAAGGCCATGTCGGATTTTTATTTCCGAGAAGCTCTGTATCGAAAACAAATTTGGTGCTTGCAAATTGTGTAGGCGTTGTTGACTCTGGATATAGAGGTCCAGTAAAACTTAGATTTAAGGAATTAAATGGTCCTATTGGTGGAAGATATAAAGAAGGTGATAGGGTAGGCCAGCTTATTATAATGCCTGTACCTAACTTTAATTGTGTAGAGGTAGAAGAATTAACAGAAACAAGTAGAGGAGAGGGAGGCTTTGGCTCAACAGGAAATTAAAATATCGTTTACAAATATAGTAAAATTAACACTTTGTTTTTATGAGAACCCTGCTGCAAAGCAAGAAATAACATTTTGGGAAGGTCTTGTAAAAGATAAAATAAAAACAAAATCTAAAGTCAATGATATATGGAGCTACCATCTTAATGACGAAGAAGGTGATGAAGTTGTCGTGTGTATTCCAATAGAATTGACAGAAGAATTTAGAGATATATCTAATGTATCTAGACTTGCTGACAGTGAATTTGATAGGCACCAAGTTACCGGCAAGTTAAAATATGAAAAAACATTGATTTTTGGTAGAGTAGAATCTGCACAACTACAATTTATTACAGTAATGATGAACCTAATGAGTAAAGGAAAATGGCGCTAGTAAGAATATTACATATTGATGGTCCGGATAAGACAGGAAAAGATTCTATAAGAAGGCAAGTTGTTAAAAATGGAAAAGGTAATACATTGGTTTATATTAGGTCTTTTTTATCACAAATAGTATATTCAAGGTTATACAATAGAAAAATAAATGAAAAAGTATTTTTTATGTCATGGGCAGAAGCAATTGTTCGAGGTGAAGAATTTTATTTTATAGACTGTTCTTATGAATTGGTAAAAGAAAGATTTATAAAACACGATGAAAAAGATTTGGACATCAAAGATTGGAAAGAGCATAGACGAGTTTTTTATGATGTACTTAAAGAAGCTGAAGAACAATATGATATAGAAGTAATTAGAGTAGATACTACAAAAGATACAATAAAACAATCAGCAAATAAAATACAAAGGGAATTATGAGAAAATTATTTATCACAGGCGAAAGTGGTATGCTAGCCACTTCAATAATAAAGGCATTAGAACAATCAGGTCAAGATAGATTTGAAGTTATGGATAACTCAGACATTGCAGAATATACAAATGAATTTAGTTATCTGAATGGAAAGCTTGTAAAGGCTAAGGAGGTAGATGTTACAGATAGAGATGCTCTAAATAAAGTACAAGACAGGTTAACAAAAGATGATATTATTATACATACAGCTGCCTATGTAAATACAGATAAATGTGATGACTTTTCTTACGAGGCAGTCAACTCAAATATTATTAGCACACAATATTTAATTGATGTAGCAAATGCAGTAGGCTGTAAGATGATTTATTTTTCTACAACAGCTGTGTTTGACCCTGATGAGTATATGAAAGATAATGGTGTGTTTGACGAAACTGCTTCAATAGACCCTAAAACACTTTATGGTCTTTCTAAATATTCTGGAGAGCTAGCCACAAAACAATCTATAGATTTTGAAAAATGTATGGTAATAAAACCTGTGTTTATTTATGGCGATGCACCATTTGATAACTCTTCTATGATTAGAAAAATTACAGAAAAAGTTTATTGCGATATGAATAACATACAATATACTCTGTCACCTCTTAACAAAGATGGAAAGCTTGATGTGCTATTGAATCCCGGTATTGAAAAAGACTATATGAGATATGAATATTTTGCAGATATGTTTTTAGAATTACTTCTTATGGATAATGGTTGGGGCTATGATTTTATTATAAGTAAAGATGCACCTATACCGTTTGCAGAATATTTACATCTTATAGAAGAAGTTACAGGCTGCGATGATTTATCAAAGCATATAAACGTAATACCTGAAGGTGATTATCTTGAAAGACACAATGGAATATCAAAGAATTTTTATAAATTATTCCAACATTATCAGTTACCGGTATCGGCATATAACAATAAAGAAGGTATAGAAAAAACATATAAATCAATAGTCGAGCATTATGAAGGAAATAGTAAAGAAAATAATGAGTCTGTTAGAAAAACAAGACTCTTCCACGTATAGAGAAATATATAATTTCAACTATGATATTGAGGTTATAACCGAATATATGAATACACCAATACCTCCAGCACTTGAGGCAGATGAAACCGAAAGAAAAGAGCTTATTAAAGGTATGGTTAGCCTATGTATTGAAAAAGGTATTGAATCTAGACAATGTGTGCTTCATAAAAAATATCAAGATGACGATACACTTGCAGCATGTCTTTCTACAATACAGGCAATATCTAGAAACAATAAAATAGATTTACATATATTTGTAAGAAGTCAAAATTTCGATAAGAATTTTTCTTATGATAATCAAACATATATGATGATTATGTGTGCATTGCTAATACAATTTCCTGAAAACGATTTTGGTAAAATATATGTTCATATTACATCACTACATAGATTTATGGAAGATGGCGAAAAACCTTTAACATATCTTGTTAATAACTTTTGCTAAAAATCCTTTCATATGTCGGAAAAATTGCCTATATTATAGTATATAATAAAAAAGATAAAATATGTGTGTAAAGTGCGACTACAAATTAAAATACAAACAAGGTAAGAAATTCACCAGTTATATTCCACTGCATGGACATTCCACTTATTCTCAAGGGGATGGTGTTACGAAGATAGAAGATATAATGACGCGTGCAAAAGAGGTTGGTGCTCCCGGTATATCATTAACCGAACATGGTAATATGTCGTCCTTCTATAAATTCTACAACCATGCAGTGGAGACTGGAATAAATCCTATTGTAGGTTGCGAATTATATACAAATGACTTATATCATTCAGACAATGAAAAGTTCCTTGAATTAAAAAGAGGTACTGCAGATGTAATAGGTGATGCAGGCGAACATTTGGATAAAACAGATGCAGCAAATAATCACACACTAGTATATGCAAAAAATTATGAAGGTGTAAAAAATCTTCTTAATATATCTAATGAAGGTTTTGACAATTATTATAGAAAGCCTCTTTCAAGTATGGAAAGAGTGTATAATGGACTTAATGAAAATAACATAATTACAACAGGCTGTTTACAGTCAAAATGGAATCAGCTTGTTTTGGCAGGTAAAGAGGTCGAGGCATTAGAGTTAATTAAAAAATATCGAGATAAGTTTGGTGATGATTTTTATTTGGAGGTTCAGTTAAACAATTTGGATATTCAAATGAAATGTAATAATTTCTATAAAAAGGTTTATGAAAAAACAGGAATCAAACCTGTATTTGCACTTGACTATCATTATGCAAATAAAGATGATTGGTATATACAATATCTACTTTATGTAATACGTCAACGTGAAACTGTTAAGTCATATACACCACAGGACTGGTTTTATACTGTACATTCATTATACATAAAACAAATAGATGAGATTTATGCAGAGGCAGAAAAATATGGTATGGATAAAAAATTCCTTGAATTATCAATTGATTCTACTTTTGAAATAAATGACAAGGTAAAAATAGAAATGCCTAAATATCCAGATAATTTTCCAAAGTATCATGAGGACAAGTCATTAAGCGAATCTGAATTTATGTCAAAGTTAAAAGTAAAATGGGTTGAAAAAATACAAAACGGTTTACTTCCGGACAACAATAAAGAATATACAGACAGACTTAAATATGAATTGGATATTATTAAATCAAAAGGTTTTATAGACTATTTCTTAATTTTAGATGACTTACTTAATAACTTTGTATATAAGGTAGGCGGTGCAACTGGTGCAGGTCGTGGTTCTGCTGGTGGCTCTCTTGTATTATTTGTATTAGATATTACAAAAATTGACCCAATAAGACATAATCTAATTTTTGAACGATTCTTGAATCCTGCTCGTATTGACCCTGCCGATGTTGATTTAGATATAGATTCTGATACTCAAAAGAAATGTGAGGATTATCTAAAGGACAAGTTTGGTAAACAGCGTGTCTGTCATATTGCAAACTTTGGTAAATTTGGTGCCAAAACTACAGTAAAGGATTTATGTAGAATACATGAGCTAGACTTTGTATTATCAAATAAACTTACAGGATATTTTAGTGATGACCCTAATTCACCTATAGATTTTGAAATGAAAAATGCATTTAACATTGCGCAGAAAAAAGGCGAAAAGGATTTAATGCAGTTTATCAAGGACAATAAAGAATTATTCTTAAAAATTGCACCTAAAATGGTAGGTATGGTTAGGCAAACAGGTAGGCATGCATCAGGTATTTTGGTAAGTAATAAAGATTTGAATTGTTCAGAAATACCTTTACTGCGACTTAAAGGTGAGACTGTTACAGGTGTACAAGAAGGTGGTGATGAACGTGAGGTTAGTGAACTTGGATATTGCAAGTTGGATATTCTTGGACTTAAGGCCGCGTCTGTTATTAACGATACATTCAAATTGATTGAGAAAAAGCATGGTGAATCTGATTTAGAACAAAGAATTCTGAAATCTAATTTCGATGACAAAAAGGTATATGATGAGTTCGAAACAGGTAACTGTAAGGATATCTTTCAATTCGGTTCGGACAATATGATAAATTTAATTAGAACAATTAAACCTAAAAGTATTGTTGACTTATCTTCTATTAACGCAATGTTTAGGCCCGCCATAATCCAGGCAGGAGGAATTGACGAATATATTAAAAACCGCGAAAATCCGGAAGAGGCAAAATTTTTGCTAGACCAAAAATCTCCAATGCTATGGGATATACTTGGTGAATCATTTGGCGTACCTATATTTCAAGAGCAGATTATGTTTATTCTACAAAAGATTGGCGGCTTTACACTTGCTGAAGCAGATGGTGGTAGGAAAATATTAAAGCTACTTCATAAAGGTAATCAAGACAAAAAGGATAATTTTTATGATATGCTTGATAGATTCAAAAAAGGTGCCAAAGCAAATGGTATGAAGGATAGAGATATAGATGAACTACTTGATGTGCTAGGTAAATATTCAGAATATTCATTTAATAAATCTCACTCTTTGGCATACGCAATGAATGCTTATATATCAATGTGGCAAAAGGTACATTTTCCTTATGAATATTATACTGCTCTTCTTAACCACTCAACAAATGCAGAATTAAGTTGGTTTGTAAAACAAATTAAAAAGAAAGGTATAAAGTTTAATGAATTTGAAATAGGTCAGACAGGTAATAGTTTTGAAATAGATTATGACAATAAATCAATAAAGTTTGGTCTTAATCTTGTAAAAGGTATACCAGATAAGGATGCTGCAATTATAAATTCTGTAAAACCCGGCGGTGTCAATACATTAACAGAGCTTGTTGACTTTATTCTTGACAATAAAATTACAAAACGTACATACGAACCTTTATGCAGGTTAGGATATTTCAAAGGAATCATGAAAAATTCAAGAGTTCTTGAGGATATAATCAATGCATGTAGAAACAAAAAGAAATCTCAGACAATTCAAGGTATTATTGACCAAATAATGGAAGATACTGTTGGTGAAAAGGATTGGGATAAGACACAGAAGTTTGAATGGGAAAAGAAATACTTTGACTTTTATTTCAATGAACATCCTTTTGCAAAATATAAAGAGTTTTTCTATGACCACGCACCAGATATTATAGCACAATTGACAAGTCCTAAACAAATTCCAGACGAAACAGAAAAAGGACAGTTTCAATTATATGGAATTATTAACAAAATTATTATTAAAAAATCTAAGAAAACAGGTAGAGAATTCTATAAAATAGCTTTAGAAGATGACCAAAAACAATTGTATATAACAATATTCAATACAAGAGATATTGCAGGTTTGTCTGAAGGTGAATTCGTATTGATACCTGCATCTAAAAACAAATTTGGTTTTACAAAAAGTAAAAACTCTTCGATAAAAAAGTTGATATAATTTCACTATGTCGGAAAGATTTGTTATATTTATATTATATAAAAAAGGTTACGAAATATGGAAAAATTAAGTTATGACGTGGTTGAAAACCTGAGAATTGTAATGGGAACATTACCTGAGGAACAACCGTTATTAAAAACAGAATTCAAATTATTACAAGATGAGGTTGAGGTTACATTAGAAGACCACATGTCAAACCCTTATAAGTCTATGTTTGTGACTAGTACTTCTACTTGGGGTGATAATGAATTTAAGAGAAAATGGCCAATTACATCTCCTGAAGGAAAGCTTGAAGTTGTAAAGGCAGTACTAACTCATAATACTTTACCTCAGGCACGAGAGATGGTACAGTTTATATTTAGAGTTAGAGGTGTACCAAGATGGTTATTTGACTACCACACACAAATACCTTTCACAAGTTTTATGAGTATAGGATGTCGAGATAATAATAAGTCAGATGTCGATATTGTTACATTAGATGAGTTACCTGAGAAACATAAAAATGTAATGAAGCGACTTAAATCTCTTTATTCATCTGCTCTAAAAACAGACCAAGCATCATGGCAATCAGCAAGGTCTTTTTTACCTCAAAGCTATCAACACTCATATCATTTTGGCCAAAATCTATTGTCACTTGTAAGTATGAGAGGGTTTAACGCATCAGGAAAATTTGATAATGTTGACAATAAAGAATGGGCAATGAGTGAATTATATAAAAAAGTTGTTGATGCAGTTGCTGAAAAATTTCCTTTGATAGGAGAGTATCTTAGTGTAATACATAATGATACAGAAGAAGTTTTGGAATATATTAAAAATATAAAATACGAAAATTTAAGCGAATCAGATAAAAAGTTGTTTACAGATGAATAAAGTTAATATAAAAAAAGGTATAGAATGTTTGGATGTAGAAATACTTAGTTGGAATCCAGATTCTCAAATGATAACATATAAAATTACAGGAACACCTGTATGTCAATATGACCAGCATTCAAGAGCTAGAGTAGGTATAAAATTTAAGGATTATAAAGTTAGTGAAAAGCCTAACTATGTTGTATATACACAGGTTTGGGAAACAATGGAGAAAGACCCTTCATTCAAGAAAGAGGTTATTGATACATTACAAGAACTTGAAGATTTAAGAAATGAAAATGATGAGGTGTTTTCTCAAATAGAAATGTCATCACTTAATTTAATGTCAAGAGAATGTAGCTACGTTGTAGAACAAAATATAGGTTCATTACGAGGACAGATGGCAAGACGATTGCAGTTTTGTGAAGAGGAATTTATTGTAGGCTTGCACTGGCTATTAAGACAGAAAATGATAGACGCAGGAATTGATTTGGCAAATGGATTCAAGCCTATGTGTGACGTAACAAAGAAATGCGAATATGCAAAAGCTGATTATCTATCAAATGCTTTTGGTTGCTTATTTGCAGGCTGTGGAAGATGGAAATCACATACAGAATTTGCATCGTTTAATCAGTCTTGTACTACACCAGAATTAGTAAAAGAACAAACAGGCGTTACCTGTACAAAATCAGAATATGAATTACAATTAGAAAAGGAGAGTATTTAATGTTTAATCCGATAGCAGACAAAGTAGTTGTCAAGAAAATTGAAAATGAAGGCCAAACATCAGGTGGCGTTATAATTCCTGATACAACACAAGAAGGTTCTAGACATGCTGAGGTTATAGCAGTAGGTCCAGGAAGATGGTTAGACAATGGTAAGCGTACTGAAATGCAAGTTAAAGTAGGTGATAAAATTGTATACCCTAAGGTAGGTAATATTGTAGAATTTGAAGGTGAAGAATATTACATTGTAAGAGAAGTAGATATACTAACAATTTTGGAGAAATAATAAAATGGCAAAGAAATTAAATTTTGGAGCAGAAGCTCGAGGTGAAATGTTAAAAGGAGTTGAACAGCTAGCAAATGCTGTCTCAGCAACACTAGGACCTAAAGGTAGAAATGTGGTATTTGAAAAATATGGTGAATATCAATCGACAAAAGATGGTGTTACAGTAGCAAAAGAAATTGAACTTGAAGACGAACTTGAAAACGCAGGTGCACAAATTGTGAAAGATGTAGCTAACCAGGTAAATGAAGAAGCTGGTGATGGAACAACAACAGCAACTGTATTGGCACACGCAATGTTGAAAGAAGGGTATAAACGACTTTCTAATGGTGCTCATAACATTGATTTGAAAAGAGGTATTGATAAAGCTGTAAGTGAAATTGTACTTAATATTGGAAAAATTTCTAGTACTGTAAAAGATAATGATGAGATTAAACAAGTAGGTTCTATATCTGCAAATAACGATGAAAAAATTGGACAGATTATTGCCAATGCAATGGAAGAGGTAGGAACACAAGGAGTTATAACTGTTGAAGATTCAAGAACTGCAGATGACGTTTTAGAAATAGTTGAAGGTATGCAACTTGAACAAGGGTATCTTTCACCTTATTTTATAAATAACCAGCAAGAAATGCAGGTTGAAATGGAGAATCCTTTAATCTTAATTTATGAGGCAAGGCTAAATAATCTAAAAAATCTTGTTAAATGTTTAGAATACTGTATCTCTCAAAACCGTCCTCTTTTTATTATTGCAGAAGATATTGAAGGTGAGGCTTTAGCAGGTATTATCGTTAACAATGCAAGGGGTACTTTGAAATGTGCTTGTATTAAAGCTCCAGGTTATGGAGATGATAAACAATTGATTCTTGAAGATATAGCATCTCTTACAGGAGCTACTGTTATATCACCTAAAAAAGGTATGACAATGGATAAATTTGACCCTGCATGGTTTGGTACTACAAGAACACTAACATGTGATAAAAAACATACTACAATTGTAGATGGTGGTGGTTCTGAAGAAAGTATAAATTCTAGAATTGATGAGATTAAAGCAATGATAGATAAATCTGACTCTAATTACGAAACTGAAAAGATGCAGGCTAGACTAGGTAAACTTACAGGAGGCGTTGCCTTAATAAAGATAGGTGCAGAATCTGAAATTGAACTTAAAGAAAAGAAAGATAGAGTAGAAGATGCTTTGGCAGCAACAAGAGCTGCAGTTGACGAAGGTGTATTACCAGGAGGAGGTATTGCGCTTAGAACTATTGTAAATAAAATTTCGATAGATGATATTGAATGTGAAAACGATGACCAAAAATCAGGTGCTGAAATTGTTTTAGAAGCTTGCAAAGCGCCTTTCAATAGAATTATGGATAACGCAGGTCTTAATCCAGAAGTTGTTTGGAATAAGGTTGAAGCTGCAGAAGAAAATAGTGGATTTGATGCTAGAAAAGAAGAAGTAGTAGATATGTATGAAGCTGGAATTATTGACCCTGCAAAGGTAACAAGAGTTGCACTAGAAAAAGCAGCTTCTGTTGCTGGTACAATGTTAATTACAGAATGCTTAATCACATCTATCAAAGATGATAAAGAAGAACCAGCAAATCCAATGTCAGGAATGATGGGAATGTAAAATGGGAAAAGAGATTAAGATGAATCAGAATAATATGAATCAGCAGCAACAAATACAATTAAATCCAGATGATTTAGAAGATATTGTTTGTGAAAAATGTGATTGTCAAACATTTCAATCTGTATTTTTATTCAAGAAATTATCAGCAGTGCTTGCTCCAACGGGAAGAGATACATTGGTACCAATGCAGACATATAGATGTACTGATTGTGGACATATCAATCAAGAGTTTTTACCTAAAGAACAATAATGTCAAAGGATAACGTAAAACATCCAAAGCACTATACTCAGGGAATTGAGATGTGGGAATATGCAAGCTCTCACAATCTCGATTTCTTTGAAGGTAATATAATAAAATATGTTACAAGATGGAAGCACAAAAATGGTATCGAAGACCTTCTTAAAGCAAAGCAATACCTTGATAAGTTAATTGAAAATAATAAAAAAAAGTCGTAAAATAATTTTTTTATCTCGGAAAAATTGCGTATATTAGTAGTATAATATGATTCTAAAAACACCTAAAGATTTAGCTATAAAGGCCCGCAAAATGGGTAAAAGGACAATATCTTATAGTCAACTTAATATGTATAAGAACTGTCCTCTTCAATGGAAACTGTCTTACTTAGACGGCATCAAAGATTTCGAGCCTAATATGTTTTTGGTTTTCGGTACTGCAATGCACGAGGTACTTCAAAAATATATACATACAATGTATAATGAATCAATAGTATCTGCAGACAAATTAGATTTACATAAAATGTTATCAGATAATATGTCATCAGAATATAAACTGCGTGTAGAGGAATATGAAGGTAAACACTTTAGTTGCAAGGAGGAGATGGAAGACTTTTATCATGACGGTGTTGCAATAATAGATTATTTCAAACGCAAGCGTGGTGCTTATTTTTCTAAAAAAAATACAGAATTGGTAGGTATAGAAATGCCAATTCTATATGATGTCGAAGGCAATGATAAACTTATGGTTATGGGTTTTGCAGACCTTGTTATAAAGGAAGGTGAAAGGTTAAAAATTATAGATATTAAAACATCATATATGGGTTGGAAACCTAAGAAGAAAAAACAAGAAGGTGACCAGTTAAGGTTATATAAAAGATATTTTTCAAAACAATACGGTGTTGACGAAAGTCTAATCGATGTAGAATACTTTATTGTAAAACGTAAGTTATATGAAAACCTAGACTTCCCACAAAAAAGAATACAGCAATATAAGCCAGCTGCAGGAAAGCCATCTATGAATAAAACAACCAAGTTGTTAACAGAGTTTATATCTAATTCATTTACAGCTGATGGAAAGAAAAACAAAGAAGGTGATTATCCAGCATACAAAACAGGTTGTACATATTGTCCATTCAAAAAACGACACGACTTATGTCCACCAAAAAATAGAATGGCAGCTGCAATATGAAAATAGGTATAATAGGAAGTAGAGAATATCAGAACTACAGAAAAATAAAAGATACTATATTTTCGTTAAAAAATAGATTTAATGATATTACAATAGTTTCAGGAGGTTGTTTAGATGGGGCAGATAAATTTGCAAAAAAGTATGCAATAGAACTAGAATGTAATTATATTGAATTCAATCCTGCGCATACACCTAAAAACCTATATTCTGCATTGCACGAAAACTACTATGGAAAAATTTATCAGCCTAAGAACTTTTTTCATAGAAATAAAATGCTTGCTAATTATGTAGATTGTTTAATAGCATTTATACCTAAAGGATATAAATCAGCTGGAAGTGAACATACAATAAAAGAGGCTAAAAAAATGAATAAAAAAGTCGTAATTATTTCATAAAAAAATATATAAGTATATATTTATATATTGTATGGAGAATAAGTTATGGCAAAGCAAAAATTAACATCTGTAAAGGTTAACGAGGAGTCTTGGAATAATTTCAAGAAAATGTCGATAGATGAAAAAATTACATTTAGACAATTGGTTGATATATCAATCGAAGAGTTTATTAACAATAAGAGTTTTAGAAACACAATAAAAGAAAAGGTTATAGAAAATGGCAAAAAAGAAAATACTATTACTATCAGATGATTTAAGAATTCATTCTGGTGTCGGAACAATGTCAAAATCTTTTGTACTAGGTACAGTTAAACAATTTGACTGGGTACAAATGGCAGGTGCAATCAAACATCCTGAAAAAGGTAAGGTTGCAGATTTATCTGAAGATACAAATAAAATATTAGGAATCGATGATGCTTATATAAAACTTTATCCTGTAGACGGATATGGAAATCAGGCTATATTAAGAGAAGTTATGGCAATAGAAAAGCCTGATGGTATTATGCATTTTACTGACCCAAGATTCTGGGATTGGCTATATGCAATGGAGCACGAAATTAGACAGAATATTCCTATCATGTATTATAATATATGGGATGACCTTCCTTTCCCACATTGGAATGAAAATGCTTATGAATCTTGCGATGGCTTGATGGCTATTTCAAAGCAGACATATAATATCAACAAACATGTTTGCCAAAGAAAACCAAGAGTAGAAGGAAAAGACCTGTTTTATGTGCAACATGGTATAAATGAAAATGTATTTTTCCCTATATTAGGAGAAGATGCTGAATTTCAAAAATTTAAGAATGAAGTACTACATGGAAAAACTTACGACTTTATAGCGTTTTTCAATAGTAGGAATATAAGACGTAAAGGTACCTCTGATTTGCTATCTGCATTTGGAAAATTCAATAGAGAAATGACAGAAGAGCAGGCATCGAAAACAGCAATCATATTACATACAGACCCAGTTGACAGTAATGGTACTGATTTACCTGTATTGGTACAAAAGCTATATCCTAAAATGAATGTTATATTTAGTACGCAGAAATTGCAACCGGTTCAAATGAATTGGTTATATAATATTGCAGATGTAGTTTGTAATCCATCTTCAGCAGAAGGCTTTGGTTTAAGTCACATGGAAGCTATGATGGCTGCAAGACCTACAATTACAACTGTTGTTGGAGGTTTACAAGACCAATTAGGATTCAAAGTTGATGGCGAGGAATTATCTGTTAAACACTTCACAGCAGAGATTCCAAGTAATAGTACAGGTGAAATATCAAAAGAGCATGGTGAATGGACGTATCCATTGTGGCCGAACCAAAGTTTACAAGGCTCACCTCCAACTCCATATATCTATGATAGTAGACCTGAAATAAATGATATTGCATCAGGATTAAAATATTGGTATGGACAATCAAAAATGGAAAGAACTAGAAAAGGAATTCTAGGAAGGAATTGGGCTATCGAAAATAAATTTACAGAAGATGGAATGAATGAGGCTATGTTAAATGCAATTCAAACTACGTTTGATAATTTCAAACCTAAAGCAAATTATGAACTTATAGATTTAGACGAAACAAATAAAGTCTATCCAACAGGAGTATTAAGATAATGAAACCAAGATTAGTTATAAGCTGCCCATCAACAAGCAGAAGTGGTTATGGAGACCATAGTAGAGATTTAATTCGAAGTTTAATTGATATGAATAAATTTGATATTCATGTTTTTGACCAAATTTGGGGTAGTTGCCCTAAAGACGCATTAGGCGAAGATGATAAAGATATAAGCTCTTTGATTATAAAAAATCCTCAACAATTTTTGGCTGAAAAACAGCCAGATATATGGATTCAAGTTACAGTACCAAATGAATTCCAACCTGTAGGAAAATACAATATAGGAATTACGGCAGGAATAGAAACAACTCTTTGCGATGCAACTTGGATTCAAGGCTGCAATAGAATGGATAAAGTTATAGTACCTTCAGAGCATGCAAAATATGTATTTCAAACTGCGACATATAAAGCAATTAACCCGCAAACAGGACAGGAAGATTCAAATGCACCTGAATTAAAATTAGAAGTACCTGTAGAGGTTTTATTTGAAGGTTTAGATATGGACTTTTTCAAAAAGACTAAAGAAATACCTAGTACAATAAAATCAACTTTAGATTCTATAAAAGAAGATTTTTGCTTTTTATTCTGTGGCCACTGGCTAAATGGTGTTATGGGACAGGATAGAAAAGATGTAGGTATGACAATTAGAGTTTTCTTAGAAACATTCAAAGGGAAATCAAAAAGAAACATGCCAGCTTTAATACTTAAAACTTCTTCTGCAGGTTTTTCAATTGGAGAAAGAGAAGAAATAATTAAGAAAATAAAAGCCGTAAGAAGTTATGTAGAGCATCAAGGTGATTTACCTAGTATATATTTCTTGCATGGTGACTTATCAAAAGAAGAGCTTAATGGATTATATAACCATCCTAAAGTAAAAGCTATGGTATCGTTTACAAAAGGTGAAGGATTTGGTAGACCTTTATTAGAATATAGCGTTACAGGTAAACCTACAATAGCTTCAAATTGGTCTGGTCATATAGACTTTTTATCTGCTTATGGTATAATGCTTCCAGGTAAATTAAACAAGGTTCATGAATCAGTTGTTTGGGATAAAGTTATATTAAAAGATTCTGAGTGGTTTACTGTAGACTACGGATATGCTTCAGGTATATTAAAAGATGTACATAAGCAGTATAAAAAATATCATGAAAAATCGAGAAAACAAACGCAATATGTAAAAGATAATTTTACACTGAAAGAAATGACAAAGAAGTTTGAAGAAATAATGGATAATTCTGTTTTACCTTCATTTGACGTTAAACTTCCAGCAATTGAGGAGATGCAAACTTATGAATAACGATATGAATTGGATTGAAAGCCCACAGACAAAGAAAATGATGGTAATGCAGGAGTTCGATGAAAAGAATGGTGTATCAAAAATAGATTTAAGTACAGGATTTTATACTAATGAATATCCACTTAACTATAAGAAGCATCCAGATTTTGATATAGAAAAATACGAAGAAGGAATGCCAGGAGTAGTAAAAGGTAATAGATACGATGATGGTGAATCTTATTGGTACCCTTCAACATTAAGAACTGCAAAAGAAATGATATTTCCTCACGGATTTGGTGAAGATATGGTATGGTGTTATGCAAAAGTTAAGCCTTTGACTGAAGAAGAAAAGAAAAGCTATTCTGCTGATGTAGACTTTGAATCATATTTAGATATGTCAAATGCAGAAAATTTTGATAACTATTTGGATGCAGCAAAAAAATGTAATGGGTTTAGTTTAGGTAATTTATAATGAATTTTTTTAATCAACATCTCACATTCAAACAGTCTGCTGTAATTATACCAAAACATCAGTTACAAAAAGGTATGGTTGTTCAGAATAGATATAAAAATCAGAAAGGAGAGACAAAAGATTATATGTTCCTTATATTGAACCCTGATTATTATCAGAAGGTTCATGTATTAAACTTAAATGAATTTAGTAATATGAGATTTAATGACCTTGCAAGAGAAACAGGTATAAGGTTGCTACCTAGATTCAGAAAAAGAGGCTTAATTATACCTAGACTTACAATGGTAGAATCTTCACAAAGATTTTATTACGGAAGGCTTGCAGTAAATATGGAAAGATTATATAATAATAGTTACAGAACTCTTTTCCTAAAAAATATGCAACTTGTACAACTTATAGATTATAAGTTTGACCAAGACATAGAAGATACACTAGATAGAAATCCAGGAAAAATAACAACAAATTAAGGGAACGTAAATGAAGGTAATTTTTATAGCTGATTTTTTTGTAAATCAAGTTTTTGGTGGGGGTGAGCTTGTTAATGAGGAGATAATAGACGGGTTAAAAGCAAAAGGTGTAAACGTAGAAAAAATAAATTGCGAAAATTTTGATGCAAGCAAATCAGATAAAGATGCAGAATATTTAATAGGCAACTTTATATCTCTTTCACCTTTCAACAAAGATTATATAAAAAACAACCTAAATTATTCAATTGTAGAACATGACCATAAATATGTAACAGATAGAGATGTTTCAGGATATGAAAATTATATTGCACCTTCATATAAAATAATAAATTCAGAATTCTATAAAAAAGCTAAAAGAGTTTATTGTCAATCATATTTACATAGTAACGTTGTAGCAATGAATTTAGGATTGGACAATGTTGTAAATCTTTCAACAAGTATATGGTCTGACGAGCACCTTGACTTAATAGAATCTTATTGCGGTACACCAAAAAATGATAAAACTATGATTTTAGGTTCTAGTAATAAGATAAAAAATACGCAGGGATGTATTGACTACTGTAGTAATAACAACATCGACTATGACGTTGTAGGACCTCTTCCTTATAATGAGCTAATGAAAGAGATGTCAAAATATAAAAGCGTTTTGGTTTTACCAGGAGTACTTGAAACTTTTAATAGATTTTTGGTTGAGGCGAGAATGCTAGGCTGTGCTATAAAAACAAACAATAAAAATGGTTGTACTTCAGAAAGTTGGTTCCCTAAATTAAAAGGAAAAGAGCTTATAGATTTTATTAGAAAATCAAAAGAAGATTTTATAGAATCATTTATATCAGAAGAACAAAAATTTCATAAGATAAACTATGGTAATGAAAATCATTTTAAGATTATTATACCTCTTTATAATGTAGAAAAGTGGATTGATAGATGTTTAGGCTCTGTTATGTCACAGAATTATAAAAATTTCGAATGTATAGTATTAGATGATATATCTACTGACAAGAGTGTAGAAGTAATTAAAAAAACTATCAAACAAGATTCTAGATTTACGCTTATTGAGAATAAAGAAAAAGCTCTTGCTCTTAAAAATATATACGATGGTATAAAATATTCAAAGCCAGATGAAGAAGATATAATTGTAACGCTTGATGGTGATGATTGGTTTGAAAATGACAATGTACTTACAAGATTAAATTCTATATATAATAACGATGATTGTTGGATAACATACGGAAGCTATATAGAATATCCTTCAAATACAAAAGGTAAATTTGCAAGACAAGCACCTCAAAATATAATAAACGAAGGTTCATATAGAAAAAATGAATGGTATTTTTCTCATCTAAGAACATTCAAATATCACTTATGGAACAGGATTAAAAAAGAAGATTTATTAGATTCTGAAGGTAATTTTTATCCTATGGCTTGGGACCTTTCATTTATGTTTCCAATGTTAGAAATGTCAGGTAACAAAAGTAGATATATCGACGATATAATGTATGTATATAATCTTACAAATCCTATAAACGACCACAAAGTCAATCATAATTTACAGCAAAGATTAGAAAGTGAAATAAGAAATAAAAAACCTTATAAAAATCTACAAAAAAATAAATTGAATCTGTTTAATTGGAGCCGATTTGATTTGCCTATAAAAAGTATATTTCTTAATATGCTAGGTAAAAATACAACATTTGGTAAAGATATATACAAAGAGCACTTGAGGTTATGGAATGGATTTAAGGAATATAATAATCCAAATAAAAATACATACGATGCATTTGAATTAGATTTTATTAAAATATATAATGATATGAAATCAAATAACTTTGATTGGAATAAATCGCCAGTTGTTGTTGACAATGAAAATTATCTTCTTAATGGCTCTCATAGAACTGCAGCTGCATCAAAGCTAGATATAGAGGTGCAAACAGTAGAAGGTGTTAATATAAATGACGGTCAAAAAGTATGTGATTATAATATGTTTCAAGAGCTAGGACTTAATCAGGATTATATGGATGCTGCAGCACTTGAAATGGTAAGAAACAATAAGGATTTACTTGTCGTGAATATATTCCCTGCAGCAGTAGGTAATAGAAGAGAGTTAGAGAGCATATTAAATCAGACGTGTAATATTGCATACAAAAAACATATCAATTTTAACACAAAAGGGGCTCTGAATTATATGTTTCAATTATATAAAGGAGAACCTTGGGCTGGAAATAGAAATAATAATTTTGCAGGTTTTAGAGAGAAGATGGGATATTGCTTTCCAAGCGATGGCGATATGACAATGTATTTAATAGAACTAAAAGACAAATCATTAGCAGTAAATATAAAAGAAAGAATAAGAAAAATATATGGAATAGGAAATCATTCAGTTCATATTAACGATACTTACGAAGAAACATTAAGACTTTCTCGATGTTTATTAAATAAAAATAGTATTCACTTTCTAAATAATTCTCAGTTTAGAGACTATCCTAAATTTTATAATTCATTAAAATATTATGAAGACTACATTGATAAAAATGGATTGAATCACGAAGATTATTGTATCACAGCTAGTGGAGTTTTATCTTTATATGGATTGAGAGAAGCTGCTGATGTAGATTATATTCACGATTGCGCTCATGAGATTATAGACCCCACAGACAATATACATTCTCATAATAAATACGGAGTAGGTATATATAAAAAATCTTATCATGATATTATACACAATCCAGAAAATCATTTTTATTACGGAAATATAAAGGTTGCATCACTAGATATTATCAAGCAGCTAAAAGAATATAGAGGTGAAGAAAAAGACAGAGTAGACGTTTCACTAATGGAGACTGTAATATGAAAAAATTAAATGTACCTTTTTATGTTTCTACAAACAATAAGCATATGAGATGTCTTCAGGTTTTTGTAGAATTATTTAATAAATTTACAGATAATAGCGAGCTTATTATATTAGGATATGACAAGCCAGACTTTGAGCTTACAGAGAATTGTAAATTTGAGTCGATGGGGACACAAGGACCTGTTGAAGAATGGTCAACTGATTTAAGAAAATATTTTATAAAAAATGCTCCCGAATATTTTATATATGGCACAGAAGACACATTCTTTTATAAGGAAATGAACCACGATTATATAAACTATTTGATAAAGGTTGTAAAACTAAACCATCAAATTGGCAAGGTTCAGCTATGTGATGTAGCAGAAGAGAATGGATTTGCAATAGAAGAAAATCGCCATTACAAATCTAGAATATTAACAACTGTAAATGTCCCAGAATTAAATATCGACTTCGATATGCACGTACTAATGAAATCTAATTATTCAATAAACTGTCAACTTTCGCTATGGAATAAAGAATTTTTATTAAAATATTTGGAAGATGGTTATTCACCTTGGGATTTTGAAATAAAAGGCTCAATTGCAGCCTATGATGAGACCGAATGGTATTCAATAATACTTGATAGGCAGTTTGGTATATTTAAGAAAGAAGGTTTTTGTGGAAGCTTAGATGTCAAAGAGCAATGGACATATAAAGAACATTGGTTTGATAGCTTAGAAAACGAATGGCTTAAGACACATATAAAAGAATGGGGAAATCCTGTGATGGCAGGACCAAATGGGCAATTTGGAACATCGAAAATTAGCGAAAGGTAATATGAAAAATATAGTTATATTAGCAGCAGGTCCACCAAAACCAAATAGAAACAGACATTTAGAATTATATAAAGGTCGAAAAATTATTGATATAGTAATTGAAAGATGTACAATTGAAAACACAAAGTTATATGCTGTTGTTGATGAGAGAAATATCGAACTAATAAACCATATAAATGACAGAGTAAAATTACTTTATCCTAAAGATGGTAAAATATATAGTACATTTGAATCTGCTCTTTCTGTAGAAGGAGACACAATTATGGTTGTCGGAGACCTTGTAGGGTTAAAAGAAGGTGATATAAATAGATTTGTAGAATCTAAATACAAATCAGCAACTTGTATATATAAGCAGGCATGGGGTTTGCATATAAGGTCTAAATATCCTAATCTAATAAGACGAGGTGATTGCGGTGATTGTATATCAATGATAGGTCAAGAACATAAAAAAGAATTTTTAGGTGAAAATAATCAAATTATGTATAAATGGCTATTTCGCCAATTTTATCCAGAAAAAGAAATAAACCACGAAATTTACAATGATGTAGGAACATTTATGTCATACGCATTTTTTGAAAAAATATGGTCGAATCCATTATGTAGTGAATTCGGTGACAAAGGCTCTGTATATTTTGAACACAAAGTATATGCAGATAACGACTAAAATATTTTTATATGTCGTAAAAATTTATTATATTAAATAAAAACAGAGGAATTAAAGATGAAGACGATTAAAGAGTTATTAAACGACAGTACTAAAACTAATATAGTTATTGGTGCAAACAATGCTATGATAGCTGAAATAGCTTTACGAGCTGGTTATGATGGTGTTTGGGTATCTAGTTTCGAATCACATGCTTGGAATCTATTACCAGATGCAAACATTCTAAACACTGCAGATTATTTTGACACAATCAGTAAAATTAGTGACAGAATAAGTATACCTATTTTAGTTGATGCAGATGAAGGCGGACCAAGTTCTATCAATACAATTAGAATGGTTAGAGAATATGAAAAGGCAGGGGCTTCTGCAATGTGTTTTGAAGATAATCCTTCTCCAAAGAGATGTTCTTTTTATGGAATGAAGCAGAGTTTAGAGACACCAGAGATTATGTGCGGTAAAATTAAAGCTGCAGTAGAAAAAAGATTGGATAAAGATTTTGCTATAATTACTAGAACAGAAGCCTTAATTCAAGGACATGGACATGATGTTGCAATGGAAAGAGCTAGAATGTATAACGATGCTGGCTGTGATGCTTTTTTGATTCATAGTAAA
>Ga0209645_1000366_pt1 | contig 23943 bp, 31 predicted proteins | sample ETNvirenome_6_30_FD_184070 | JGI IMG/M metagenome (GOLD analysis project Ga0209645, IMG submission 184070) | Marine viral communities from the Pacific Ocean - ETNP_6_30 (SPAdes) (version 2) | ecosystem: Environmental > Aquatic > Marine > Oceanic | place: Pacific Ocean | collected 2013-06-19
GAGTTTTAAGTCATCTCGAGACTAGACATATTATATCACACTCCTCGTGTTTTTGGAACAAGATCTAAAAATTGTGTCATAACAAATCTTCCAAGTTTTTTACCTTTATATTGTTCTTCCATGCTTACTTTAGTTGCTTGATGGGGTATTGATGATGGAAAACAAAAGAGTCTATTATGTTTAGACTCAATTTCAATATCCCACATAGGAAAACGTAAGTTGCCGCCTGTATATCTTTTGGGTTCTCTATAAAACCAAGTTAGACAAGTTACTTTTGCATAATCTCTGTGTACATTATATTCATCATTATCTTCATAGTATGCAATTTGAGTAAAATCTGTTTGAAACGAATTAATATCGTTCAGTGCCCAATGAGGATGTTTTTCAAACAAACCTATATTTTGAAATACTTTTCTATTTACATTAAGAATATTAGATTGTTGTCTATGTGGTCCAAATAACTCATCTAACCACATTGTCCAGTTATGCTTTAATAGTATTTTATCTCCATTTTCAGTATCCCATGCCGCACCATTCTCAATACTAGCTCGTTGCATTCGTAAAGGATTGCATAAGTAATCCAATTCTTCCCAGATACATTCTAACTCTGATTCATCATAAAAATCATCAATCAGAATATATGGAAATTCTCTATTTGCAATAGTAATGTTCATTGATGTAATTAGAGTAATGGGAGTGGGGGGACTTGAACCCCCACGAGATTAATTCTCAACAGATTTTAAGTCTGGTGCGTCTACCGATTCCGCCACACTCCCAGTCCAAGTAGGAGAATGAAAAGCACAATATTCATTGAATGTGATTTTCATTTCTTTATTAGTAAGATTAGCATGTTTTGCTGCTTTTGGCAAGTTCCACTTTGCGGTGAACAGCATTTCCATTGACTGACGAGTTTCAGGTCTCATAAAAAATTAAAATTAATGTTGTATCTACCATGATTGGTAGTAGTAGTGCTAGAACGATGACTATCTTGAGCACTAAAGACAACTAATCTATTTGCAACAGATTCTACAATTTGACCATCCTCAAATTCAGTATAACCATCACAAGTATTCATTGACCAAACAGCACCAAGATTGTCAAAGTCAAAATCTTCATGCCATCGATGATGCTTAATTTCATGTGTCCAAGGATAAAAATTTGCTTTTATCCTACATAATGCTTTATAATCATAGACTTTTTCTCTAAACAAAGGTAGAAAAGTATCTTTTAATTCATCATAAAACGGATGCACCACTTCATCTTCTGAGTAAATTATTGATATACCCATCCAATTCCAACATGGCATTGTTTTTTCCACATCATCAGTTTTAGCAACTGTTGTTTGATGTTGCCATAAAATTTGTCGGTCATGTTTAGAAGTCATTACAACCTCAGAAATGTACTCAAAAGCATCCTGAGGAAGAAAGTTGTCAATTACCTTCCGTTCCATTTGTTGCCTCAACAAATTGCTTTCTAAATTCTTCTACTTGATTTTGAATCTCATCAGAAACAGGAGGAACTTCATTTACAGGGACCATCAGAGCAGATTTACCATCAGGTCGAGTAATTTTCCAACATACACGCTGGGTTTCTGTTAGATCCATAAGAAAATCAAAATGGTCTTCTGCTTGACGCAGTGTAATTCCAATAGGTCCGATCATTTTACAGCAAAACAATAAGTAATCATATCAGGATCAAGAATATCCTCTAGTTCGCTTACAGTTTCCGAGAAACCTGCTGCTCCTTCAAAATCCCATTTCCAGTTTACTGTCTTGTCATATCCTTCATCGTCAACGATGTTGATTGACCGCTTTGAAAAATTGACGAAGACGTGTGCGAGATTGGTGTCCATGCGAACTCCTGACTACCTATGTAGTATAGCAGGAGCAGCAAGGTCTGTCAAGAGATCAGTTAATGAAGACAGTCCTACCAAGGAGAAGCATCGCCAATCCTGATTCTATGACCATGCCAGTGCCACATACAATAGTACATGCAAGAGATGCATTCATGGAGATAGCACCTGCTGCAACATTAACGTTGTAGAGACCAGTAGTAACGTTACAGTTGTATCCTGTCGCACCGCAGGTCAATGAATAAGGTCCAAGTGGATTAACAATCGTATATCTAGGAATTGTATCTGCACCAAGACTAGCAGGTGTCATGATAGTCTCAACAGAACCACCAACAAATCTACGAATACCAGTCAAACCAAGAGATAATGGTGAAGGTGGAGTATTGATCATCTCAACCAGGTGAGGTGTAACAAGTTCGATGGAGTTATCACCACTAATGATAGTTTCTCCATATGAAAGTGATCCATTACCACCACTAGCCTCAAAGGTACTGCTGGTAATTTTAGTGGAGATAGATCCTACACTAAATTCAGCACCTTGAACCTCAAACTTAGCACCAACAGTATTGATGTCAACGTCAGATCCAAAACGAATCGTATGTTTTTGAACTTTATCGCTCTTCTTTTCACCTTGATTATCTACAATTTTGGGTGAACCCTCAGCACCAAGGAAGAAACCACCACCAACTTCAATGTGACAATCACCAGTAATCTTTAGGCGATAATCACCGTCAATGTTGATCACTCCATCACCATCAATCTGCTTACAATCGTCACCATGAACTTCTTCGGTGTGATTACCAGCATATGATGTATGGTCAGCAACTAATGATCCGCTGTCACCTTTATTATCATTACCTGCTTTTACAGATGCTTGTACTTGCTTTTCAACTTCTTCATCTGTAGCATTAGGACCAAGTTTCTTGCGAACTTCTTTGCGAGCATTGTACTTGGCATACTCATTCTGATTTAATTTGACAGACGTTGTTGTCGTTCCACTTGCAGTTTTCTTTACACTTGCCTGACGACCAGGTGTACCAACAAACATTTCATAGGAACCATCTAACCAAGTCTTAGCAGCAGTCAGATAAGGATCTGCTTCATTAAAGATATTGTCAAACAGACCACCAGATCCTGCATCACCACCACAACTACCTCTACTCTTTCCTCGGATCTTGTTAATCTTTTCAAGTTCTTCAGGAGTACAATGTGTTACACCAAAGAGAGGATACCAACCTACAGTATCTTTACCGCCATCTGGTTCACGATTACATCCACTTTGAGCAAACTTAATGAATAGTGCAATCAAACCAGTAATACTAGTAATACCTTTTTTGAGAAGGTCTGTTCCTGATTCAAAGATTTCACTACCTGCTTTCCATGCTTCAATGATTTCTTGTGCTTTACCTACACCATCAACAATAGTTGAGACGGTATCAACGATCTCAAGAACATTATCAAGAAGTTTTTGAACTTGGCAGATAACACTGTCGATAGTTGCTTGCACTCCTTGCATAACCATTGTTGCTTTGTCAATGATTCCATCAAGAAAACTCTCAAGGTAACTAATAACAGTTCCAACAGGATCTTCAATAAAACTAATTAATTTACTATCAATATTACAAAGAGATTTTAGAATTGCACTTACTGCCTGTTGAACAACCGTAAAGACAACAAAGGGAGCACCAGTTGCACCACCAAGTAAATTAACCAACTCCAACTCTTCAGCAAGGTTAGCAAGTGCTTGCCTCATTGCAGAAACTACCTGAGCAAATACAGCACCTAAGAAATTTTGAAGTCTTACAGTGAGTTGTTTTGCTGAAACTAATTTACCAGTGACGATATCCATAAAGTCACCATCTTCTGCACGAATCAAAGATCCAGCATGATCTGCAAGATCTTCCAGAAGATATGATAATTCATACTCTAATGTTTTCCAAGGTCCACCAACACCATTAGCAGCAGGAATAGGTTTCTCAGGACTTTTAGGTTTGATAGGATTGCCTGAACTACCTGCTAAGACAGTACCACTGTTGTTAGGAGAACCAGCACCAGAAATAGCAGCACTATTTTTATCACCTTTCTGACTAGGAAGATCTACAGTATTATCTTGCTTCGCTCTATGATATCCTTCCTCTTTAGTGGTTGCCATACTCGAGTTAGGATTGCCTGGTGACATTGTTGTAACGTTGACACCAACACCAGGTTCCATCTTCTCACCAGTGAAAGCAAATTGCTTTACATCCATACTCTCTGCAGATTTTTTAACCCGCATAACACCGATAACAATCGGCATCTGAGCATTCTCACCATCCATGAAGAAACCCATGACAATCGCACCAGGTTGCAGTTGACCAGAACTTTCACCCTGACCATCGTTACCTGGTTGACAGGTATGCTGCAACACTGTTGCCCATGGGAGATTTTCGGTGGGAAGATCTGCTGTCGTTCCACCTCTTACATTCGTATAATATCCAAGAACACGAACTCTAACTCTACCCAATTCCATTGGGTCTTCATTGTCTTCTACTTCACCAACCCACCAGAAAAATCCGTCTTTACCGACGAAATTTACTGTAGGTTCATTGTAAATACCATCAATTGTAGGCATCGTATACTCTTATCCTTACGATTTATTTATTAAGGTATCCGTTCTCTTCCAACCATTGACGGGTCAAAGGAGTCGGTTCATAGTCAGTCCACATAGTACCACGAGCACAAGATTCGAGTGCTTCTTGTGTCATACCTGCTGTTTTACCTGCCCAAGTTGCTTCTTTCTCCCAAGGGATAGCGTGGGGCATAAGAGCATATGCTCTGCGTGCCATTTCTGCCCACATCTCAGGTACATCCTCTTCATTCTTGATGATTGCAATCATATTGTTCTTGATAGAACCTGCCATACAATCTTGTGCAGCGTGCCATCCTTCATGACGTACAACACTCATGAGTACATGAGGACGATGTACATATGTTTTGTTGAGATAGAAATGATTACTTACAGTATGATATACACCACGGTGTCCTACTGGAAAATACTTCTCATCAGCAAGATGAACATCTACACCAATCTTCCTAAAGGCAACCATAATTCGGTCAAACTCATCAGCAACTGGTCCCCAATCAGAATCAGGGAATGCTGCACGAAGATCATCAGAAGAGGTAATCTTCTCTACATCCTTAGTACATTCTTTGAGTAGCATACATCCCATAGCATCCATGGTGTAGTATCCTTTAGTTGGTTCTGCATTTACTGCAACACCATGTGCCATTCCGAACAACAGTCCAGAAAGAATCGCATTACGCAGTTTCATTTGTTATCTCCAAGATTGTAAATTTCGATTTCATTAACACTCATCATGTTAAATGAAATAATAACCCTTTCAATATCACTAGTGCTAGGGTTAGCAGAATGAAGTGTTTGGGCAGGAAATATAACAATATCTCCCTCATTCACTTCAGGATTATAAGTTAATATATCCCCAGTGGCAGGATCTGTAAATGGACTATAGAATCCTGTTGAAGTGTGTTCTTTGGGATCAAAATTTACATAAAAAACAGCAGACCAACCAGCGGATCCATGATTATGGGTACAATGATAATCACCTTTTCGGGCTCTTTGAGCCCAAACATTTCTAAGATAAACTGGATGTCCTACGTCTTTATGAAAGTTATTTAAAACGCTAGAAACACATTCTTCAAATATACTAGCATATTCACCAATACAGGGACCGTAATAATCTGTTGATACAGTATCATTTTTTAGATCATATTGAGGTATTTTATCCAACAAAAGTGGTTTCCAATATTTCCAATCAGGAACACTATATTGAAAAAGTGGAAACTTAAATGGGTGGTGTATCATAATAAAAAACTGCTATGGGTGATGACGGGATTGAACCGCCGACCGCCTCGGTGTAAACGAGATGCTCTACCGCTGAGCTAATCACCCATACGGGTAAAACGATAGAGTTCTGTTGAACCCCAGACCATTTCACCAGTTTCTAGGTCTAAACCTCGGTCACAAGTATGTAGTTTGTTTCCGTAAGCATGGATTTCAGAGATAACTTTATCTCCTTTATATCCAACACAGTTGTCACCAATAATTTTACCGTGCCAACCTTGACCGTCGAATGTGAATAGTATATCACAATCTTCGTGTCTTGTCCAGTCTAGATGATAATTTTCCACGACAACTTCCCTATCCGAAAGATATAAGAACTTGTGATTCTTCTTCCGATAGGGATTACCAGGTCCATCACATCTTTTGAAATTCATTGATTGAAATCCCTCTTCATGGGACTTCCAAATAATCTCAACAGTGACCCAGTTTGTAGGGTCAGATTGTGCTTGATGTTTATTTGTCCAATGACCCATCAAGCAATCTTCAAGCTTCATAATATTTTTCTGAACCCTTACATGGTTATTTTAAAGGTAAAACCTTACTCTGTCAAGTCAATCGTCGTAAACTAAGCACTCAGGCTCTGATGGATTCTGATCGCAGAATAGTTCCAAATAGGTGGGATCATGATGATCACCTTCCGCAATTTCTCTTTTATGATGCTCTGCATACTCCTCTAAGTCGTGCAACTCGCCTTCAATGTGACGACGCATTTGTGGAGAAACAGTAGGATCGTGGAGGATCTCTTTGTCCTTCGCGATATGTTGTTCGATACTTTCCATAGTACCTCCTAATACATTAATATTTATGTTGGTTATTTGGAGGGTCTTGGTATAGAATCTTTCAATAACAATGCCTCCGTCATCATTGTACTGCCGACAATCTTGTGTGTCAATCCACCAATGACATATCTTCCACTATATTTCCTATCCACATCTGTTGTAGTATTTCTCTTGTATGTTGCAGGTACGACGATATTCACTCCAGATCCAGCATATAAATCTAGATTACCAGGAATCTTGATCATCAATTTAATATTTTTTAATGACTCAATTCTCATCCATTGATATGACTGAAGTTCTACTAACTCCTCATAATTTTTTTGAGGATTATCCTTAAACTTTGGATCGAAGATTTGATTGGGTAATATTGTATATCTCACTCGTTTTGGATAGTTGACAATATCTTTAACTGTCTGATCCATAATCTCTAATGGATTCACTGATTTCTTCTCACCAATGTGTGACATCTTTGGCCACATCGCAGTAATATTGTAACGATATGCATCAACTGATAGATCTGTACTCAGTCCCATCTTAGATGCTGTTACAGTAACAGGATCAAATCCAATACTAAATCCAGACCAAGCACCATGTCTTAGTCCAGTTAAGAAGTCTCGTTCTTCAGGAAAAACTAAAGACTCAATCTTAAACTGATCGCTCGCATCAGAACCAGATTGTTTGGTAGAATACACATAGGTATACAGTTTAGTATCACCTGTAGTAAAATTTGTAGTAGATTCTGTTTGTTGATTTACTTTATCAATTATATTGTCAATAGATCTGAAATGATAACCTAAAGAATTTTCATAAAAAATAAATCCATTCTGAAGAACACCACCCTTTCTTGCCTTGCGTGTAGATCTTTGTGCAAGCCAGTAAATGCAATCAAATGGTCTCCAGTTTGGAGAAACAAATTGCTGTTTATTTGTAGACTCCTCAATGAACACTTGTTTCTTAGTATTGATAAACCTATTGTCTTTACGAAGAAGTTGATCTACAATGTCAGATGATTTCGTAGACTTAAATATGACCTCACTATTTCCAAATACATTATTAATTTCATTCTTTAAAAATTCATCACTGGCACAGTTCACAATAAATGAATCTGCTGTATTGAGTCTTGTTCTTGCCTCAATATCATACGCTCTAAGATAATAAACTCTATCAAGAATTGTTCCAGTAATTTGAACCTTGAATAATTCAGATCCAGTCATGGCACCCATAAATCCAGATCCGTCATTAAACAGAAGTTTTGCCTCTATGGTTGAAGATGTAATACTTTCATAAATCTCGATGCCTGTAATGAAATCATAAATGTCATCATTACCTTCATTATTTTGAAGTTTCTTTCCATTTCTAAAGACATTTACCTTTACTTTTACATCCCCCGATGCAGTTCTTTTAATTGTCATTTGAGTATACCTTTCAAGGGATTAAGTGATGATGATAAAGTAGATGCAATTGATTTTTGAGGTGCAGATCCTCCTCCACCAACCATCATGGGTTGATTACTAGATTGTGACATTGCCATCTGTACTGCTGTCTGTGCTGCTTGTATTGCTTGACTATTTACTCCATTTTGTTGGGCGATAGCAGAGAGAGCAGTTTGAATCATTTCCTGACTCTTCTCAGTTATCTGACGGCGAGCAGTGTTTCTTTGTTCTGTTTGTTGCTCCAGTTCTCTACTCTCCTTTGCCGCTTGGAACTTAGATGCAGGCATCTGTCCAGGTGCCCCACCAATAGTAAGTCCAGTAGCACTCGATGGTTTTGATCCAGTAATCTTTGCTATAATAGATTTTGCCTTTTCTGATAATGGGGCACGTTGTTCAGGTTTATCCATACCGAAACCAACATTACCACGATTGCCAGTGTTAGAACCATAATCACCAGAACCAGGTCCACCACCTGTACCACCATTTTCAATCTCTGCTAACATGGTCTTAACATCTTTATTGCCAGCAGTGTTGAAGAAGTGATTCTTATATTGAACAACATTTACGTTCTGAGACTCATCATTAAATGCAGAACCAGTTCTAAAACCAGTTGAACCCATCAAATAGTTGATATTGTTTGCTGCCACACCTTCTGCTTCTAAAGTGCCTCTAAGACCTGCTGGATTTCTTGCAAGTTCAATTGCTTCCTTAGCAGCACTCATCTGCTCATCAGTTCTTGGTTTATTGATAGATCCATCACTTACGGGTTGATATTGATTACGACCCATAATAACGCCAGTCACACTCTTATCTTTTGCTAAGAACATTCCAGGACCAACCTTTCCTGATTGAATCAATCCTGCCCTATTCAACACAGAACGAGCGACAAGTGCCATGCCAAGTTTTCCTTCACCACCTGCTTCAGCAAGAACTAAACGCTGCAGAAGATTATACTCACTACTATTAAGTTGACCATTATTATTTCGATTATTACCCCCTGCTCCAGGACCTGCTTCATTTAGTATAGGAGGATTCTTCATGCCCATATATCTCTTCATCATCTGGCGAAGTTTATCACCACCAGTTCCATCTTTATCAGAACCCTTTAACTTGTGTAAGTCGGATCTTTCTCCTGTACCACCCCACCAGGTAGGACCATAATTATCATGAGGTGATCTACCATCCTTATTTGACGCTGCTTCAGCGTGCGTCATAACAGTTTTGATACTTACATCACTTGCTTTCCAACCCCAAGTCTTAGCAACATTTGCTGCTTCTGCCATCATCGACTCAAGTTGTTTTGGTTTGGGTGCATACGCATTCCAGTTATAGTCTTTCATTGCTGCAACAGAAAGACCTACATTCCCTGTATTTCTATAATATGTGTGTGCAGTATGTTGATCGTATGGGAGATGCTTATACAAAGAACCATCACCCTGAACAGTGGTGTGATATGGACCATTATTCCAGTTGTATCCACCAGCAGTCCAGTGCAGATAAATCTGCTTATCCAATTTACCACCCTGAGACATAAACTTAGATTCAGGTGCAAAAGCAGGCATAACATTTTGAGACATGGGATTACTATATCCCTTTCCTGGTTTAAATCCACCTTGGGATGATTGCAACATACCACCAAGGTCAAATCCTTGACTCTTGGCTTCACCCATTCTCTTCTCAGTTAGGTGAGGTTGCGTTTTTGTTCCAGGAGTATTAAGAGGAACGACGAAAGCTCCCCCATCACTTTTTCTAGCAACATACTCACGTCCGTGTCCGATAAACGCGGTGGATCTCCCCCCGTCCAATGATACGGGATATCCCGATTGTGGTCCATTTATAAATCCTCCTAATGCTTTTTGTGGTACTTTTACTTTACCACCTTTTGAAAATCCTTCTGGTTTGTTCTCAGGTTCTTGACCCTCTTCATCTACCTCAGTAGCTTGTGTTTGCCCCTCTTTAAGATAATTATATGCTTTATAGGCAGCAAATCCACCTGCCGCAAGCAATCCAAGAGCACCAGCTCTACCTAAAAGACCTCTTCTTCCTCTGATAAGATTATTATAAAAGAAGATCAAGACATTACCAAAATCCGTAATAAGTCTGACTGGATTTTTTAACCAGCGAATACCTAATAATAAAGTTCCAATTCCAGTTAGTCCTCGTACAAGTCCTCCTATCTTTTCCCAAGGACTCGATTCATCCGACAGTAAAGTATATAATCCTTCGATGGTGTTAACCACACCCATCTTTGCAACATTAAAGATAAACGTTGCGAGTTTAGAAAGAGCAGTTATAATATTTTTTACCTTTTCCCTATTTGCGGGATTGCCTAACCATTTCAAGGCAGGAATTATAATCGCTATTTTAATCAGTCCACCCAATGCCTTGAGAAGACCCTCTAGAAAACTAGGTGCTCTTAACGCACCAACAATACCACCACCTGTTTTCTTCTTTTGTTTTTGTACTTTAGTATAGTCGGCATCAAACTGCTTTCTAGTTGCGGTTGAAGCATCTAGTTGTGCAAGTTGTGCTTTTTTTACATCACTAAGAATGTTGGCAACAGAATTTAAAGTTGCACCAATATTGTTAACAGCAACAGTATTTTTATTAATACTTTTTACAAGATTTCCCTGAGGAGATGTACCAGTTGGTTCTTTTACTTGTACAAACTTATAAAAATTAATTTTTGTAGTCTTCTTTATAGTTGCCATTAGCGCATTCTAGTCTGTAAAGATGAAGGAACTGCATTTACAACACCACCTCCATTATTTATTGGTACTGCTTGAGGAATAGGAACAAGTTTCTCCATAATCATTGGTACAGGAATGAATTCCATAGTTTGCTGCATCGCATATTGAGCAGAGATACCACCTTCTTTCAATGCAGTTTCACTAGTGCTTTGTACTGCACCAAGAACTTTAGGATCGACTCCCAATTCTGCACCAATCTGTCCTAAGGCAGAGGTGTAGTCTCCTCCCATGGCACCTGTTACTGCGTTGAAAATTCCACTCATACCAAACTGATCAGCAAGGTTGCTGGCGATGCCCATGGGGTTAATACCACCACTCAATAGAGAACCTGCCATCTGTCCTAAACCAGGATTGAGCATACCTAATCCAGTTGTTGCAGCACTCATGAAGTTGCCACTCATAATATTTCCTGCGATATTACCAAGAGGTCCAGACATAAATCCACCAATAGCATTTCCAACACTACCCATCATTCCACTTACGCCAGGAATCATTCCTAACATAGACATAGGATTACCTGTAGCAAGTGTGTTGATACCTGCCATAATAGGTGCAGCACCAGGAATAAATGATGCAGCAGTTCCAAGTACCTGACCAACAGGACTGTTCATAACACCACTGACTGCTTTACCGACACCACCAACTGCTTTCTTAATACCCTTAACAACACCACCAAGGAACATTCCTTGAGGTTCTTGTCCAGGTACTGCTTGACCAGTTATTTCTTGGAAGGTATTTTCTTTATTCAACCATTCCCAGATTGCAGGACCAGAATTGAAGACTCCAGTAACAGCATCAAAGATAGGTTTGATGGAATTGTTGTAGACCCAACCAGGTAAGTTACTAACGATCTTCCACGTTTCATCAATAGCTGTAAGTGCAGGTTGAATGTACTGCATTACAGGTTCAATAATCGCACCACCAATTTCTTTTGCCTTAGCAAACCCTTCGGCAACAGTCTTGGAAACTTTCTGGCCTACGGCACCCATCATCTCCCCGATTCTTTCGGGGATTTTTAATGGGTTAATAAAATCTAGCAGTGCTGAAATAGCACCCCAAGGATTGAGTAGATTATCTCTAACTGCTTGGAAAAGTGTCGCTACCTTTCCAAAGACCCAATCAAAAGCAGCCTGTGCTGTCTCTTTAATCATCTGAAGCAGAATAGGTGCTCCCTCGGTAAACAGTTGACCAATACCTCTAGCACCTGCCATGATAGTGTCAAAGATGGTTTTAACCATCTCCATGGGACCATTGAGAATGTATTTGTTAAATGCTTCCATCATGGCATTACGCCATGGTTCAGACTTCTCCATCAACATAGTGAAGAAGTTCGACGCCTGACCCAGAGCAAAACTCGCCATAGAGTTAACTGCCTGCCAAGCGTCAGTCATAATTTTTCCGCCGACATTGAGGAAAGTCTGCCAGGCACCTGCCCAGAACTCTCCGTTCATAATTTTTTCATCCCAAACTTCTTTCAGTTTAGAACCAATAGCACCAAGTTTGATTCCATCAGGATTACCCTTGCCAGATACAATACCAGCAAGCCAACCACCCAGTGCTTCACCACCAATACCACCAAGGACAGAACCGACAAATGCACCAAGAGGAACCGTAATGGGCGCTGCAGGACCACCCAGAGCACCAATAGCACCACCTGCCCATCCACCAAGCAATTCACCAATCGCTAAACCAAGACCTTTGAAAACGGCATCCAGGACCGAATCGCCAGCCATCCAGTTAATAATTGCTGTGATTAAAGCACCAACGATGGGAACTTTAATTGCCTTTGCTAACTTCTTAAGACTTTTAACACCACCCTTACCAGCAACTTTCAGGAAGAATCTCTGAGTTGCCTTATCAATATTCTTTCCACCATACTTAAATATCTTACTTCCACCAAGTCCTTGTGCTCGGTTTGCCGATGGTGACAAACTTCCTAAAGCAGGTTTAGATGTAAGTTTTCCACTCTTAAGTAACTTAGCAACATCAGCATTAGCACGACGTGCTGCTTGAGATGGTGATGCACCATCAGCAACCATCTGATTATATCTTTGATCAAATACAGACCTTGCACCAGAACCGTGCTGCTTAGAAATATTATCTGCTAAACGTCTCTGTGAGGAGTTGAGATTAGTATTCTCGATACCAGTAAAACTACTAGTTGGTTTTACATTTACATTCGTTGAGCGTGGGGATTTACCATCTGGACTAAGAGTTGTTCCCTTAGCAGTTCTTCTGCCTTGCGGAGTGTTTGGTTTTCTTGGTTTTCTCCCAGGTCTAAATTTACCCAGAAGATCAATAATACCTAAAATATCAGTAATTAAACTGAATGGATTCATCAGGTATTTTAACCCAATGATACCCTTCATCATAGTGCCAAGGGCACCTAACTTCTGTCCAAAGTCTGCATTAGGATCCGTTAAAGCACTAAATCCATCTAAGACATTATTAGTGAATCCTGCTGCCCAACCAAATAATTTTGAAAAAACAAACTGAGTTTTCTCAAGGAATGTTTTTAACTTTTCTCTATTCTGAGGGTCTCCTACCCACTTAAGAACAGATGTTGTAATAGCAAGTGTGCCTAACTTGAGTAAAAATTGACCAATAGGACCTAAAAATTTCTCTATCCAACTCAAACTACCTTTGGCAATCTTCTTTGCTGCGCCACCAAAGTTTGGTTTTTGTTTTGCTAATTTCTTCTGCTCTGCAGCATCTTCCGCTGCAGAATCTAATTCTCTTCTTTGTCTACGACGTTCTGCTTGTGCTCTTACTCTATCATCCTTTATCTGAGCAATAGAAATCTTTTCTATATCAGAAACAATATTCCCTATTGAGGAAATTGTTCCTCCTACTCTATTGAATGCTAAGGTTTGTTTTCTTGCAGCAGTGACTTCTGGACCAGCTTTTCCTACCGTTCCAGGATTTACAAATTTATAGACTTGTAATTTAGCCACTTGCTGCTTGTTTCTCCTTCATTCTACGTTCTTCTTCTTTGAGGAAATGTACTAACATATTTACATATATCTCCTTTTCCCATGGCATCAGATTATCGATGTGCTCAATATTCCATTTATGATGATGCATTAGGGCAAAGTTACCTTCATAATAAGAACGGAGATTGGTGTGAAGGAGTGCTATGCGAAAAAACTCGCTAATCCCTCAAGTACAACCTCACTTTCAACGCCAGTATTGGGATTTTTTACTGTCACTGTGTGAGATAGTTTGGGCATTTTTTCAAAAAAGTCTTGAATCATGCCAAACTGCTTACTATTCAGTTCTTCAAACCACTCCAACACTTCTTTCTTAGGAATATTAGAGCAGTCATAAACTTGATTTGCGTCAGAAATAGTTTCAACACAACTTGCTGCCATATCAAAGACTTGATCTAGACCAGCATCATCACTAAAGTTCATAGCAACAAATGTTTCAAGACTGGGATATCCCATTGTAATTGCAACATCATCTGAGAGTTTAATATCCTTCTTATGACCTCTAGTTTTTACAACCTTGATTTCATCCAAAGGAATAGAAACTGCAACAGTAGTTTCTTCGTCATCAGGACAAGTTACAGAGAGGTCTACAGTCTCACCAACAGATTTGGTACGAATTTGCAAGAATACAAATTCAATATCAAATGTAGCAAGTTTCTCCACATCTTTGATGTCTGTGCATTCTCGAATGATATCTTTGATTGCACCGACAATATTTTCTTGTTCGCCAGACTCAGTAGCAAGGAGAAGAATTTTTTCTTCTTTTACAAGAAATGGTCTAAAGTTCACAGTTCTACCATCAGAAGGTAGTTTCAGTTTGTACTTAGGTACATTAATCTTAGGTAATGCCATAGATATTCACATCAGTATTTTTATTTAGGCAACGTTGCCAGATGATAATGGGAATCCAGAGAATAACTGATTAAGAGCATTATTTCTATCAGTTTCTGGATCTGTATTGTTATCAGAAGCAGACGGTGTAGTGAAACTCTTTAACAGTCCAGGATCATCAAACTTATCTTGAGCAAAGAAACGGTATCTCTCATAATAAAAACCAACTGTCATTGTCATTGCTTTTGCTTTATTGTTGTCTAGTTGCACTGATCCAATATTATATGGATATAAATTCTGTAGTTCCCAAGCAGCAGTTAATTGATATTTTCTTGCTAATAAGAAGTTTGCTGTTCCACTCTTTCTTAATGCACGAATCATCTTAGGATCAGTGACTACAAGATCTCCGCCACCTCTCTCCCATTTATAAATCATCATCCTAGGACAGACATATTCATTATAATATCTGGTATATTGCTCACTATCACTTGCCATCATAGTTGTCCACCTCTCAAAGAAGTTTCTCGTATATTGAGAACGTGGCATTGTAAAGGTTATATTGATCTGACTATATGCAGTATTAGTTGCATATTTAAAGGGTGCTCCAACGTAAGGAGTCTGACCAGTAGTAATTTGCTTACTTGGTAAATTTACATTATTCGCATAATAATCCAACATCCAATCAAGATCAGTAGTCTCGACTTGCATTCTACCACTTGCTACTGCACCACTACCCTGTCTCATCATCGGTGGTGTAGAAATTCTCACCGAAAATAGATTGGTAAAACTGGGACTACGATCCCTTCCTTTTGCATTAGAAAGGAATTCGTTAAAAGAATTATATCTAGCTGCTTGTTTATTTGGGATGCCCATTAGATTTTAAGCTCTTTCTCTGTGATTAACATAAATTCCCAACCATGGTCTACACAAAACTCAGTTGCTGCTTTCCACTTTGCTTGATTGACAGCGTATGTCACAACTTCATTAATATAGCGTTTAGTATGCCTTTTTTGAGTTTTTGGTTCCTTTGTTTGTTTGAAAGGTTTCACTTCAACAAGATACTTCTTATTAGCGATCTTCACATAGAAGTCAGGGAAATATCTGTGTCTTTTACCATCAACAGGTGAAGTATATGGAATAATTATCTCTTCACTTCCCCATTCAGATACTGTAGGGGTGATATCACACCATTTCATAAATTTGTACTCCCATGAGGAGCGGTAAATCACGTTTTTAGGATCGCCTTTGTACTTCCTCGGAAAGGAAACTCGGTACTTGCCTTGATATCTCATAAATACATAGAGGTCACATAGTATTTAGGTGTTATTTTGGCAATATATCGTTACCCGCTATTACCACCCGTAACAGGTAGCAATGCAGTAGATAATCCTACGCAGATGGTGGACTATGTGATGTTTCAAAGGAAAAGAATAGATTATGACGATGGAAATGGTACAAGTTATTATGGACTAAATGTTCCTAATAATAAAGTTGCGACTAAAAAGAATCCAGGGCGTGTATACATTGCAATGCCCCAAAATCTTCAAACTGCATATTCACCAACATACCGTAAAATTGATATGGGTGTTGTTGGAATGGCAATGTCGGAAGGTTTATCGTCAACAAATCTCGATGGTGTTGTTACTGCTTTGCAAACTGCTGCATCTGCAGCATTACCAGAATTTGCAACTGGAGCAATAGCACAAGTTGCTCAGGGTGCTGCATCAGCCTTGGGACTAGCGGGTAATGTAGATGCTAATGCTTTACAGGCACTAACTCAAGGAAAAGTCTTTAATCCATATTCTGAACAACTTTTCAGTAATATGAATTTTCGTACTCATAATTTCACTTTCAAAATGTTTGCTCGTAGTGAAAGAGAATCACAAGAAATTAATAATATCATCAAATATCTGAAACAGGGTGCTCTCCCCATATATGGTGATTCTGATGAAGGAAAACCCGCTCGCTTCTTTGAAGTTCCAGATAAGTATGATATTAAGTTTGTTCGTTTAAGTCCTGATGGAAAACAACTAACATCTAGTGAAGATCTTCATTATAAAATACATACATCAGTATGCACAGGTATTGATGTAAACTATACCCCAGATGGTCAATATAATGCTATCAAGAATAACAATCTTGGTACAGGAGATGATAAACCATTACAAGTTCCTGTAGTTACAGTCAACTGCAGATTTACAGAGACTCAACTTGTAACTCAGCAACAAATTAAAGAAGGATTCTAAAATGGCAGGATATTTTTCTTATTTTCCAAATGTTTATGTCGGAGAAGGTGTCAAAGATGATGAGGCATTCAAATATCGCCTAGTAAAAAATATTTTTAGAAAAGTTAGAGCAAGACCTGACTTAGATCAATATTCCACGTTGTTTGAAGCATATTCAATTGAACCTGGTGAAACTCCTGATGTCATTGCCAATAGATTATTTGATGACCCATTCTTAGATTGGGCGATCTTACTTGTAAATGACATTATTGATGTGTATGAGGAGTGGCCAAAGAGTCAATCACAACTAGAGGATTATGTAGGTGAGGTATATGGAGAACTTAAAAAAGACGACATTCATCACTGGGAAACTAATGAAATTCTGCTTGATGATGGAACAGTCTTTATAAAAGAAGGTATCGAGGTGACCGAAGACTGGAGAACTATCATGCCTGATGGCACTATGAAAAATGCTTCAGAATCCAGATATTCAGTTTCAAACTTTGAGCACGAATATTTTAAAAATGAACTGAAAAGACAAATTTTACTCCCAGTCAACAACATGATAGAAATCATGGTTGAAGAATTTGAAGACTTAGTTGCTTATGACCCTCATAATGAACTTGACAGTGCTAATAATAAGAAGACTGTATTAAACATTTCGTCCAGATTCCTCAATAATACTGGATCAGTCAGTTTTGCTAGTGCTGTCTTATCACAGTTAAATACAGGTGGCGAAGTTACCTTTGATGATGGACCTTCAGCAGGATTTGGTGTTGGTAGCGTTGGAGTCGCTGGTGGAGGTGGTAGTACAACATTAACAACGACTACTACAACTACATCCCCCGTAACTTCACCAAGTCCCTCTCCTAGTCCCTCACCAAGTCCTTCTCCCTCTCCTTCCCCATCTCCTAGTCCTTCTGGTGGAGGCGGTTACGGCGGTGGATATTAACGAACCCGAAATTGTAAATTTAGACATAACAAAAGACGGACTTGAATTAATTTACAAGTCCGTCTGTTTTCACTATGAAAAATGGTGTGGTGGTGATGCTCAAGAGCAAGTAAACTTAGGGCATCTAAAAAGTAATTTGTTTCGCATCATGTTAGAGCGACAATTTCCAGAAAAACCCTAGAGACCAAAAAATTGGCGGAGATTTTTTTCCGCCTTTTTGGGAATCAAAAGTCGATTTTGGTTTTACCCTCCATCAACTTGACATCCTACCATCGCACCGCCAACGATACCAAGGGGGATTGCCCAGAGGCGACCATCTTGACGAGACAATGCTGCAGCAGCACCGCCACCTGCGATAGCACCTAAGACTCCTCCTTCAATACAAGAATTGTCATCTACATTACCATGAGTGTGACCAACATCGGGATGATGATAGTTCTCACAAGGAACCTTGACTCGCTGCTTATATGACTTTACATATCCAGGAGAACGACTCGTACCAGGAACATACTCTTCACGATATTCATTTCGATAACACTTTTCCTCTTGAGCCCATCCTCTTTGAGATGAATATGCTTGGCGATTACTACGATCACCAATACTTTCTGCACTAACAGGTAGAGCAGAGAGTGTCACCAAAGTAGCAAGTACAATTTTCATCGTCCGAATCTCCGATCCATTCGTAGTTTTACATAATACATACCGATAACCCAGAGGGAGAACAGTGCTCCCTCAGCATAGGTCATGGTGTTCCAAGCATGAACTGCTTCACCCATTCTTTTTTGCTCCTTTATTGAAACCAAAGGGACCAACTTTATCCTTCACTCTATCTTTAATCACAGCAGCACTAAGTGCTTCCATAACTTTCAGAACATCCTCTGCCCTGTGATTACCAGGACCCATACGCTCGGCAGCGTAATCGTATTTCTGAAAGAACTCGTTAGAAACGAGTTTATAATCTTCAACAGTGATAGGTTCCATCATCAATCTTCTTCAGCAAGTTTAGCAAAGTAAGACAGAGTGTCATCTTCATCCTCTACAGGGGAAGCAGCAACTGCCTTCTCACGGAAGTCAGACACCTCTTGACCCCACCCTTTACTGGCAGGAGTGATGTCAGGGTCATTGAAACCACCAGGGGAATCAAAGACTGCTTCATCTTGCTCATCAACACGAGGAGCAGGTGCAGTTTTACCAAGCACCAAGTTCAAACGTGCTTGAAGTTGCTCGTAGGTCTTGAAGTTCTTAGTGTCTTCAAATTCAGCAAGGGAATAACCTTGCTGCCAGATAGATTCCAGTTTGTCATCATCAAATCCACCCAGAGTTCCAGGTGCAGCGAACTCAGACTTGTCGTAGTTCCAGTAACCATCGACCTTGCGGATCTTCAGTTTGAAGTCGGCACCCTTCCAGAAGTTGAAGGGATCAACAGGAGTCTCGTCAGCAAATGCAGGTTGCATTGCTTCAACCAGTTTGTCAAAGATCTTCTTACCGAACTTGTAGAGGAAGACACGACCCTCGTTCTCAGGATGAGCAGGGTCTTGAACAACATAGATGTTGCTGTAGTAGGAGAGTTTACGCTTTTGAGCGCGAGCGATCTCCTTATCGCTATCACGACCACTGTTCCACAGTTCGCGATTCAGTTCACCGACAGGATCATCCTTACCGAGAGTGGTGAGAGAGTTCTCAATGTACCACTGTCCACCAGGACCCTTGAAAGCATGGGACCAGACCTTCGCCCAAGGCATTTCTTCGCCGTCGGGAGCAGGGAGGAATCGGATGACTGCGTAACCGTTACCAGACTTGTCCAGTTCAGGTTTCCAGAAACGCTCGTCGGCAGAGGAACCAGCAGCAGGCTGATTCAGTTTATCAATCTCACGGGTGAGTTTTGCAAAGGTGTCACCCTTAGAGGACGCCTTCTTGAGAGAGGCAAAAGACATGTTCGTATTCTCCGTATTGAGTGTGTGTTTTGTGTGCTACTGGATCATCGTAGCATACTATTTAGGCTTAGTCAACCTCACGACGTGCCGCTGATTCAAGTGTCTCCACCATCACATCCATGCACTCAGCGAGGTCTTTGTAACCAAATGCCTGTGACAGGGCATTGATCCTGGTTTTCATATCTGCTGCTTCAGTATCTTCAGCAGCAGCAAGGCATAGTCTACCATAAAAAGTCTTCTGTTTGTCGATCAACGTCTTACAATCTTCAATATGCTCTAGTTTTTCTTCCCTATTCATAGTAGCAAGTTGTGCTGTCATTGATGCAACTTCTTGATAGGTATTAAATATATCTTTCAGGTTCATCTGTACTTGTTCTGATTCGAAAAAACTCATAACTTCGTCCGTATAACTGTTAGTATTACCTGTTTGTACTTGGAACAATCAATATCTAAAAAGGGTTTGTAATTTAATACCCTTCTCCTAATTTCTTTCCAAATGGGATCCGATAGTCTCCTATCAAACTTTCCAATATATCGTAAACAAGTTTCAAATACAACCAATGTTTCTAATGATATCTCTCCAGAAAGATAATGTCTGAGGAGAGGTGGATGAGATCCGTCCTTGACTTCAAAGATTTTGTCAAACTTATCTTGATAAGGTGCTTCAAAGTATGTTAGCAGGAGATCAACGTCCTGTCTAAATTTATAACAGAAAGATTCTTGTTTTATTTTCCAAGAGTTGTAATTACCGTCACTAAAAGACTTGATATACCCTGCGGGATCGACCATAAAATTAGCGACAAAGTAATTCAAGATCTGATCCTGATCATACTTCGTCGCTAATTTTTTGAAAAAATAACGATCACGTCGTTGTTCAAATGCTTTTTCAGAGGCATTTACCTTGCCTCTGTACTTTACATAATCATAGTGTTCTTTAGTGAAGTGCATTCGCAATGCAAGGTACATTTTGTACACTTCATATCCAGTCACAACGGTAGAACTCCTTTAGATCGTTTCTTCATGTAATTTAAACGCTCTGCTTCATGCCTCAGGCGTTCTTTGAGGGGTTTGGACATCAGTTTGGGGACAGTTTCCAATTCAATTTCATTCTCTTGGCAGTAAGTTACCACTGCTTCAATGTATGAAATCAAACCATTACTACGCTTTACCAAACGCTCAATCTCTTGAGAGAATTTAGTAGGCGTGAGAAACTTGTCCTCTAACTGTTTTTCAGGCATTGGTTCTTCCCCTAACAAATTCTTCAATGTAGGATTTGAGTAATTGTAAATAGTCATCAAGATTGTACTTCTGAAATACTTGAATAGTGCCCTCTTCAGTGGCGATAAGTGTGACAATTTTCTGCACCTCTAAACCTGAACGCTCAAGAAACATCGCTGCATATGCAGTCTCTTGCACAAAGTAGTGCTCGATATGATCTTCCTTTTTTTCTTTCGTTGAAGTTTTGAAATCGATTACTGCCAACTCGCCATCAAATTCAGCAATACAGTCTACACGACCAGCTAAACCGAGATAGTGAGAGTATAAGAAAGTCTCTAAACAATGAATGTTATTGATACGATTTAACGTAGACTTTGCTGACTGAAACATTCTAACAGATAATGGATTGTTTTCCAAGTATCTGTCTAAGTTCAGTTCACCTTTGAAATAGTCTTCGGAGATTGCATGGAATGCGGTTCCCCTTTGTGTTGCTCTAGCAGTAATGCGATTCGCTTCCGTTTCACCAATTTTAGCTCTCCATTTTTTGAAGAACTGAGCGTTCTTAAACGATGTGATGGAAGTTACACTTGGATAATATTTATCCGCTCCAGGAATAGGGTAAAACCTAGTGCCATTACGGTCAATAGCTTCAACCTCCACATGATCACGGAGGTCAACATTAATAAAGTTAAACATCAAAAACCTAAGTTATATTTGGTAAGTAGATATGACTTAACCAGACCAGAGCGAACAATATCTTCAATACCGAATTCAACACAGGTAAACTCACGCATACTCTGCAGAATTTTAATGAAGTCTGCAATACCAGACTTCTCATTCTCTTTAACAAGATCAGTCTGGGTGATGTCACCACACAACATGATCTTAGAGTCTTCACCGATACGAGTAATCATCGAATCAAGTTCGTGGAAGTTCAGGTTACTGAACTCGTCAACAATGACAATACAGTTGTCCATCGTGACACCACGAATGAAACTGGTAGACCAGAAACTAATAGTTTCTTGTGCTCTAAGATTATCATAGAGCATATCAAATGAATTGTCATCAGGCATAGAGAACATATACCTGACCATATTTTTATATGGGATTTGATAGAGAGCAGACTTGTCCTCATGATCTCCAGGTAGGAAACCAATCTCTCTAGTAGGTACGAGTGACCTTACAATATAGATTTTATCATAAGGTGTGTTTTCGTCAAGTACCTCTTGGAGTGCAAGGTACAAAGTGATAAAGGTTTTACCAGTACCTGCAGCACCGTGCAGTAAAATGTTTTGACCCTCAGCATACTGCTCAAATACAGTCTCCTGATTTGGAGTAAGAGGATTGATAGGAACCATATAGGAACTATCAATTGGTTTCTTTCGTTTGATTTGCTTTGCAGTCATGTGAGGAGGGACAGGATTACTGGTGGTATTCCTTTTACGTGCTCTTGCCATATCAAGTGAATCGACTCAGGTTTGCTCGTGGGTGTGCTTTCTGGACCTTGGACATTACTTCCTTGAATCCATCAGACTGTTTAGGTTGACCGTAGGTAGTACCTGCAACGCCAGCCTCCCAGTCCTTGTCCCAATCGGGATTGTCTTCTTTCCACTGACAATATTCTTTCATTGTCATACGGAATTCTTTTTTCTCTCCCGTCTTAAGATTTTTTACATTGTATGTAGGCATCTAACAATCCTCCGTTTTATTGTATTTTTTACGGCACTTTTTTACTTCTTTCATTTCATCTTTAATCATCTGATATGCGTCCTCAGCAGTAATTCTACCACCAAGTTCCATGGCACAGATAACTTCAACTCTAGTCCCGAAGTGTTTGAGTGCTTCCTCAAAACAATTTAGTTCTTCATACATTCCCATCAGTCAATCCTCAATGAGGGTTGAAGACAGTCACAATCATCTAGTTTCTCAGAGCATCCGCAGTCGCCGTCAGGACACCACTCAAGCGCCTCAGAGACGGTTGGGAACTGACAGATGAAATGCTGCTTGCACAACTCAGCGATGTCCATATGCTCCTTCTGGGTGCCGTTGGCGGTACGCAGATTGATGTAATGGATCCATGACCTAAGATTTCCTGTCATGTAAAGTTTTGTCCCTACGGCGAGGGGGAGTACAAAACGAGCACACTCCTTTGCGATATCATCTTCAAGCATTTGTTGGTAAAGTTCCATACCTTGCTTGAAATGATTCTGCATCAGGATTTCATACTTCTGCTTCTTCCAAGGGTCAATAGCATCGATAGAATTCTGCCTATTCTTGTGATCTTGAAGACGGAGTTCTGGGAGCGAGATCGTCTCACCGAGTAAGGAAGAATCAGCATAGCGTTGGGAAAACTCTTGAAAGCAGAACGAACGGTGACGCAAAATTTGAGCTGCCAGACCTCTAGTAGTAGAGATCTCCAGAGTCATTGTTGCTTGTTCAAACACAGACCAATGACCATGTTTGATACAATACTTCAGCAGTCCTGCTACCTTAGGATTCTCCTGATTTGCAGGATTGCTTACGCGAGCAATGTATCCGATTGTCTTCTCTGCATCAGGAGTAACAGAGACCAAACATACTTTAGTCATTCTTTATCAATAAAAAGTCTAGCGAGTAAATACAAACCAAGTGCTTTGAAGTATCCAATAGTGGTAATACCAAAGATACCTGGCAGCAACCAGTTCCATAATAGCATAATAATAGCAGGTTTGACAAAGAAAGCAATGAATGCTACCGCTGCTTTGATTGCTTCTTGCTTTTGCTTTTCTTTTTCAAGTTCTTCTGCTGCCTTCTCTTCTAATTCCTTTTCCTCTTTTTCTTGTTCCTCAAAGGCGCGTTTATCAAAATAAATTGTCACTTTTTCTTGCCTTTTTTCGGTTCGTTCGGGTCTACCCATAGTTTAGGACTAACTCTACCTTCAGTTTGTGTCATTTTAATGAAATCATATCGATATAGATCCCAGTAATAATCAAAAATTTCTACTTGTTTTACGGAAGCAACGATATCAAACTTTGTGAGACCGTCCTGTAAATATTCTACAAGGTATGCAGTGTAAGGAAGTGACCGATCCTGTGCAAG
>Ga0209645_1000367_pt1 | contig 23884 bp, 11 predicted proteins | sample ETNvirenome_6_30_FD_184070 | JGI IMG/M metagenome (GOLD analysis project Ga0209645, IMG submission 184070) | Marine viral communities from the Pacific Ocean - ETNP_6_30 (SPAdes) (version 2) | ecosystem: Environmental > Aquatic > Marine > Oceanic | place: Pacific Ocean | collected 2013-06-19
CTCTTATTTTTTTTGCTTTTTCAGACGACGACATTTCGCTGGAAGTTTTAGGAGTCTTGCTTGATACTCTTTTACTTGGTCTGCAATAAGGCACACCTCTTCCTTCACCTTTACGTCTTCCGCAAGGCTTACCTGTTCTTACATCAACCCATTTTTCTTTAAACCAACGTTTAAGATTTGCACCTTTTTTGGTTTTACGTACTGCCATTATGATTTATTACCCCAATTTTTAGCACCAACTTTTCTACACTTTGCAATAGCCCCGCTAGCATATGCTGATGGAAATACTTTATATCTTTTTTTTACTTTGTGGTAGCACGCGTCTTTTGTACCGCTTTTTTTTGCCATAGCTAATTATTTAAATATGTTTTCTTGTTCAAAAATTTTATCTTCTTTAAAAATATTGTCTTGCCCAAACGGGTCTGGATTTTTAGGTGCTCTTTTCTTTTTCGGCTCCGGCTCATCAATTAATAAAGCATATTCATTATAACCTAAAGCAGAAAATAATCTATTGTACCATTCAAGCTCTTCATTCATTGCATTTTCAATATTTTTTAATTTAATTAAAACCCTATTTAATGGTACATTTGCAACACCTTCCATTGTATTACCAAGAACACTGTAGAAAGGATCATCTAAATCAGTGGGGTCTGCGAATAAATTATCAGCTTCATAGTCCATTGTTTTAAGTGCTCTTCTAAATTTATCCACCTTAGATGATAATGGTGGTGATACACTAAATACTTTCCAAGCAGCTTCTCCCATGTCTTCTCTAAAATTTTCACCTTGTGCTGATCTATACATTTGCATAAAAACTTGTTTATTCATTTCAGCAATTGCTCCACCAAAACCAGTTCCTCTAAGCCATGTGCTTGTCATAGAATCTGCCACAGAAACAATTTTATCTAATTCTGCGTCTTCACCGGGATCACCAGTAGCTAAAGCAAATATGGCTTGCTGTAACATAGTGAATATGGTTGCTTGCCCTATCCCATAGTGTAATATTTTAGACACTTCAGCTTGTGCATTTCCTCTGCCATCTTTAATGTTTAAATAAGATCTATACATTAACTGATTATACTGTATAGGTGTATTAGCAAAGTTTAATATTGTTTTACCTAATGTTGACGCTTGCTGATAAGAAATTCTATCTGGTCTTGAAGATTGCTGATTTTCATTTGTTAATTCAATCCAATCCTCCATTGCTTGTTTTTCAGCCTCTTCTCTAGTTTTACCTTGCTTTAAATAAGTATTAATTCTATTTCTATACATTGATGCACCTCCAACAGAAATTGCAACTCTATCTGCTAATCTAGTAGGTGTATAACCTTGCTTTAATAAATAATTTAAAGTACCACTAAAAATACCTTTACCTTGTTGCATTATACCCGCTAACTCCGCTTCACTTACATTCATTTTTAATCCATCATATCTATTTACAGCAAAATCAGAATTCATTAAAGTTTTTACGTCTTTAGAAAACTGCTTAATATTCATAAGAGCACCTAAGGCTTTAAATAAATTATTATCACCTTTAAAATCAGCTGATATATAATTAGGTATAGAAGTTAACTGAGTAAGAGACGTTTTCATGTTCCAGAACATTATTGTAGATTGACCGCCTGTTATATAATCATTTAATTGACTTTCAGCTTTACCCATACCTTGTCTTCTGCTTAATCCAGTTTCCATTCTCCAAAGCATATTTTTCCAAGCTTCTACGTAATTTTCACCAAATAAATATTCCATTCTATTCATATTTTCTTTGCTAAAAATAACATTTGCATTGTTTACCCATTGTTTAAATAATTCTGGTCTAACCGAACTATTTAAAATATTAACAACATCACCTTGTAAATCTGTACGAGACCAATTATTTGTTGGTTTGCCCCAACCATATCCTTTTGTTGCTAAAGATAAACTATTGGCAAACTTAACCATTTCAGGATTTTTTTGTACATGCTTTACAATAGCAGCTTGATCCGTTTTAGATAGCCCAGGAATATTTTCACCCTGTCTGCTCCATAAATAAATTCTTAAAGATTCACTATTTGTATATCCTGTTTCGTTTAATTTATTTAAATCTCTTTTTATATTTTTATTTGATTTAAATATAGTTGTTAAATCTCTATTTAATGTAACTTCATAACTTGCTAAAGCATTGTTTGCTCTTGAAAAAGGTTTAAAGAAGTTAGTATTCCACCATTCTACTTGTTGCTCACCAACCTTACCTTTACCAACCATTCTTTGAAGAACTAAAGTTTCCGCATGAGATGCTTTGCTTGAAAACAAATACATTTTTTTGTTTTCTCTACCTCTTTGTCTTGCTTTTCTATCACTAATTTTTGCAGATGCAAAACCTTCAAAAGCTTTACCACCTGGGTTATTAAGCTCTAATTGTTTTGCTAACTCACCACCTAAATCTACAGAATTATATTCTAACTCAAGTTCTTTTCTTTTTTCTAATTCTTTAACTCTAGCATCATTTACTTTAATAATATTTTTTTGAGCTTCAGCTATAAAGTTCTTTTCAGCAAAAAGCTGGTATATTGTTTTACCTTCTGCTACGTTCCAAGTATGTTTTAACAAAGTGTGATCTGCATAAAATCTTTCAAGCCCTTGTGTATTATTTTTTCCAAATCCATCAACAGCTTTCCATAACGCTTCAGGTCCATAGCTTTGTTCAAAAGCAAGCCTTCTTACATCATAATTTTTAAAATAATTACCTTCTATTAAATCTCTCCAAGATTCAAACGCATAATCTGAAGCGGATTTTAAATGTTCCCCTTTAAAAAATCCTTTTCCAACCGGCCCTTTATAATCTTTAGGTGGTATAAATACAGATGAAAATCCAGCAAGCGCTCTAACAGACCAATTGTTATTTGATTGCATTTGGAAGTGATCTGCTAAATGATTTTCTCTTTGTAATCTTTCTGCAGGATTTTTAGAACTGTTTAAATACATTTCAAAAAATACACCCATTGCTTTATCAAATTTTTCTAGGTTTTGTATAACCTCTTTAGGATATATTTTATTTATTTCTTGTAAGACTTTTGTAGGATTGTCACCGTATTGTTCTATAATTTGATCATATTTTTTTCCAAATTCACCTTTTATAGCAAACTGTATATCGCCAGTTTTTAATGCTTCTATAGCTTCATTAACAATTTTTAAATGTTCTGGATTTTCAATTTTAATTTTATTTTTTGGATTTGATATTCTTTCTTTAAACAAACTACCAAGTTCACCACCAACATTACCAGCAATTCTATCAGAACCATAATTGAAAAAATAAGAAAGTAAATTTGCTTTTTTACTATTTGCTGCATTTACTAATTCAATTGGTATAAAATCTGCAATTATTTTATTAAGATTTTCATAATGATCTTTTTGTAATTGATATTCATTTTCAAATTTAGTTTCAAGCTCTTTTATTTTTTTAACATCGCCAGTAAAAAATGCATCAATCATTTCTTTCAGTTTACTACTTTCAGAATTTCCAACGACCATGTAACCTTTATGTTTGCCGTCTTTATATTTTTTCATTCTTGCTGAAAATCCTTCGCCATTTTTTTCAACTATAGGTGAGTTATTAATAAATATTTCATTCATCAAACGAACATCTTCAGCTTTTCTTTCATTAACCGGTGTTGCCCAATAAGAATTAACCCATCTTATAGCGGAAGTAGCATCTGTTATACCTCTTTCTTTTATTTGTTTTCCAATGTCAGTACTTGCAAAACGTTGACCTTGAACACTTTTTAAATTACCAACACTGTGCATAGCCCCTACTAAATAAGCCGCACTTCTTAATTTTTCTGGTATATTAGCTCCTTCTTCTCCAAACTTACTTAATTTATCAGTAGCAATCCTAACTTGTATTGCTTGCGACATTACATTAAATAGCCTAGTATGTCTTGCGTCAACTCTTCCTTCTGTAAATAATTCACTAAATCTATTTATTAATTGTTGTGATTCAGGTGTTAATTCGCCATTTTCGTTATACTTTAATTGTTTTTTATTAGCCTTAAACGGTTGGTTGTCGCCAATTTTACTTTTAGCATATCTTTCTGTAGTTGATTGCTCATAAAATTCTTTAAGGGTAGACTGCCCTTTAATAACTTGAGTAGATTGTTGAGACTTTGTGTCAAAACTTTCAGGCAACATTTCATATATTTCTATTATATTAGCTTTTATATTAGCATTTCTTTCTGCTACGGTTTTTCCAAAAGCATCTCTAACAGTAGACATAAGCTTCATAGGTACATTTGACTTAGCCTCTGATTCAAAGTTGAATGGCCCACCTGCAAAATCCATAAATGTAAGTTCAGGATTTTTAGCATAAGATACTAACAACTGATCTACAATAGTTCCGCCTTCAGATAATACTTTAGTTAAATCTAGTCTTGTGCCATCAGGTTTTTTAAACGATGAAAATTTAATTCTATTTACTGTTTCACTATACTCAGGGGTATATGATTCGCTACCACTTTCTTTTTCACCTAAAATTCTACCTCCAAACATAGAATCTTTATATATGTCCATAAATCTAGAAAAAGCACCATTTAAATGTTGATCTAACATTTGTGTAAAATTCTGACCCTTTGAAGCATCGTATTTTTCTAATAGACCAATAACACCTCGTTTATGATACATGGTGTGTGCAATTAACTCTTCTATAGTTTGCTCATCTAAATTTCTTTTGTTACCCTCTGCATCTTTGCCAAATTTTCTAAGAACCCATTTGCTAATATATTGTTTCATAAAAGCAGCTGGCGTGTTGTTAACTAAAGTATTATCAGATTTTACGCTAATATCAACATAAGGATCAATCAACTCAAATAAAGCGTTTTTATCGCCATCTTTATATTTTAAAACTTTTTCTTGTATTAAATTAGATCTTCTGTCTAATTCTTTTAATGATAACGATATGTCAGCTGTGTTGTATTTAATTGTTTTTCCGTCAGGTGTTTTTAAATTATTTCCTTCAAATACATATTTATTCAACCACATTAATTCTTTAGAAATAGATTTATCTTTCATAGCTTTGCCAGAAAGATGTCTTAAATAATTAATTAATACTTGTCCTGATTCACCATCAAAGTTTGGAAGAAGTTTTTGTGGCAAGCTTTCAAATAATTTAAATTCAAATATTTTTGGATTGTTTGCTACTAAATCAGTAAGCATATTTTGCATATTGTTTTTTAAATTAACTATAAAACCAGATTCTACAAAATAATCTTTATATTCTTTACTTTTTAATAATTCTAATAAATTACCAAAATATTCTTCAGCTTTAAACTCTTCTGACTTTTCTTTGCCATAAATTTTTTCAATAATTTCTTTTAAACCTTCTGGCGCACCTGCTCTATTTAATGCAAGATCAACACTTCTGTCTACTCTTTCTCGAACTTTTAAAGCAAACTCAGGGTCTTTTATTTTAAAATGATTTAATATGTGCCAATATTCATGTGGCTTCATATTATCTTTTAACTTAATTGTATTTAAAACCATAACAGGTTCACCCTTTACAAAATCAACAGTAATTGGTTTAGCTTTTTTATCTCTTATAAATTTAAAAGGCATATCAATTCCTTCAGCTTTTTTAAATTTATTAATTGAATTAGTCCACTGCTTTTCAACATAAGCGTTACTTTGAGCAACCTCATCTCTTTTAGCCGCTATATCCATTTCGTATGCCCTAAATAATGTAGCATCTGAGGCTGTCATTTGTTCGGGTCTAAATTTACCGTCTGTTGTATATTTATTAATTAAAGCGTTTTTTCTACTAACAAGCCAACCTTCGGTTTGCCAATTATTAATTTTAACTGAATTATTAGCGGTACTAAAAGCTAGACCCATAAAAAAGTTAGTAATATATCTTTGTGTTTCTTCAGATTCTTCACCATAATTTTCCTCAATAAAAGTAGCAAAGTCTTTATTATTTTCTAATAAATCCTCGCTCATTGCGTTTAGTATATTACCCGCTTCTGATCCAGGAACAAACTTAACGCCTGACTTAGCAGCATCTTTTATTATTTTAGGAACTGATTTAAAATATTTTCTATCACCTAAAATTAATTTTCTTGTTTTGCCTAAAACTCTGTCACTAAAAGTAAATCCAATACCAACACCCTTCATTTCATCACCTTCTACGATTCTTAATGTACCTTCATTGAGTAAAGCTTCATAGAAAAAAAGTTGTGTTTTGTGCCATAATCCACCATTACTTCGCTTAAAATTATATTTAGCTATTAATTGAGATACATCATCATACCCTCCTCTTCTAGCAATTGATTGCAACACAGGAAGTGTCATTTGTCTTCCCTGAGGTGTTACGTAGGTAGGTATAGATAATTTTTTCATATAATCTGCAATACTTCCTAGTTTAGAACCTGGTATTGACAACCTAGCAAGTCGTGATAATCCACCACCAACAAATCCAAACTCAAAAGCTAACACCGGCACACTTCCTAGCGCCTGCATTACTGCTGTTTTATTTGTAGGTATAGAAGCTTTAATTTGATCATCCGTTACGGCTATACCTAAATCATTCATTAAACTTATTGTATATGCTAAATCTTCTTGAAAAAGATTATTTCCAGTAGCTTCATATTTAAATGTATCTGAAAATTCTTTGTAAAAGAATGGCACTCTTTTGTCAAGCCCCAATTGTGCTCTTTGTATATCAACAGGGTCCATAAAAGAAGACCTAATAGATTTAACAATTTCTTTACCCGCACTTTGTTTATACGCCGCAGGATTTATTTTGGCAAATACCATTCTTTCTAAAACTTCTCTTTTAGCATGTAACTCTAGCTGCTGTTCTGCGTATTTTTTGGGGACATTAAACCAATCAGATTGTGTTAGCATTGGCTCATCGGAAGGTTCTTGATATAATTTAAAAAAATCTCCTGTAACACTTTCACTAAATTGTTTATGAGCTACAGAAACTAAGTCTCGCATGGAAACATTTTTATAAACACCTCCATTTTCCTTTCTTCCATCAGGAAATGGATCTAGCTTATACCCTAGTCTTTTTGTTAATAAATTATGTGTTCTAAAGCCAGAATATCTAAGAGTATATGTTTTACTTAATTCTTTATCTAAATTTTCTAATTCTAAATAAACTAAATCTAAATTGCTTTCTGTTTTTTCGTAATCAGTAATTATACCATCCCCATTTTTATCTAAAACTTTAGACATATTGTCTTGGTCTTCTGTAAAATCTTGGTTATATAACGCTATAAAAGCATCCATTTGTTGTTGAAAATCAACAACACCTTCTTCATCTTTTTCGTCTATATCTGCTCTTTCCCAGCCATTTTTAGTTGGCTTATACAAAAAAGGTTCATCACTTAAACCGTTTGCTAATGCAATTTCATTAGCTCTATCATTAAGTGTTTTTATTGCTTCTTCTCTTTCTAAACTTTCTGGTTGATTTACTAAATTATTTAAATCTCTATTTATAACACCCAATTCTCTAGCCCAAGGATACCTATTATAAAAAGCATCCTCTCTGTTTAAACGTCTTCTTTGTAATTTATAGGTGTCAGTTAAAGCATCTCCATATATTTGATATTTTCTAGAGTCTTCTAATTCAAGTTCTTCAGATCTTAAATCAGCTATAACCATATCAAACGCTTTATCTCTTTCAGCACCTGCTCCTGGCCCTGTTATTTGAATACCAGAGTCATAAAATCTACCTCTGAATTCTTTTATAAAATCAGGATCACTTAATAATTGTACGGGGGTTTTATAGCTAATGTTTAAATCTCTCGCTATAGTTAGGTAGTCTAAATTGTTTTCTCTTCCAAAGTCACCATAAAAAGAGCTATTCATTTGAGACATAAATTTTTTTATGTCTTTACTTTGAATTTCTTTATCTGACCAATATTTTGCGATTTCTTCGTTTGAAAGAATTCTTTCTTCTTTTCGGCTATCGCCAGCCATTCCAGAAACGTTAAATGTGGTTTTAACACATTGCCCTTGCGCGTTTTTTGTAGAGCCCGGAGGGCACTTATCTGGTGATTCCAATGAACCATCTTCCGATGGAGAAACCGTATCGGATGCTATTGAAGTTCCCTCCACAGACGCATCCTGATCCGTGGGGTTTAGAAAATCCTGTTCTTCATCTGGCTCTTGAGTTAAGCCATATTTTGTAACATAATCATCAATATTCATATCCACGTTTGATGCAGCGTTTGCTACTTCATCTATTGTATATGAATGGTTTTTAAATTTAAATGCCATATTGTAATATTTTATGATCCAGGTAATGCTGGTTTTGTACCATCAACATCGTAAACATTAGAAGAAATTAATGTTTCTCCAGTGTCGTCATTATTGTAAATTTCATTAATAAGATTTGCAGCAAAGTTTCTAAAGTCAGTATAAACACCATTATTTGTATTTAATACTTTATTTAACCTAGCATTTTCTTCGTACGCTTTCATGCTTTCTTTAACTTTTGCATCAATTTTTGTTTTTTGTGAATCTCTTAGATTATCATAATCTTGACCATAATCTGTTCTTGCATGGAAATTTACAAAATATGTTTGTGCTTTTTTAGCCCCTTGTTGTCCAGTTAAATACTTATCTAAAACCATAGATTGTATTTGGAAATTTTGAAATTTACCAGTGGCTGTAAGTGTAGGATTGTTTTTAATATATGATAAAAATCCAGCAGCATTAGCACTATCTGGGTTTAAATTAATATATGATTGTTGTAATGTAGTAATTTGAGACTCAATGTTTTTAAAGCTAGCGGCTTTTTGCTCTCTAACAGTTATATTGTCCCCTGCTGGTGACCAAAATTCTGGTGAAACTTGATTATTTAAATCATCAGCTACGTGTTTTTTTATAACCGCGTCTCTTAATGATTTTATAGCTTTATTGTCTTCGCCAAAATCAGCCATACTAAAACCAAACATGCTCAAATCTAGCTTATTATCGTCCATTATACTAGTACCTTGATATTTCTTTTTTAAAGCTAACCAAGCGTCCTTATAGTCTTTGTAAGCATCGTCGCTTAAATCAACAATTTTATCTTCAGCCTCCATTTCATTATGCCAATATCCTGCCCAATTTTCGCCAATTTTAAGGTTATCAGCATAGTTTTTTATCAATTCATATTGTTTATATCCACCAATATTTTGTTGATTTTCATCTTGCCAGTTTTCAAGTTGGTTTTGAACTTTATTGACACTGCCGTTTATTGATTGCCTACCAAAGTTTTCATTTGAAAAATCTCTTTCTGCAATCATTAATCTTTTTCCTAAATCTGCAATATTTAAAGAATCAAAATTATCATTAGTAAAATTTATAACACCCCAAGGGTTTTTAGCATCTTTTAAAGAATTAACGGTAGTCTTACCAGTTGCAATACCATCTAATATTGCTCTTGTTTGTATATCTAATTCTTTAAATAATTCTGGATTTGAAAAATATTTATTCATAAGAGCGTAACCGCTTGACGCTTGATCAATAGATATTTCTATATTTCTTTTTTGTTCTTGGTTTGCTCCAGGTAAAAACTTTCTAATTTCACCATCAAGGCCATATATTTCAGTATGTAAATTATTTAATGTAGCAGGTACTTCGTCTAAATTTTCTAGCTTTTTATAATAAGAATCAAAATTATTTTGTTCAACTTTTTCTTCTTTTTTCATTTTTTCCAGCTGCATATATAAATTCATATACCTATCAAAAGCACCCATAAAAGCTTTATTAAAAGCTGTATAATCTTGTGTTATACCGTAATATTTTGGATTTTCGTATGTTGACATAATTATTTTAATTTATCTTAAAGCTAGGGGTCCAATCAGGAAAAGTTATTGTCCCCAGGTTTTTGGCTCTATCTGACATGCCAGCAAATTCATTTTTCCAGTATTCTTTTCTTTCTTCTGTCATTCCACTACCACCGGCGCCGGCGCCGCCCATTTTGTACATACTCATACCCAGGCCGGCTAAACTACCTAATGCTTGTCCCATTCCGGCACTAGCTTGTTGAGAATAACCCGCGGCTTGTTGGGCATATCCGCCAGCCATAGCGCTCATTCTGTTGAGACTTTGCATGTCTCTTCTTTCTTGTGCATTAAACATAAAAGCTTTACCTTGTGCTTGAGCTCCTTGTATTCTCATTGCTTCTTTCATTCTTAATTGATCAGCTTGAAATTCACCTTGTGCTCTCATTCTAGCATTTTGAGCTTCTTGTTGTTCTACATTAGCCGCAATATTAATTTTACTTCTTAATGCTGCTTGTGCTAATGCTGTAGCTCCACCTGCACCAGATCCTGTAGCTCTTAATGTATCTAAAGTGTTAGCTAAAGATAAATCAACCTCTTCTGCTTTCATTTCTGCTCCTCTTGTTGCTACTTGTAAATTAGCAAAAGGGTTTTTTATCATGTTTGCTAAGGATGTAATACCAGCGTACGGATTTATAACATCTTGTCTGTTTTGTTCAAATTCAGAAATTTTTCTTTCCATATTTAATTGGTTACGTCTTGCGTCTTGTGCTGCTCGACGTGCCCTACTAGATTGCATAAGCCCTCCGATAAAACTAATGCCCATACTGGCTAATCCTAATGCTTGTAATGCCATATTATATTTTGTTTATTATTTATATTATTACGCACTTTTTAACTTAAGTAATTATGTTAAAGTGGGTTAAAATACGTTTTTACGTTAGTTAATTCATGCCTTGAATTATAATTTGTAATAGGTCCTAGTGAGTCATCTATATCTGTGTTAATATAAAAAGTCATCTGCATATAGTTTCCTTTAACACCTGTTACATCTAAATTATCAACACTAGTGCCTAACCAAATTTCATCTTTTCTTATCATAGAATCATTCTGAATAGCTGCACAATATTGTTGTCCTTTTTTATAAAATAAAGAAGCATTTATATATGTTTCACTATTATTACCAGATAAATTATATCCGTTGATGTTTTTACCCACATCTAAACTTGTTTCATTGCTACCTCCAAAATTAAATGTGTTTGTTTTTATGTTTTTAACACTCCATGAATCTGTTCCTTCATAATCTAAAGCATAAAAAGCGTTTTCATCTTTAGAATTTTGATTTATAAAAAATGTTATTTCAGGTGCTTTGCTATACACATTTGTGCTGTTCTCTACAATTTGATCACCATAATAAGATGAATGCCTACTATTAGAATAATGTCTCCACAAATTTTGCGTTTGAAAAGTATAAAATTCATTTTCATGGCTAAACCCAAAGAAAGGTCTAAACGCGTGTCTACTAGTCCAACCATTTATAGGATCACTAAAACTAATTGTTTCATAAAAACCAGTACTTTCAGCTTCTGGCGCCATTATAGAGTCTCCTTGTAAAGATATAATATACCCTTGATGGTGTGTATCATACATACCTACAATTCTTTGGGCTTGTTTTAGCTTATCTCTAAAGAAATCACGCATACCAAATTCAGAAATAGGAGTTAAACCATCTCCTCCACCTTGTCCACTTGATAATCTTAATATTACACCTCTATTTTTATCTGCAAAATATTTTCTATTTCCATATGCGGCAAAACTTTCCGGGTCTTTGCTTATTCCGTATTTACCTGCAAATGGAACAATTTGGCCTATAACAACATTACTTGATGTAACTGTTCCTCCGCCTTCTGCACTAAATATAGCGTCTTTATCAATTAATGCTTTACTGACTTTATCTTCTTGTAAAATAAGTAAATTAGTTTCTTCTGCATATAATTTTTGTATGCTACCATTTGCTTTGTCTACGGCTTTTGTAATAGGTAAAGCCATATTGAATTGATTAGTTTCGTTTAATCCAGTTCTAGAATTAAATATACCTGAGTATATCATAGCGTTAGGCCTATGCTCTTCAGCATAATCTTCATTTACGGCATGAGCTTTAACACCTAAATCTACACTTACTTCATTAAATCCACCTTTAATACGACTTTCTTCTACATGCCATGTTTCTTGATTTTTCGAGCTCTTTATATAAAAGGAATTAAAATATGAAATATCTAATGTTGTTGCCATAAATAACTATTAATTTTAACAAGAATTTGGATTAAGATTACAATATGATTTTCTCATTACAATTGAGCTTCTTTTTACTAATTTTCTTACACCTGGATAACCGTTATCTGGGTCAGAATATAAACCACTATGACCAGCACCACCAATTATAACCTCATAATCAATATTTCCAATAGTTACTATAAAAGGTTCATTGTTAGCACCAACATATCCTGCGAAACCTGGTGTATCATTGCCGTGTGGACCAGGTCTAAAGAAATGATCAATTTGATTTGCATAATTTGGATTACCACCTGTTCCATCCCAAGTTGCATCTAATACTTTTTTACCAAATGTTAATACAGCATTGTTAGCTAAACTAACTGAAACAGCTTGCCCGCTTGCGTTATGGACAATTATTTGATTTTGACTATTTACAACGCCAACAAAATGTGTTCCATCATCATTAACACCAGTACTACCAATACCTGTACCTTCAATTCTCATTCCAACTTCAACTACAAAACCTGTTGAATGTCCATCGATATTCACAACAGAACTTGATACAGCACCATTTACATATGCTTTACCTCCAACCCAAACTTGTGTAAATCTTTCGCTAAAGGCATATTGACTTGCGGCATTAGTTCCAGATGGATATGCCATAGTTGTATTAACAGATGTATTGTTAGTTGCAACATCCTCGTAATTTCCATTACAATGATTTGTTATGCTGCTGTATGTTAAATTAGCAGGGCAAAAGTATTCATCATATGAATCACCCGGATCTTGAGATCCATTGCTGCCATAACACCTAGAGTAATAATTGTATTTTGTGCTACCAGAAGGGCACGTGCCTTCTCCAATATTTATTGTATCCGCTGGTGATAAACAAAGAGGAACTGGGTCAAGATCATATGTAAGACCGCCTATATCTGTTACTCTTAATACAAAAGATATATTAGTTTCATTTGCAGCAATGCTACTAGTTAATTTTATAGTTCCATCTCTATCAACAGTAACTCTTGAATCCCCACTAACTTTTGAATAAAAATAAGTCGTTGTCCCTGTATTGCCACTATCTGCTAAATTGTTTTTATTAGCAGTTGTGCTACCGCTTCCGTTTAAACCAATTATTTTTAATCCTCCGTGCTGAGTACTATTGTTTACCTGAGTTAAAATACCTGTTGTTCCCGCGGTATAAGATAAACAAGTAACACCAGATTTAAAAGCTAAGTTAGGTACAACGTTTTTAATTTGAACAGTTTTGGTAAAGTTATTATTACCCTGAGTAGATGTTACTTCAAAAGTAAGAGTATATTCATCAGATGGAGATAAAAGATATTCTTGTGCATTTTGTAATTTTAATTTCCAATCAACACCGTCTCGCTCAGCAGAAAAAACATTACTTACATTACCCCTGCCACTACAAGTAATATTAGTTATATTTATACTTAATTGATTAGCAGAATAAGTTAATTCAACACCGTTGTTATCAAATACTCTTAATCTTAATATAAAAGCTCCACTAATTTCACTTTCATTAAAATCATTTTTATCTGTATTGCCAGTTTGTAAATCTCTTAATTTTAAATCACCTGGAGCAACGCCACCATCAGACGCATCAATTTTAGCATTTAAATCGCTAATTAATCCGCAAGTTGATGTTTCATAAAATATATCTAATTTAGATTTAAAAGGTTTAGTTTCAAAAACAGTTAACCCTTCTATATTGGAAAATGGTTGAACACCACCGCTCCCAGTTGGTATTTCAGCGCCTACCCCTATATTTCCTTTTATTTGCGCAAATAAATAATTTTTTTCAGGTTCATAAAAAGAAGGTCGATCTGCTGGTTCTGTAATAAAATCACTTAATTCTCCTATAGCTATAACATTACGGTTGGTTACCTGAATTGTATTATCTCCATTTTCAACTATATCATCCAATTGAACACTACTCGAGGCTAATCGTAAAGCTGCGTTTGCTGCACCTTCTGTTATTTCATCTCTAGGTATTTTGTTTATATTATCACCAAATATAGGAAAATAACTAAACCCATCTCCGTTAACATTTCTATTATATAATGTTGCGCCAGGAGTATAAACATTATAATATTCTTGTTCTTTTTGCTGAACAACTATTTTGTATGAATACCAGCCAAGTTTATTTGTTTCAACATTGTATAGGTTTTCACTTATTTTTTCGTTAAAAATTATTTTTAGACAATCCCCGGGCGGCTGTAAAGAAGATCTTCTATGCAATTGTGAATTACTATTGCTTGATAATATTACAGGTGACTGCCTACCATATCTATCCGCCAATACAACACCAACACTATATGTTCTGTCTTGTTTTAAAGTATGCCTAGGGTATTCTTCATATGTAAATTCATCATTTTCTGCTTTAGTTCCTACTGCAATTTCAAAATTTAAAGCTTTAGGAATAGGTTTACCTTGTATAAAATTCCCATAAACAATTCTATTGCTAACCATTTCTTGAGCTAAAGCTTTATTAGGTACGTTGTCAAATACTCTTGTTGTTTGGTTTTCAGGTAAAGTTTTGTAAGCGTCGGTAGATCTATATACATAGTATAATTCATGTCTTCTTTTGTATATATTGCTAATGTATGCTTGTAATTTATTATTGCCTATTTTGCCAAAAGTTATTGTTGTAGCGTCTTTTCTTAATGTATTATTAATTATCGCGCTTGTTGATACATCAATTTTATCAACAACCTTAACAGCCACGCTGTCAGATTCTTTCATTAATATTTCAACTTCTTTTATAAATATTGTCGACGGATATTCATAAGGCAAGTTTATTTTTAATTCTAATTGGTTTATAGAATTTACAAAATTTTCAACTTCTGTTTCTTTAAATGCGTTGATTTGAGAAGTCGCGTCAAAAGTAGCTATAGCTGGAATAAAAGCAATTTGACTAAATGGAGCCATTAAAGAATATGTGTTATCATTAAATCTAAATCTATAAGAAAATCTAACAAATTTTTCTTTTAAAAACTCTACGTCAATGTCAGCGTCGTTAGACGAGTTATCTATCATTGAAGAACACAATAGTGTAAGCTCCGTTTTGTCTACTACAAATATAGGTTTATTAACTGTTAAAGTTGTTCCGCTTATATTTGTAACAACTACATCGTCGGGTATATTATTATATGAATTACTAATATTGGATAACGGATTATCTCCATCTAACACTTTAAATTTTGTTCCCGCGCCAAAATCTGTTTGTAAACCAGAATTAGCTGCTGTTAGTGTTAATGTATTTAATCCAAATATTAATACTGCCCCATCTGCAATAGTTTGAGCAGATGATAAAACAATTGAAGATTGACTATTAACCGTTTGGACAGTTACTGTGGTTGTTATTCCAGGGCCTGTAACAGTCATACCTGCTGCTATAGTTGTTCCTGATAAATTTCCTGCAAGAGAAACATTTGCACTATTTGTAACTGCACCATTAACTACAGCTCGTGACCCAATAGAACCGTTAACCGTAACTATGTATTTAGGTTGTAACAACTCAGGCGCACATACCGGCGCATATTTAGCAACACTAAGCTGATCTTCTAATCGGATATCAGAAGTAGAATTATCAACGTAAGCGGAGGGATTGTTAGTATTAAATACTCTTGGTTGATTTCTATTGTCTGTAAAAAACAAATATCCATCAATTATATTAGCTCCTGTTATAGGGTGATCTTTATCAAAATTTAAATTATGACTTTCAAAAAGTACTTCTGTACTAATATTTTTAAACGACTGTTTTATAATAGCACACCTATCTGAAGAGGTATCTGGCATACGAGTAGCAGAAAGATAACTTCTAAATGTACTTGTGAAATAATAAACGCAATCATTTTCAGAATCTAAACAATAACCAATAACATAACCATAATCTGTATCAGTATTAAAAGAAGATGCTTTTGTGTTTCCCTGTATACTTTCAACAGCACCAACATCTCCTGTTTCAGATCTAGAAACTAACACATTTATAGCATCAAAATACTCTCCAACAGGAATTATCCTGGGGTCAAGGTCTTTATTCATTTTACCCTTGATAAAACTATTTATTTGTTCTGGCATTTGTTAATGTTTAATAAATTTTGATTTACCTCTCATTACCTGAGTAAGTTCACCTAATTTAATATTGGATAATCTTAATTTAGCATTACGCATTGCTGCTCTTTTTTCTTTTCTAAATCTATTGATTATGTATTCAGGCATATTTGCTTTAGCAGAAGCTACTCCATGAGTAATGTATTTGTACATTGCGTCTTCAGCTAATTTATGTATTTTCATTTCATCATCAGTTCCTAAACCGTCTGAAATATATTTTAATGTAATTATTTGCCCTGCAACATCGCTAGAAAAACTAATTTTACCGTTTGCTTCATCAATTATAAAAAATCCATTTTCTTGAGAAGTTTCGGGATTTAAACCATATCTACCGCCTGGAGCTATAAGCGTTTCCGCGTTATTATCAGCGTCATAAGTTATGCTTGAATCTTTACCGTCAGACGTTAATTTGGTTATATCAAATTCGTTAAATCTTTCGTCAGTTATAGATGATGTAGTTAGTAAACTACCATCTGTATCAAACATATAATTATAATCACTATCTTGCAATATTGATTGTGATGGTTTTGATGTAAAGTTTGCAGGATATAAAATATGCTCAACACCAGCGTCATCAACTGAAGAAATTCTTACATAATTTATATAGTCCTGCGGCATAGGTATTGAAAGGCTTGGTCCTAATTCAATTTCTTGTATTTTTTCAACACGTGAAATATCATAACTAAATTCTTGTAAGCCTCTTTTAGCATGGAATAATAAATCTGATTTTTTTACTCTATTTATTATTTTTTCATCACCTACAAAAGCAACCATATAATTACTAATTAAATCATTTAAAGATATATATCTATAATTACCATATTTTTCAGTTGCTATTGCTTCTACTACTTTTAATTTTAAATTATTTTTAGGAGCGCCTGAAGATTCTAATACAGCCGCATTATCACCATTTGAAACAAATTGTAATACATTTGAAGTTCCTGTTTTTGGATAATTGTAGTTTGCACTATCTATTTCTTGACCGTCTACAAATATTTGTATCTGAGCTTTGCTTGTAGGTATTGTAGGAAAATAATTAACGCTTAATGAAAATTCTACTAAAGTTCCATTGCCAGTAAAACTCTGTGACTGATTATAGTACGATTCTTGTGTATTAGTTATTAGTGCCATTTATTATATATTTTCTTTTTGAAAATTAGTTTGCTCTTGTTGCTGGATTGTTTGAACAACAAACGGATCTTTTATTATTACACCAACATAAGAAAGTATTCTAATAATCAAATTAATTTCTTCAGACTCATGTAACTCAAAATTAACACTTGATGCAGTGTCCATAATTATAGAACCATGTGGCCCTGTATCTATACTCGCATTCCAAAATGGTGCATTAGGTATTTTTACATAATCTATTGTAACATAACTTTCTGCTAAACTTGAAATAGGACTAATTTTTATTCCGTTTAAATCTCTATAATATATAGGATATGTTGAAGTAGGTGATGTTAATTTTGAAGAATTAACATAAGTGTATTCTGATTTATTTACTTTTTCTAAATTTATAGATCTATTAGCCCTTGATATATTTACTATTTTATATAAATCAGATGGTAATATTGTAAAACCGTGAGTATTTAAATCGGTAGCTTCGATTGGAAAAGTGTAATTAGCATTTGCGCCTGTCATAGAAGCTTGAGGAATAGTAATTACATCGCCTGCAGCATATCCGCTACCGCCATTTATTACTGTTATAGTTGAAAAAGTGTTTGTTGTTGCTACTACGGTAACTGTTAAACCAGTTCCAGCTCCATTTGAAGTAGTAGCTAAATTTGAATATGTTCCAGCGGTAACTTGTGTTGGTACACTAACACCAGTTGCTGTTGTTCTTGTTCTAACATTTATACCAGGCTTTATTGCATTTTTTCCAACAGGAATATGTAATTCAGCTTCTTTTGAAAAAACATCTAATTTTTCTTTAATTTTTTCAGGTATATTAGCATAATCATTATCTTCACCAGCGTTGCTTCTTTTGTTTAAGGATCTGTTATAATCAAAAAAAGCTTTTTCTAATAGCTCTAATTGAGCCTGCTGCGCCAATTTATTAAATTGACCTGGCGATAATTGCCCTCTTTGCTCTCTATTTAATATAGTAAGTACGCTTTTGTATATTTTATCGACACTTATAGCCATAATTTGTATTTATATAATGATTAAGCCGCATATAGCGGCTCAACCACTATAAGCTTTATTTTAATTTTTTTTCTACTGTTTGATAAACTTCAATACCCTCATCTGTTTTAAACCAAGATGCTAAAGCCGAGTATGGATTTTCATCAAATGGAACCGTCATAAGTTTTCTATCATTAGATCCCCACATAAATGTTCTTTGATCGTTAGATAGTTTAATAATTCCATTTTCAACAGCTTTTATACCTAAATTTCTAACGTTTAGGTTTTCGTCACTTGCTAGTTCTAAGAACAATACAGGATTGTTTCTAGCAAATAATAACAAATCTCTTTTAATCTCCTTAGAAGTCATCTTAGATACCTTAGAACCAATCTCTGCTCTTAAAATAGCTTCTGCTCTTTCTATATCTAAATCCATTGCAATATTTAAAGCATCAAGTTCTAATTCTAAATAATCTAAATCTAGTTCAGCTTCTTTTACAGGATTATCTTCTACAAATTTTGTACCATTATCTGGATGATATTCTAAAAATTTTTGTAAAGTTTGTTTTTCTTTTGGCACATAAAGAATGCCATCTCTAAAGGTAATATGAGTTAGCCTTTGTGGGCCAACCATTTCATCTACAAATATTGTTTTTTGATTTTCACAGTATTTTATTTCTCTTTCGTAACCTTTTTCTTTATCAAACCAGTAAATTCCTCTGCTTTTTAGCATAAAAGCTATAGGAGTTCCTGATATAGTTAAGTTATAAAGTTTATCTTGTATAACTTTTTTTGGTGATTTAACCTCTATAGGGTTTTTAACAGTCACCTCTGCGTTTTGTTTTTTTGCCATAATATAATATAATAAAAATGTTAAAATAAAGGCACTGGGTGCCGAAGCACCCGTTACCTTTAATAAATATTAAGAATCAAACTTAATGAAGTTGTTAGCAGCTTGTACTACTAAACATCTTTCTGATAAATAGTGAATCTCCATCTTGTCAACACCAGAAGATGTTGCTCCACCTACTGAACCTGTTACCCAAGTTTTTAATTTTCTATCATCAGCCTGAGAAGCTCTATATCTTACATGTAAGAAAGGTCTTCTAACAGCATTACCTAATCCTTGATCGTACACTGAAGTTGTACCAGCAGGAACTAATAATCCTTTTAATCCACCAACTAACCCTCTTGTAGAAGGATTGTTTAAATATTTCCAGTCAGTTTTATAAAAATCATATGAACCTCTTCTGAAACCTCTAAATCCAAGATTTAAAGCCATATCTTCTGAGTTTTCAAAAACACCATAAGCAGTACCACCCGCAGATCCTGCAGATATACCAGCTAATAAGTCGTCAAAAACTAGATTTGCACCTCTATCTAAGAAAAGCATGTTTTCTTCAATAGCGCCTTGCTTGTCTAGCTCAGTAAGAACTTCGTCCCACTCACTCATTTCAGCACCCGCGTTAAATTGGCTTGTCGCCACGATACCTCTAGCCTCAATAGCAGCAAGTAATCCTTCAGAACCTTGAATTGAAGTAAGTTCTGAGTTTTTAGTTGCTGTGTCTGATCCAGAAGCTACTTTTTCAGCTTCAATCATTACCATTTCCATGTAATCCTCAAATCTCTTTCTAGTATCTCCTTCTGATTTTAAATACCATAAGTATCCGCTATTTCCAGATTCCCCAGAAACTTCGATCCAACCGATCTGAGCAGTGTCAGAGCCGCTGATTTCAAAGTGATCTTTGATGATTAAAGGGTTATTTTTGAAAGTCTTGAATTTTGGTTCAATTGACTCACCCATTGGGCTACTTCCTTTTTGGAATTCAGAACCATAAACAAAGAACTTTATAGGTACTGAAGTATCACCACCGGCTAGAACTGGTAAATCATCAAAATCTTTTGCCCCGTAAGGTTTTAAAGTTAAAGCGTCATTAGCTATTTCTACACCAATAGTACATTGAGCCTTACATACATGAGTTCCCGCGCCACCAACAATAGAAGCTACAACAGTAGCACCTTTTCTTACAGCGTGAGTTTCAGCGTTTGAAGGTTGATCAATGTTTTTAATTGCTGTTACTTGACCATTAGTACAGTTAATAGTACCTTGGTATGCTAAGTGCAATCTACCTTGCTCAGACCAAATTACTTGATCAGAAGCCATAGGCATTTCAGCACCCATCATTTGAATAAATCCAGATACAGATCTATCTCCATATCTAGTTACTTCTTGCTCATACAACTCTGGTAAGTATTGCTGTGCCCATCCACTTGATTGAATATCAACATAACTACCTAAAGTAGTCATTTTTTGAACAGATGGAGAAACAAGACTTGCGAAAGCTGGTGAGCCTACGTTATTATCGTTTGCCATTTTAAATTAATTTTTTTTGTTAATAATTTTTTAGTTTTAATTTCAAACCAGAATTATTATCGCCTGAAATAGCCCTTACTTTTATGCCTCCAGCATCTACAAACCCTTCGCTAGTTTTACGTGGGTCCATATTTATATTTTTAGCATTTGCCATAGTTTCTTTTATAGCATCTGCTTTGCCTTGCTCATAAAAATGAGTTGCTATTGAATCAGCGTTAGAAGCAGCAAATAAAGCTTTATGAAAATCGCCAGAGTTAGTAAGGAGCGAGTCCTTATCAACAAATTTATCAAAAACATTTGATATATTCTGGGATTTTACTTTATTAACATCTTTTACATTAAACCTGTATTTTTTGTCTCCAACATTAAAATTAAAACCTTTAAAATCATTGTTAAAAACTTTACTAGTTTCTTGCTCAAAATGCGCTGTTTGCCTCTGTAATAATTCATCAGCTTGTTTTTGCTCATCATTGTAGCGGTTAAAAAATTCAATAGCTTTTTGCTGTTCAGGAGCTAACTTAGAACCCAACTTGACTTCTTTGTAATATTCATCCTTCAACCCTGTCAAAAAGTTTTTTGCTTTCGCAACCTCTTCTTTCAAAGCAATTTGTTTTTTCTTTATATCTCGTGGGTCGTCATTTTCTTCATCCCAAGAAAAATTTGACTCCATAAGGAAAGATACCTCATCATCATTTAAATGAGGCTTTGTTTGTTTGTAATATTCTTTTAATAATGTTTTTTGATCAGCGTTTGAATAATCAGCACTTAATCTAACATAATCTTCTAATGTTCCACCTGTTTCTTTCATAAAATCAACAAGACTTTGCACATTTTCAGGTAAAACTATTTCTTCTTTTGGCTCTTCAATCGGCTCAGCTTTGCTTTCTTCTTGTTTTGCAGCCACTGGAGCCTTGTCATTAGTGGTTTCCTCTTCATCTGTAATTTCTTCTACTATTACTTCTTCTTCTTGTTGTACGTCTTGCAATTCCACTTCGGTTTTTTCCCCATCTTCTTCATTTTCGCTGCTATCGCGTAACACGCCATCTTCTGTTTTTTGTTCTTGAACGGCATCTTGCTCTTGTTTAGGTGGTTTACTTAAATCTACTTTGTACATGTTAGATTCTGAATCAAATTTAGAATCTTTCTGTATTTCTTGTTCTTTTTCGGTAATAGACTTCACTTCGTCGTCTAAAACCTTAACTTTAATTTCTGCCATAATAAAATATTATATAATTGTTTAAAAAATTTATCTTGGTTCAAATTGCTCTAAACCAAATCCACCAAGATTATCAAAACCTTTAGATTCAAAGTTTTTTGGTGGCTTACCAGTCTTCCTCTGGTCTATTAATTCACTTTGTTGTGATGCTTGTATTTTAGTTCTTTGATCTTTACGATCTTCTTTATTATTCTCTTTATTTGTAATCACTTGCATTTCCTTTTCCTTAAGCTGCATGTTTAGTTCAAATTCAAATTGCATTAATTCTTTTTTAATAGCCGCTTCTTTTTCTAATTTTGAAATATCAAATTGTGTTTGGGCTTGTGCTATTTGAACTTTACTTTCTGCAATACCTTGTTGCTTTTGTATTTCTGCTGCTGCCGCCGCTTGGCTAGATTGTGCGTTTGATTGTGATTGAGCTTGCATGTTTTCCATTTGAATTTGCCTATCTTGCTCAAACTTTTTCCTTCTTCTTAATTTTAATAGCTGATTAGCTAATTTTAAATTTCTAACCTCTCTAATATCAATAGCATCTTCTAAATTAATAGCTTGTTGCTGTAATGCCATTTGAATATTATTTTCTAAAATTTGCTTTTGCTCTTCATCCGGTGCTAATTCAATAAATATTCCAAAATCATGCAAATGCAACTCATCAATTTCTGCTAATGCCATCGTATTGAATTTTCCAATAGACTGCATTAAAGAATTTTTAGTACTAGAATATTCTAATACATCAGATATTCTTAAAGATATTGCTTCAGCAGTTTTTAATGTTAAATATAAACCACCTTGTAATATATGTCTTGTTGCTGTATTGCTATTAGCAGCAGCTATTTTTTGTAATCCAACTAAAGCGTTTTTATCAGGTGTAGAACCATCTCTTGCCTCATTTAATCCTGTAACATCTCGCATCATTTGTAAATAATAATTGTAAGACTGAATTAAACTAGCAATTTTTTGATTTCCTCCCGATGCTCTAAGCTCTTGGATAGGCATTCTTGCAGCTCCATTAAAATCGCCGTCTTGTGTCATTGATCTACCAATAACAGAACCAGTTTGAAAATACATATTCAATGCTTCTTGTGGATTATAGTTTGTTCCATTGCCTAAATCAATTTCAGCTAATCCATCAGCATCTAAATACACCCCATCTGGCACTAATCTTGAAAGTACTTGTTGTAATTTAAGATGTGTTATTTGAATCATGTCCGCAAATGTTGTCATTCTGCTAACTAACGACTCAGGTTTACCTTTATATATTCTTGGAGCTACAATATTGTAACTCATTTGTACTTTTGTAATATCGGATTTAGGTCTTGTCATATTAACTGCTTTTTTCCATTTAAGCAGCTTGTCTTTCCCTACAATTTTAGCACCTTCGTATAAACATTCAATAGATCTGTTCACTTTTTCAAATCTTGATCTAGCATCTTTAGGTGGATTAAATTGATCTGTTTTTTCTATAGCTTTTTCAGCACCAGAAGATGTTTGTTTTATCTTATAAACTTGATTTTCAAAAGTTTTGTATTCAAAATACAATACATGAACGTAATCTTTATCATTATCTTCTACTTTATAAGAATAATTGTATAATCTAGAGTTGGTTGATCCTGTATCTTGTATTTCTTTTATATCTTCATTAGTTAAATAAGGAAATTGCTTCTTTAATTCAACAATATTTACTCTTCTAACCTCTCCAACATAATATAAGTCGTCAAAATAAGGTGAATCGCTGTAAGAATACACTAAGTCAGAAGGGTCTACGTAGTCAATTTTAATTCCTTCAGCAGTATTGAAGCTATTTTTAACACACGCCATGCCTAAAACAGCAATATCATAGTCTAATCTTTTCTTTAATAGCTCATATTTGTTAATATCAAATATATTATTTATAGCTTTTTCTTCCGCAATTTCAATAGCTTGTTTATAATCTAATTGCATATGAAGTTCAAGCTCTTTATTGTTTGCTGGAAGGTTGTTTTTATCGTTTTTAAACCCCTGTATCCCTAATTT
>Ga0209645_1000368_pt1 | contig 23868 bp, 26 predicted proteins | sample ETNvirenome_6_30_FD_184070 | JGI IMG/M metagenome (GOLD analysis project Ga0209645, IMG submission 184070) | Marine viral communities from the Pacific Ocean - ETNP_6_30 (SPAdes) (version 2) | ecosystem: Environmental > Aquatic > Marine > Oceanic | place: Pacific Ocean | collected 2013-06-19
TGTACATAAATTAAATGTATATACACGTAATTTGTATATGATACTAATATATATTATACAGTTTAAAACATATGGGAGTAAAAAAAATTAGGTACACAAAAAAACCATACAGATACAAGTATAAAAAGAAACAATAATAAATAGATGTATATACACTTAATGTAATAACATAGAAATAACAATTCTTTTTTTATGCCGAAGAAGATTAGGTGTTGAAACCTGGTTTAGATCGATAGGGTATAGGGGGGTTAATGGGTATTAATACCCCCAGGCTACAAGAAATCACTATTAAAATATATTACAGCATACAACAATCAACATAAAAACATACATGGGGTATCCATATATACAATTCATATTACACACCCTGAATCAATTTAAGGGGGTAGGGGGGTGTTTTTAAGTACCTAGTGGTACAAAGTAAGATAATTAACCTTTAAGGTGTATATTATCGTCTGTGATGCATTTACCTCATTTATTCGATAACATCATACAAAATAACAAAGATAGTGTCTTAAATCGCCCATATTAAAACCATGATAATTTTAACTTAGTAAATAAAGACTTAGGGTAAACGAATGTCCTAACATGTATCCAAATTATTAGTCATGGACATGAGTGCAGTCTAAGTATGTAAAATACGTGTTCGTCTTTTAACTGATTTATTAATGGCGTATCTTAATCTTTATTCCGAGTGAGGAGATACTTCATCGACTCACGAGTATTATCTTATTAACGAAGGCTTATAATATAAGGGAACTATTTGTTTTGTTTTAGTTAATGTGTTGATTATTAAGGTTATAACTGTTTATAGGTGTGTTACTGTACGAGTACTATTGTGTCACTCTGCTGTATGTTGCTGATAATCAGTATAGGTTTTTTAGGTATTGGCATATTATTTTGTATAGCATAGTAGGATATTTAAAGTATTATTGTATATTTGAACAAACAAGTAAAAGTATAATTCATGAGTATGAGAAGCGAAAACGAAAAGCTACCAAAGATTAGTTTACAGAAAGTAGACAGAACACCTTTTAAAAAGATTAAAGATAAAAGGATAAAAGAGAAACAAAAGAAACACTTGGAGTATTGGAAGAATAACGCCAAGGAAGATTACATTAAAACACCTATAAGTGTGTTGAGGTATATAACAGAACTAGAAGAAGCAATTAATAAAGATGAAAAATAAAATAGCACAAGAAATATTTGGAGTTGATTATGATTCTCTTGGAATATTTGGGAAATGGGAAGTTGAAGATAAAATTAAAGAATTAAACCAAAACAAAGATGAGTAAAGAAAAAATTAAGAAATATTGTTTTAAGAAATGGTTAGAAAGTGATAAAACTTGGAATCATTATTTAGCTTCAAGATTATTGGAAAAGAAACTATTAAACCAAAACAAAGATGAAAAATAAAACATGGATTGACTCCCAAAGAGAGAAGGTGGAAATTAGTCTTAAGAAAGATTTAGAGAAAATAATTTTCACAGCTCAACCAGGCGGTCTGTTAGATAGAATATGGAAAGGTAAATTTAGAAAAGAAAGATGACACCAAAAGAAAAAGCAATTAAAAGTCAAGAAAAATTCAATAAAGAGTATGAGTCAATCATGAAGGGTTCTGACTCCGCTGTTGTTGTGAATGTTGAGTGGACGACTAAGGGCGATTCATTCAAGAAACTTTCTATGTATGACAATCATACTCCTGTAAAAACTTCGAATAGCACTACTCTTTTAAACCAATTGTACTATGCCAAATTGGAATGAAGTTAAACAACAAATTGAAAATTATTAAACCAAAACAAAGATGAAAGATAAGAATGGAATTGAATTAAAGAACGGTGATATTGTAGAGTTTGAAAATGAATCAGGCAATACCACAAGATATTGGCAAGGCATTGTTGAAAATTATGATGAAGTATATGTTCCAGGCGATGGTGTTTATGTTTTAACGGAAAACAAATTCACCAAAATAGGTAATATTAATGATGGCGATAAACCATTAAATTAAAAGCATTAAACAAAGATGAGTACAATAGAAGCGCTTGAATATATGCATAACAGAGAACCAAGTCACTATGTTTCTGTAAAAGTTTCTCCAACAAAGTATAGGCACTTTAAAGTTGATGAAGCTGTTAAGACTTACATTATGCAATTAGAGAGCGCACTGCATAACGATAAAGTAAAGAAAACATTGATTGAAGTATACCCAAGACTAAAACAAAGATGAAAAATAAAACATATTACTATTGTAATCTTGATTTAATATCAAACATGAAAAAGGAAATAGAGCGTATTAAAAAGAGATATTACAACTCAGAGCGTGGCTCTACTGAAGAATGGATAAGTAAATCTCTTTTAGAACAGCATGTTAATTATTTTAATCATTATATTAGAGTAGGTCAAAATTAAACAAAGATGAGACAGATATATATTACATTGGCATTATTATGTTCTGCTGCACTAGTAACTTGTACAACATACCCTGTTGTTTTTGATTCTCGTGTAAAGATTACAAAGATGTCAGAACAAGAGATTGAACAGAAAGGAATAAAAGTAACAGATAGAATTATCTATACAGAAGATACTATAGCTGTTGCAAAGATAACTTCATTTGAACATGAGTGTTATAAGGGAGACTGCATAACAGAGATAAGCATAACCATGAATAGAAAGTATTCCTCAGCATCAAACGAGATAATGAGATATGCGTACACCAAACATCCAGATGCGAAGATAGAAATTAACTACGATGGAGATTTTTAGCCATGAAAGAAAAAGTAATTAACATATTGGCGTTAATAATAATGATACTTATGTTATCAATAATATTATTTTCGTGTAAAGCAGGAGAGGTTTGTCCTGCATATAATTAATTTTCGTATCTTTAAAAAGATAAAAATTTTTAAAAATGAGAGTACAAATATCAATAGCTAAAGCAAAAGAACTATCTGAAGAAGACAAGGCTGATATGGAAATAAAAAGAATAACAGGAGTTATTGACTCTGAAGAACCATTAGCTTCTCATAAACTTGAGTACGAGTATATGTCAGGTTATTTATCGCCTGAGTTTTTCAGATCCGCAACTATTGCTTTTCTTATAGAAGATGAAAATGGAGATGAAGTTAAAATAGAGTCAAATGATTCTATTACTTATATAAAAGGAGGTAAGAGTATATTAGACGAGGTTATAGAGAATATTCAGTACTACCAAAAATAAAACTATGGCAACCTATATGGAGACCTCTACTATGCCACCAATGAAGTCAATAAAAGACAAGGCAACGTTTTATGCTGTTGACTTTAAAAATAAAATACTTATTGCTTTTGTTGGCGAGACTAAAGTAAACATTACTGGTTACGTTATAGAATATAACAAACCTAAATATGTATACTCCATTAAAAAAGAGGTACTGAATAAAAGAATTGAAGGAAGACAAATTGATTATACCTTAGATTATGATAAAGCTGTTAAGATGCTTTCTAGCATCCCTAAGTAAGAAAGAAGTTTTAGCAAGAAAGATAGAACAGAAAGACCAGAAAATAATGGACTTGGTTAAGACAATCCACTGGTATAAAAGAATGAACAGAGATCTATCTAATAAGATTAAAGCATATGAACAGAAAATTAGAAGATATGACAGAATCCGAGAAAAAGATTAAGCTCGGAGAAAAAGTAAAATATAGATTAAACTTATTTGTTAGTCAGCTATCCGTTGTGATGGCTAGATACGAAGCTAAAGAACTAACAGTAATAGATAAATCAACCGGAGAAGAAGTAGCTGATATAGGCGAACTAATACCTGCCAGGACATACAAAGTATTATCTGCTCTAAGAAGCAAAAGAGGTAAGGTGTTTGAAGATATGTATGTTAACTGCGATCTAATAGCGTGGTTTACATTAAATGCTCCAGTACAATCATTAAGACTTATGTGGTGGATGATGTCTGTTATGTGGGCAGATAACACTATAAGAGAAAGGTCTTACTCTGATATAGGCAAAGAATTAAGCATAAGCAGATCATCAGTTGTAAAAGCAGTTAAGTATTTACTAGCTACAAATGTTATCATTAAAGATGATGACTCATCAGGTAAAACTACATATTACTTTAATCCTATAATATGCCGTAAGAAAGGTATGCGTAGTATGTACATAATAGGAAATAAGTTTGACTTAAATACACAAGGGAAATTTATGAACGAGCTTTCTAGATACGAAGGTTATCAAATTGATTTATAATGAATGTAATACATAAAACATATGATTGGGATGTATCTGTTGATACAGAAGATTTTTACACAGATGACTTTGTATCCTGGATAGACTCAATAAACAATGGGTGGTTAAATAGAAGGCAAGACTATGAGCCTTTGAAACTGTATATAAAAGAAGCTACTGAGTGGCTTGAGGATGAATCTACTATTGATGACTATGATGATGCTAACTACAGGATAGAGTTTAAGATAAGGGAAATCAAAAGGATTCAAAGAAACTCTCTCTACTACTTAAATAAATGGCATGAGATGCCAGATGGGGATGAAGAAGGTGGATTACTTAATTATATAGCACATAGAGCTCACGAGGTAATATGTTATCTGTATGACATGAAGATTAGTTCAATCTTCGGTAAGCCTCGTCAGATATGGTTTTCAAGTACATTCGGTGGATTGATTACTAAACGTACAGTATTCTTTCCTAACTACTCCTCCATATACGTAACTGATTTACAGAAAAAAGGAGAGAAAACTTTGAATGAGAAGTCTTACTTACCATATACTATTCTACCTAAATGGCTTAGACCAGATGCTAAGTACACTGACTCTAAGTTTACTGTTGGTAAAAGAGGAGACAAAAAAGGAGAAGGATTAAATTCTATGGTAGAAGCCTTAGCTCCAACGGATTACGCAGCTACAGGTTTCGCACCTAACTGTTCATTCATGGATGAGATTGGTCTTAATAAAAACTTTGGATCACTTATTAAAGAGATTGAACCTTCTATGTATAAGTTCGATCACACAACCGGTAAACTTAAACGCCAAAGACAAATGATGGCATGGGGTACTGGGGGTAACATGGATAAAGGAGGTGTCGCTATGGAAGAAGTTTGGCGTAAAGCTAAGACTGCATGGCACAATAAGAATAAATCATATGCACTTATTCCTGTATTCTTTGATGCATTTGCTCGTCCTGGTATGACAGAACAGTTGTACGATAAATTAAAAGAACAAGCATACGGTACTGAAGGTATTGAAAGAGAAGATGCTATTGCTAAATTCCATATGCACTATCCTCTTAATGAGATGGATATGTTCCGTAGAGGTAAGAAGACTATTCTTCCATCTGGAGTGATTAACACTAGAGAGAAAGAAGTTCTTAATATGGATCTTCAATACGGGCGATTAGAGCCAATATATAATACATCTCAACCCTACGCATCAGATCTTAATTTAAACGTGCCATATAGAGTTATTGGAGCTCAATTCATACCTACTGATGGTGCTGATGATGAGAGAACTTCTGTAGTTATTTATAAACATCCTTGTTGGGTGCTTGATCCAACTGATCAGTGGGAGAAAAGATACTATCAAGGAACTGACCCTATATCATCTGAATCAGGTCATTCTAAGATGGCATCATCTATTTGGGATGCTTATGAGCTTGAAACATCTGCAGCTATGTTCTACAGGGTTACTGACTATAGAGAGGTGTTCTTACAAACAATGCTATTAGGTATTTACTACGACAAGAAGATTAAGAATCTTTGTGAGAATAACACAGGTACTAACTATATGGATTATGTAGATATACTTGGATGGGGAAAAACTCTTACAGCTAGTATGGAGCTTCCGCCAAAATATCAAATTAATTCTAAAGCTAATCTAGGTATTCCTAACAGAGTTGGTACTAATAAGTATATTGTTTATGATCTAGAAGAGAAACTAAACTTATACCGTGATAGAATAAACATCCCTTGGGTTTGGAGTCAACTTAAAAGCTTTGTGCAAAAAGATTTGTCTAATGGTAATACTAGATACCAGGCAGATGATTTAAGATACCACTATGATGATAATATCTTCGCAGAAGTATTCGCTTATATTAATGCCAAAGCATTTGAAAGAAACGAACCTAAAAGAATTAACATGTCTTCTGGAGGTAGAAAGATTATTAAGACTGTAATGGATAAACGTACATGGACTCCAAGAAGAGCTCAAGTAGATAGTAACGGTAATGTTATTAAATGGTTAGATAGAGCAGGTATATAATATTTAGTGTAGTCTTAAACTATTATGCTTTTGATTCGAGAGGTTTGAGACACAGGTAAGAATAAATGTTTAACCCCCTTCCCCCTAAAAGAAGATTAAACACTATCCCTACCAATCATGCTTCCGTTCCTTCAAGGAATCGTCACGAGGCTCTAAGAGGAAAATGTTTGACATCCATGCCTTAGATTTAAAAGAGTTACTATTTAAGCTACAATAGAGAAGCGTCTTCACGTTGATTTAAAACACTGATAGGAGGTAATATTCTTCTCGCCCTTAAAGTATGTAAAATAAAAAAGCCTTACGCATCCACTCATAAGGCTCAATTAATTCCAATCCTATTCAGGAAGGGAGAGAAATATTATGCACTTCTTTTGTGGATGACGAAGTTATTTTATCTAAAGAACTGGTGTAAAGCTACGCATAAGAAATTAATCTACCAAATCGAAGGAGTAATTTTTTCCATTTTTTTAAAAAAGCAAAGCCCTCTCAAAAGAAAGGGCTTAAACAAGCAGTAGAGAAGTTAAAGAAGTGTTATGTAAATAAACACATCGATGCCAAATATAATAAAAATATTTTTTATATTTGCTATTGATAATATAAATTATGTTGTGTGGATTTTATTTATTACCACACTTAAGTGACCACACCACTTTTGTGTAACTAAAATTTGTTTTTGCTTTATGGCATTATTTGATTACTCAATTTTAAACACTCCTGTTGCTACTGATGCTACTGTTGCTGCTGGTCTTGTTAGTGTAAATGGTCTGTCTGAGGGGATTGATTTGAACTTTGTAACTTCTTACACAAAAACTGCTTATGCTGCAGGTGTTGTTTCTAAGAAGCAATTAACTTTATCTGGAACTTTAGCTGAGGCTGGAACTGTTACTTTAACTATTGCTGTAGGTCTAGAGGAAAGACAGTATCAATACACAGGCGTTACTGGTGCTACTTCTGATGATATCGTTACTGGTTTACTTGCTAGACTTGCTTTTGACGCTGACTTCGCTGTTGTTGAAGATGATACTTCTGCTGGTGCAGTATTAAAGTTAGCTCTTAAATCTGAAGAATTAGCTGGTGGAGATTTTACTATGGTTGTTGAAGGAGATGGTATTACTACTGTCGCTGCTGAGAACCAAGCTTATGTAGCTCCTGCTGGAACTCCTGATTTAGTTAAGGCTGAGGTTTTAGCTGCAGATGTTGCGAGTGTTTCTGGTACTGGAGAGTATGCTAAATATGTTATTGTATACGATGAATTAGATCCTGACAACGTTGTTGGAGGAGATAGAGTTGGTAAGAAAAGAGAAGTTGCTTTATTCGTTGACGAAACTTCTGCTGACTACGCTGACTTAGAATCTAGATTAGATGAGATTTTTGAAGGTACTGTATCTGATGCTTCTGCAATTGGAGGTTTAGGTCTTAAGTATGAAGGTGTTGCTTTATCTACTTCTTATGACTTCGAAGGTACTGCTTCTTTATTAGTTGCTACTTCGGTTGCTGCTGGAGGAGATGATATCAACTTACCATCTACTACTGGTCTTCCTGTTGGATATTCTTGCATCGTTAAAAATTCAGACGGAGCTAACTCTATGGATTTAGTTGCTGATTTGAATGGAGTAGATACTGATGACACTATTGATGGTGGTGCTTCTTTAGCTGTAGCTGCTGGAGCAGTTTATATAATCACCGTTACTGCTGTTAATACATGGATTAGTGTTCAATTAGCATAATATATTTAGGTTACAAGGGGAGTAAGACTCCCCTTTAATCTTTTTTTAGTATATTTACAAGTATGGTAGAAGAAAAAGAAATAGTGATATGGCAACCATCGGATAAGCAGATGATGGCTGAATATCCAGCATTAGGGAAAATAGAAGAATTTAAAGAACTTGAGGATTATCAGCTCAAGTTTTGTTGGTATTATGCAAACCCTACATCGCCCTTTGTTAAACACAGTAAGTCAAATAAGTCTTATACTGTAAGTCAAAGGAGAAAAGACTCTGTAGAAAAAGCAATGGCAACTGCATCTGAAAAGATGAGACAGAATTACATTAAGGGAGAGTGGGGAGATAAAGTTGAAGAGGCTTTAAAAAGAATGGCTAACACTAAACTAAGAGATAGGTTAGTTGCTAAAAGATTGTTTGATAGCGGATATAAGAATATTGAGATTATCATAAACAGAAGTCCTGATGAAATATCAGGTATGGAAATGAAAGATCAAAAAATATATATGTCTATGTTTATGGAGTTTACTAAAAGCATGGATGAGATCATAGAAAAAAGAGAGCAGGGATACGGAGTTAAAATAAAAGTTAAAGAGAAAGAGAAGAGTGAAGATAACATATCAATTGAAAATATTATTAAAAACTCACATAAATAAATATGAGTCGTAACGCTGCTGCAGCCGAAAGACCTAATAGGTTTGGCAAAAGAAAAGACAAGAAGTATCATTTACAGTATGGGAAATGGGCTACAGAAGAAATGTATTCGCCTTTACATAGATCCCACATTAATAAAACTCTTATTAACTGGAACTTCTACAAAGGTAATCAATGGATATTTGATGAAGACTTAACAAATTTCTTGCTTGATGATAGCGGAGATTATAGACATCGTATAAAACTTTCAAAGAACTTAATCAGACCAATCGTTGAACAATGGGTTGGAAACGCTGTTAGGATGAGTTTCAACACTAAGGTGGTGTCTATCTCTGAATTTGTAATAAACAGACGTGAGAAAGAACTTGCTAAGGTTTTAAACTTAACTAAGATCGCACAGAATGTTCCTGAGTTTGCAGACACATTAAAACAAAACTTTCCTATTGGAGATACAGAAGAAGAGACCTTAGAGATATTTGAAAATACTTTTACTGATTCATACGAAAAACATCTTAATGCTTTGTTAAGATCTCTTAAAGATAATACAAGGTTAGATGAATTAAAAGTTAGATGGGCTAGACACGTTGCAATGTCTGGTATGGGAATATATAAAGACTTTGAACAGAACTTTGAATATGTTGGAGAAGATGTTAATCCATTATTCTATTTCTGGGATAGGTCAGCCAAGAAGCCGGATCTATCTGATGCCTCTTATATGGGAGAGATAATGTATATGGATGTAGTATCTATTGCTGAAAGGTTCGGAAAGAAAATGAAGAACTCAGATATTCAAGCTTTAGAAAAATATTCTGCTACTTCAGCTAACTCAATTAACTCTACTATTAAAAACTTTTATGGCATTAAAGGAGATAAGATTCCTGTATATGAAACCTATTGGGTAGATCAGGAGTTAAGAGAATATGCTTGGGTTAAAGATGAGGCTGATTATCCTGTATATACTTTAATTAATCATAAAGATTCTAAATATAAAGACAAGGATATTGTTGAACCTCCAACAGAAGGTGCTAAAGAAAAGATGAGAGGTAGAAAGAAAGATAAGTTATATCTCGATGTATTAAGGTTTTCTATCTTTGTTCCAGGAGAAGAAGTAGGTCATAAAGAAGACATCATGCTTGACTTTGGTATTGTACCTTACCAAGCAACTGACAGACACAATCCTTCATCTGTAAAGTTCCCATATAGTGTTTACACTTGGATTTACGAGAATGGAGAAGTTCTATCTCCAGTAGATGATATTATCGATACGCAGAGATTCTCTAACAGAGTACTATCTGTAACTGAGGCTTTAATAAATAATTCTGGTGGAGCAGGTGTTGCTATTGCAGAACAAGCTATTTCAGATAGAGATAAGGAGCATCAGACATTAGCTGATATCAAGAAAGGTAAACCAATTACTGTAGATGTAAGTAGAGTAGGCTCTGTTACAAACGCAGTACATTCATATGATGCTTCTATTCCAAATGGAATTGGAAAGTATTTCGATATTATAAATGCCATGGGTGGTAGCATGAGAGAGATTACTGCTGTTAACCAAGAGATGACAGGTAATACAGGTGCATCTCAATTAGTAGGAGTTACTCAGGCTAACATGGCTCAAGGTTCACTTGTACAAGAACCAATATTCTTTACTATATCTCAGTTAGTTCTTAGAGCTTGCGAGTCAATGGTAAACAGAGGTAGACTTATTTACGCTGATAACCCAAGAAGACTAGCAATATTTACTGGCGATAAAGGTGTTCAAGAAATCATTATTACTAAAGATATGGCATTGGAAGACTTCAGATTAAAAGTATCTAGAAGTGTTGACCCTGCTACAGAAAGAGTTACAGTAGACAACCAAGTTCTTCAGTTCATGGGAATTGGATTGCTTGATAGAAAATCTGCGGCTAACCTTTTAGGTAGAGCTTCTTTAGAAGAGCTATATGATGAGGTAAGAGTTTTTGCTAAAGACATGGAAGTAGTTGAGAAACAACAAGCTCAAATGATGCAACAGCAAGAACAAGCTCAACAACAGCAAATGATGATGATGCAACAACAACAAGAGCAGGCTAGAAGAGAAGATCAGCAAATGAAAATGATGGATAAAGAAAAAGATATCCAGGCTGAGATGGACAAGATCTTTGCACGAGGTGCTGTTCAAGCTAGAAACCAAAGAATAAAAAACCAAGGATAGTTAAACTATTAGAAAATTTTTACTAATTTTATAAAAACAAAAGAAAATGTCACAAGAACAAGAACCAATTGAGGGAATTTCTGACGGAGAGAGAGCTATTTATGATTACGCTCAAACAAGTCCTACAGCAGCTAATGACCCTGAAGTAAAAAAGGTTGTAGAAAAAGTAGAAGCTTTTAATAAAGGCGAGGCTTTACCAACACAAAATCAAGAACAAGAAATAGAAAAGACGTTCGTTGATAAAAAAGAAACTCAAGAGTCTGCTCCAGAACCTACTAAGGAGGAAACAACTGACGAAGAGACTGTATCTTTCTTTAATCAAAAACCAAAGTCTACTGGGCTTTCGTTTAATGAAGAAGTAGCAGAAGCTATTAAAGGTAAGTATTCTATTGAGGATACTGATACTTTCTTTAATTCAGTTGATAAGTGGAGAAAAGATTCTCAAGATAAAGTTGCTATTGAAAAAGAATACCAAAGTGTTGTAGATATGTTTGCTCAACTACCTGATGGTTTGAATGATATGATTCAAGCTTTTAGTAGAGGAGAAGACTGGAGGTCTGTAGCAGTTAATTCTGTTCAAGGTATGGATTATAATAAGCCTTTCGAATCTCAAGATCATGAGACTCTAGTAAAGACTTATATGAAAGATTTATACGCAGAGCAACAAGCTAAGTTAGCTGAAGGAGATATTGACTCATACGAGTTTAAAGATAACATGAAGAAATTTTCTACATATACGAAGTCACTTTACGGAGCAGATCAGAAAGAGGTTACTTCTAGAAGAGATCAAATACAGCATGAACAACAGGAAAAACTCGAGAGGTTATCCAGTTCTGCTAAAGACTCACTAGAAACCTTTAGAGATGCGAACCCTATCTTCGGTCAGAAAGAATATCGATCTAAATTAGATAAGATTTCTAAAGATCTGGATGGGAATAACATTTCGAAGTATTTTGTTGACAAGGACGGTACATGGAGAAAGGACGCTGTTGAGAGACTTTTTTACGCAGTATACGGAAAGGAAGAAGCTGAGAAAGCCCTTTCTAATGCCAGAAAAGACGCAGCAAGCGAAGCAAAAAAAGAAGTAGTAGATAGAGGTAACAAGAAGCCAAATGTAAAGAGTTCACAGCAACAAGGTATGACTGAGGAACAAATGATGAATGAGTTGAAAGATAAAACTTTTGTTGGTTCAACATTAAGTAAAAATCAAAACAACCCATTCGGAGTTAAACGAGGTTAGACCATAGTTTAATTTTAAAAAACAATTACAATGAGCTTATACGGCAACCAAAATTATGCTGATCCAAACGTAAATTTAAACCCATTAGGATCACAGTACGCGGCTGACTTTAGTCATCCGGAAGAGCAATTACTTAGAAGAGTAATTAGAGAAGAGATTTATGAAGCTGACCCATCTCAGTTTATGGATCTTGCTTTATTCAACCAATTATCAAGAGAGTCAAGAGATTCTGATGAAATCTTTTGGGATGAGAGAACTACTTTAGGAGATCCTATCGTTGCTTCAGGAACTGCTGTAGGTGTAACAGCTCCAACAACTCAGACTTTTGACGTGAGTTCTTTTGATAACGTTTCTATCAACGTAATCATCGCTTACCCTAACAACAAGAAAGGTGTTATTACTGCTTATGACGAGACTGCTGGTACTATTACTGTAGCTCCAATGACAGGTGATACTTTACCTGCTGTAGCTGTTGGTGATAAATTTGCTCACATTTCTTCTATCGAGTCTAACAGACAAGATGGTTTCGATGTATACTACAAAGATGAGTACGTGCTTAAGCACAACTACATTCAGTCTTTAGCTTACGCTATCGAGTTTACTGAGAAGGAAATGTACAAGTGGCAGAAGTCTGGCAGAATTGCTAACTACGTTGAGAAAAGAAGAGAAGGTATGATGAGGTTCTTTAGAACTAGATTATCTAACATTCTTTGGAACGGAACTAAAGGAGAGATGACTGTTAACGGTCAGAAGGAGAAAACTACAGGAGGTATCTTCCCAACATTAGTTGAAGAAGGAGCGCCTAACACTTCTACTGCTGCTACCAACATCAGACCAGCTTTCGAAGATATCGCTACATCTTTAAACAAAGGAGCTTACGGATCTACTAAGTTAGCTTTCATGAGCCCTAAGCATCACTTAGCTTTATCTAAAGAGTACAAGGATGACAAGATCAGATATACTGCTAACAACGACATGATCACAAGCTTATGCTTAGACATGGTTAAGTTAGGAGATGTTGATGTTGTAATGATTCCTTACTCTAGATTCAAGGATGAGAACTCTTTCCCAGAGTCTTTCCAAGATAGAATCATCTTTGTTGATCCAGCAAACATCAAGTTAAACGAGATGTGGGGAGAAAGACAAGGTACAACTTTAGACAGAAAGCAAGGTATCGCTAAGAACTACTCTGCAATGTGGATTGAAACTCAATTAGGAGTTGAAATGCATGACGCAGGAGAGACAATGGGATACATTGACTTAATCTAATATACTGAATGAGAGCCCTTCCTTCGGGGAGGGCTTTTTATTATTAACAAGAAATTTAAGAAAAATGGCAGGAAGACCAAGAAATCCTAAAAAGGATGAAATTAAGAAAGAAGAAACTACTAAAGTAGAAGAGACAAAAGATAACGTTCTTTCAAATGAAGAAATATTTGCATTTATGCAACAGCAAAAAGCTGAGATTGCAAGATTAAATGCATTGATAGAAGAGAAAGCTAAAGAGCACAAAGCTATTGGTTCGGTTGAAACTGATGTTGATATCTTACCTCCTGGAGAATTTACTAATGATGACTTATTAGAAACTCCTGTAGCTTACTTTACTTACTCTGAATCTAAAACATTGTTTGGATATACTGATTCAAGAACAAGACAATTAGTTGATTTACCTTATGGTAATGAAAGACCTATCAGGTTCAAGAAAGTATATGCATACAGAAAATCTAGTAGAACTGGAAAAGGAGACCAAGTTCATAAAGTAGCAAGATATGTGTGTTACTCTAAGAAAGAAAAACAATTCTTAGAAAACCATCCTTACTACGAAGTTAGTATCTTCCCTAGTATGGAAAGTGCTGAGAAGATTGATCCAACGTTCGCTTCTAAATTAGAGGACGCTAGGAATCAAGTTAACTCAATGTCTATTCATGCCGTGGCAGACAGATCTAAGTTATTAGGTTTAGATCTTGTTGAAGATCCAAATGAATTGAGAAGAAATTTAATACATCACTTGGCGGATGCAAATAGAAAATTAGATTCTAAGATTTCTAGAGAGGCTATTGAAGCTATGCACGCTGCGAGAGATGTAGTTAATAAATAATATTAAATGCCAATAAGTGTACAAAATATTGTAGATAGAGTAAAATCAGCCCTGGACGCAGACGGACAGGGCGATTACTATCTATTTGATCAAGACTTTAAACCAGCTATCAATTATGCGATAGACTTTGTTGTAAGTCAAATAAACCATAATCTAGAACAAAAGAAATTCTCTGGCGAAATACTCAGGGAATTAATGCGTACTAGGGTTTACCAAACGTCTGCGTATTCAAGGGTTCAGTTTGATGCATCAGACAATGTGTGGTCTATACTAGCTGTTTATCCTAACCCAAGTGTATCTATAGATCCTGCAACAGTTTTGCCTGATCCAGATACAGAGCCAGCAACTTCTTACCTGGTTACAACTGCATCTTATTTAAGTGGAGATGAATCAGCTAAGAGGCTTACCTTAGAAGAGTGGAATGAAAACAAAAACAATCCTTTTGTATCTGGCAATAACGTTGTTACTGCTACAGAGCTTCAACAATACGCTTACCTTACATTCCAGAATTACTCTTCTGATTATCAGTATGCTGCTACGAGAGAAATTGAAGTACGACCAGAGTTAGATGGAAAGCTTGTAGCTATTTCCTTTGTTGAATATCCTACTCAAGTTTCTTTAATAACTGATAACGTTGAGTTCCCAGAGTCTGCTACTAATTTAATTGTTGATTTATCTTTAAGATGGATTGCATTTAAGCAAGGAGATGGAACGAATATTAATGCTTTGTCTGACAGGGATGCTAGAATCCTTATAAATAATATGATGTAATGAGATACAGAGAGGTATGCTACGACATTTTAACTTCGCTTAAGAAGACAAAAGATGACTCTAATATTGAGTTGTATCAAGTTCTTTATTGGGTAACTGTTGTTGCTAATAAATTAAACAGAATTACATTCGAGACTTCTACTTCAGTTTCTGATATTAGAACTCAAAACGACACCGGATTATTCTTAACAATATTCCCAAGTGTAGATGTTCAAATAGACACTACACTACACAATAGAAAATATATTGAATTACCAGCCCAAATATTTGATTTACCGAACGAACGAGCTGTAAGATATATAACATATAACCATGATCTTTGCAACTGTGCAGGAGCTAATTTTGGAATGGTTACATTTGAACCAACTACTCCAACTAAATTACATATGATGTACAGGAGTGACTTTACAAAACCATCTCCAAGCTCTCCTTATTTTTACAGAGCTAAAAGTAAATTATATCTTGAAGGAATAGAAGAGGTAGATGTTACTGATGTTGAGATTGGTTTATTCACTTCTTTAGATCCTAAAGACATAACTGATTTAAACGCAGAGATTCCATTACCTGATGAATTGATTCATGATCTTATTAAAGAGGTTTTAAACTTAGGTAGATTCTTAAGCTTAGTTCCTGAAGATAGAGGCAATACAGGAGATGAGGAAGCTGGTGGAGCTCCTCTAGTAAGAAATGTTCAACAAGCTCAAGGGCAACAAACTGATACTCAATAATGGAGACTAACGAATTTGTTTCAATAGATAATATTCTTTTCAATGTTCTTTCTCAAGTTAATGATGAGGAAATGAAAAAGGGATTTGTTAAAGGATGGTATGTTCAAAAAATTAAAGATGCTTTAACTGAGCTTGCTTTTGATACACACTTTGACAACAAGTATAAAGATGTAGAGCTTCCTTCTAACTTGGCAATACCAATGCCGAAGGATTGTTTCAATATAAGAAAAATTTATTTATATAACGGTGACTGCTGTACTCCTTCTAACAGTATGGTTGTTCACTGGAAAAGAGGTTTTAATAATCAAAAAGATGGCTCGGGATACACTGCGAATGTTATGGAGTCTGGTGGTAGAAACCCTAGAGATCCTTTTTACAATAATTATCCTACTGATATCCTTTACGATGGCAGCAGGGAAACTGTTTATTTTGCGAATATACAAGGAGGTAAAATCATGTTTTCCTCGGGATGTGCAGGATACGGAAAAGTAAGAATAGAATTTGATGGCATCGGAGGATTCTCTGATGAGATGCCAGTAATCCCAAGATTGTTTAGAGCTGCAATAGAATCATTTGTTGTAGAGAAATTTTATGCTGCAATGAAGGGAAGAGATCCTAGAAAATGGAGGACTTCTCATTCAGATTCATTATCTTTAAAGAATGTTGAGTGGGATAAAGCAAAGCTTAGAGCGAAGCGTATGCACTCATGGGAAAAAGAAAACCTTAGAGAATACTGGGGTAGATTAAATTACTAATAGATTTTAGACATGCCAAGACAGCAACATCATCCTTTTCAAACTCATGGTATAAACGGAAAGGCTAATCATGACGTAGATAAGCATAGACTTAATAACGAAGCTGGAGAAGTAGTTGACAGACGTAATATGAGAATAACTTCCATGGACGGAAGCTTATTGTCTAATAAAAAAATTAAAGGGGAAGAAATAAAGTACCCTAACAAAAATACTATATACAACGGATCAGGAACTACTCTTGCGGGCGATTGGGTTTGTATTGGAGTGTCTGAGATAAAAGATTATATAGTTGAGTTTTGGTCTGACAAGTCAGGTTCTTGGAACTCTTTAATTAGAGTTGATGGAATAATTGTATGTTATTCTGAAGACTTACCTATATCTTGGGAACACCCTTTACAGTTAGATAAAAATGAAAACTGTGTAGGAGGAGAAGTTTACATTACAGATAACAACTCTGCTCCAATGTATTTCAATATAGAAGATATGTTGAAGCACTCTGGAGAACTTGGAGGTACTGCTGATGAGAAATACTTTTCTGAATTTAATATAAACGAACAAACACTTTCGTTAAAGATACCTTTAGATATACCTGTATTTATAGACTTAACTTCCTCAGGTTCATTTGATACCACGTTTGGAGTTGCTGGATTGTATGTAGGTTATCATCAATATTCAATTAGGTTTGCTACATCTGAAGGAGATAGAACTGCTTGGAGTCCATCTACTCCTCTTATTCCTGCTTTATCTAAAAAAGGAGAAGGTTCAGATCAATACCCAGGTATTAAATCTTATGGAGCTGCATTAGGTACTCAAACTAGTTTTGGTGCTCACATTCGTTTTAGAGTTAATAACGAAAACAATTACGACTTCATAGAAGTAAGAAGAGTATCTTATAGAAATAACTTACTAACTGATACTGGCGAGGCTGGTATTATTGGTATTATAGATATTGAAAATGGTCAAAGAGGTATTATAAACTTTCTTGACAAAGGAGGCGAAATAGAAGAGGTTTTAGATTTTGAAGATGATACTATCACAATGTCTGAAATTGAGACAGCTAAATCAATTAGATACTTTAACAATAAGCTTTATTTATTTAATATAAGTTATGCTGACAGAGAAGTTGAATTAAATTTAGGAGAATCTGAAAGTGGTAATGCTATTTATCCTTGTATTGATAAGATTGGAAGTCAAGGACATAACGATGTTTGGAACGCTACTTACAGAAAGGAGTTAATGAATGGCGAAGAATACGGATGGGGAGTAAAAGTATTTGATGCTAACGGAGAGAGATCTTTTGTTAAAAAACTAGGAACTGACACTGCTGGAAACAATGGAGACAGCTTTAGGATTCCTGACAGGAGAGAAGAGATATCAACAGACACTTCTAGAATATCTTATAATGGAACTTGTAGAGCTGCTAATGAAGATGGTAGTGTGTCTCAAACTCATGAGAAGTTTGATTTAGCTAACGCTGTAACAAAAGATGATTTTTCATCTGTTAAGAATATAGTTGATTCAGCAGTATTCAATCCATACGGTGCTCATACACCTGTGTCTCAATCAGATAGTAATGTTGATGGTCACGATTTTAGAATAAACGCTACAGTTCAATCAGATTTTTTTACCGCTTCTCTTTATAATCCAAAAGGATATTCTCCAGATTATTTTGCTCAAGGAGTTTCAGTTCATAAGGTAGATGATTTGCCTGACTGGGCTTCTGGATTTTCAGTTGTTAGAACAGAGCCTGCTAATAGAGTTGTAGCTCAAGGTATTGGTTTTTACGATTTGATTTCTGCAGACGGAGGTCTTGGTACTAACACGCAAAAAAATAAAAGTACAGTTAGATTTTATTCTCCTGACTTAGATTCTTTATTTGCTTCTGATCCAACTTTAGCTCAGTCAATATTAGATAGTCCGGATTCTTATCAAGTAGAATTTGTTTCTCCTTTAGGTTTCTTTTCTGAATTATGGAATGGACATGAAGTAGACCTTGGTAGAGACAAAGGTATAGATATGATGACTTATGCTAGAATAATTAGAGATGAAGAGACAGGGTCTCTTATAAATCCAAATGAATCTTCTAGCTGGGGTATTGATGGTAGTGACGGAAAAAGATATACTGCTTTTGGTAATTGGAGATCAGGATCAGCTAGGACATCGGGTTATTTTGCTGGAAACCAAAGGAATATTAAGACTGTAGATTTAGATTCATTTGTTGAAGTTCCAGAGGGTAGAACTAATTACTTTGAATTAACTGTAAATGATTTTATTTACCAATACGGACAAACTCTTGCAAATGAGTTTTATGAGCCTGATGTAAAGAATTGGCATGAGCCAATGTATATTATAAACATTGTAAGAAAAGACAATGCTATACCTAGCACAGAAACTACTAAGTTTGTTGAGACTGGTCACTATCAAAAAGTTAGGTCTGTTGTTGGAGAATCTGATGGATCTCTTACTCAAAACTATCAAATTGTTGATGAGAGATGGGAAGACTTCTTACAAGACCTAGAAGATCCCTCTTCTCCAGGAAATGCTTTAGGTACATATTACTCTACTAACGATAGGTTTGTTACTGTTGAATTACCTAATGGAGATAAAAGAAAGTGGATTGATATTACTTGGAAAACAACAGGACAAAGAACAGCTATACTTGACGATATAACAAATGATGGCTTTCACTTATCTGGCGATACAAAAGTATACGGAGTATATAAAGTAAATATTACTGACAATAGATTCTTTGAGTTAGAGTTCACAACAGATCTTAATAATGGGTTTTATGTAGACTCGTTATTTGTTCCTCAAGACGATTCACTTATTGTAGTAGAATATGACAACAGAATACCTATAAGAGTATTCGGTGGAGATACTTGGATTGGAGAGTCTATCGCTTGTATGGTTGATAAAAAGTACGACAAATCAGGAAGCCCTGAAACTACAGCAGATGACTTTGGTTTCAATGTAGGATTCCCTTACCATATATGGGATATCAACACTAGTGTAAAGATTGCTAAAGATCCTTCTGGAGGAGATAATTTTGAAGATAGCAACACAATACAATTAAGTAAGCTTGGTTTTTTACCAGCTAGACTAAGGCAGTTATGTGTAATGTTTTGTTGTCAGTCTAGAACTAATGTCAATTTTGCTTATAACCAAGTAGGCGTAGGTTTGACTGATGACTTGTTAGCTAAATCTTTCCCTAACGTTAATTATATTTCTAGACCTCTTAAATGGGATGATTCTAATTTTACAGGAGGAGATCTAGACACTATATACGTGGCAGACAATGGTTTATATTCAGACTATAAAACAGATTACGGTCACGAGTATTTACAATGGGGTTACGGAGGTTTTAGATTCCAACCTCAATCTGTAATTGATTACTCAAAAGAGAATGATTTTAGAGTTGACTTCTCTAAGCCTGACACAATTGAAATAGAAAACAAATTCTGTACAAGGGGTACTTGGTCTTTAGCTAGACCTATTAACGTTCAAGACGCTCCTGGTATTAGAACTTTCTTATCTACTAACATATTTGACTTTACTGATGATACTGGCGAAATTAAATATGCGTTTGATGATTTGTCTACTTCTGCTGGAGAGTTAACAGTGTTTACTGATAATGGTATAATAAGAGCAATTGTTGATAAGAGACTTCTTAATGAATTATCTGGAAATGTTCTTTCCACTATTGGTGCTGATAGTACTGGTATATTGCAACAAATACTAGTAACTAGAGATGTAGGTATGAGTGACGAAATGTGGAGAGGAGCTGCTGAATATGGTAACACTATATTCTTCCCTAATAAAGAATCTGTATGGTCTTATTCTGCTGGTCAGGTTAAAGACATTGCTAGGTTAGGATATCATTCTAGAGTTTGGCAAGACGCTATTAAAGACTTCAAAGAGGGTTATGCCGATAGTATGACTGCTGTTTATGATAGACTTCATAATGAGTATTGGTTAACAATTACTGATGAAGTAAATAAATACACAATAAATCTAGAGACTAGAATATTTGCTACAAATACAACTAGTAATTATCAGTTCGCTCCAAGTGACTACGATATTTGGGAGGTTAACAATGTAGGTTCAGACCCTGAAGCTGTTGTAGTTATTAATGCAGATGTAACTTCTGATAACTTCTATATAATGGGAGCTTCTGGAACAACAGACTTTACTGTTAAATTACCTGACAATACAGTTTTAGGAACAGTTTCTGAAGGTCAAGTTTACTTACTAGAAAGACTATTAGATTCTAAAGGAGATTGGTCAATGGTTTTAGTTGACATCTCTACTGAAGATAAAACAAATACTTATGTATTTAGTCCATTTGTTTCTCAAGGAGGTGGATGGGTAGGTACTTATGATTACGGTTTTGACAAACTTCTTTCATTCAACAATAAAGTTTATGGTATGAAGGACTTTGAAACTTATGAATTAGGTAAAGGCGATCAGATAAACGGAAGTAACATTCAAGGAGAGATCCACGTAACATCTAATGATGCCGCTATAAGAGGAAAAGAATTTATAAGAGTGAGAGTTAATTCAGATAACAAACCAACATCAGTTGAATTTTATGATGATTTTAATGCTTATAGAGCAGGTACACCATCTTCGTCTCTTGACACGACCACTAATGCGTTCCATCTTAAGAACTACGATGGCTACGAAGGATATGTTCCGAGAAAAGATGCGTCATATGACTCAGAGAGAAAAAGACAAATAGGTAGGTATTTAATCTACAAGGTAATCCACAACACCACTGAGGATTTCGAAGTTTCTACTATTGAAACTCAATACAAATTAATTAAATAATTATTACTATATTTACATAAAATAAGATATTATGCCAGAACATTACGGAGAGAACGCAGGAGCAATAGGTACAGGAGTAGGAGCAGGTATAGGTGCTTTAGCAGGATCAGCTCTACCAGGTGTAGGTACTGCATTAGGTGCTAAAATAGGATCTATGGCTGGTCAAGCTATCGGAGGAACTGTTGGAGGTATGATGCAGAGAAGAGCTGCTAATCAATTACAGCCTTCGCCTGTTGATCCATTAACATCTTCTATGTTGCAAGAAACTAGAAGAAGAAGGAGAGCCTTTGAAACTGGAGCTGCATTTAGCGAGGCTAATAAAGGAATACAATCTAGTTTAGCTACAACTCAAAAAAATATATTAAGAAGATCTGGTGGTTCTGCAGGAGCTGCTATTTCAGGTATGGCAATGGCTCAGAGGGGAGCTGCTGAACAAATGGGTAGACTTCAAGCTCAAGGTATGCAATTAGCAAACCAAGTAGCATCACAAGAACAAGCTGTTGCTCAAAGAATTGCACAAAGAAGATTAGAATTACAGTTACTTAGACAGAGACAATTACAAGCTCAAGGTCAAGAAGATTATTCTACAGGTATGCAGAATATCATGGCTTTAGCTGCTGATTCTTCTGGATTTAATATAGACGGAACTGAGCGTTCTGAAGACTCTAAAGTTTTTGGAGATAGACTTAGAGACATGATGATAAATTATAGAGCTAGAAACGCTCAACCAGAGACTAACACTATCAATCTTAATGGATTAAATTCAATGCCTACTGACGGAGGTTTAGAAGGCATGGGAATAATAGGATAATAATATGGCAAACGAGAGTAACATGCTTCCTAATGATGATTTCAACCCTGTATCGGGGGGAAATTCAAATGGAGGAGAACAGCCAAAGAAACAAATGTTTTCAGGTGCTGCTAACTTTTTTAATAAAATTACAGATAGGGTACAAGAAATAAGAACACCTCAAGACGAGATTGACGCCAACCTAAACAATGCTTTCTTTTTGTCTGACATAGGAGGAAGTACAGATGGCTTGCTTTCTGACATAAGCATAACTCCAAATGAAGCTGGTATTATTGAAGATGGTATATCGCCTGAAGATATAGCTCCTAAAGATGTTGGTGTTAAAACTGTAGGTACTGTTGGTGGTCAGATCATTGGATCTCAACCGCTTACTGTAGCTAGTGCTGGTCTGCTACCATTAGGTTTAATGGAGAAGAGGAGAAAGGCAATGAGAGACGCTGCTGCAGCAAAGAACAAAAAGTTAAAAGCATTGTATGAAATAGGAGATGTTGATCCTAGATACGATGTGCAAATCAGAAATATAGCTACAGATTTAGCGTTAGAGGCTGCTGAAAATAACATAGACTTAGATGACATGTCAGACCCTAAGACAAGGGAGTTTATGAAAAAAATGAGTACTAGTGCTAGTTTGCAAAGAATGTTTAATAATACGGATGGTATTAGTGTTCAAGCTAAAGATTTAGTTAAAACTATTGAAGAGTCTGGTGGTAAATATATCATGGATAAAAAAGCATACAATGATGCTATAAATCTTTTATCTGGTGGAATTGATGTTAACGAACTTATAGAAACACCAGAAGGATTAAAGAAACTTCAAGACATGGATTCAGCAATTAGGTTAGAGTCTTCTGCTTCCAACTTATATCAAACATCTATCAAGCCTAGTATAGAAAAACAAATTACTCATTTGTTTGAAAGTAAACCAGAATGGTCTAACATGGCGAATGATGTTATTGAAGGAGAGATTAGGCAATTTGTTACTGATGAAAGAATACATCAAATGGTAGATCAACTAACATATGATAGTAATATATCCGATAAAAGAAGAGAGCAGTTATATGCATTTGCTAGAGCTTCTGTTGCTGAACAAATAAAGAAAGAGCTTAAGACTATAGGTAAGCCTGATGCAAGCTTCTTCTTGAAAACTCTTAGTAGTGGGGATGATGTTACAAAAGTCGAAGGAGTTGATGAGCCTTTAAGTATAGGTACTGCTGTAGGCGATCAAGTCTTTATGGATAGTACTAAATGGGTAGTTGGAGGTACTGGAGGTAAGACGGTTAATAAAGCTGTTAAACCTGATTTCTTAATGAGTACAACTGGATATAGTATGCTTCCATCTTCTCAATCAATAAAGATGGATATACAAGAATTTCATTTCGTTGAAGGAGGGTTAGACTTTAAGCCTGGTCAAACAGAAAAAGTAGAATTGAAAACTCCTGTTATAGAAGGTCAAGAAGGTGAATTTCAGACAGGTAGAAAAGTAGATAGAGCTATGTATAATAAGGTAGCTGTTGGTATGCTTACTCAAGACTTTATACATGAATCGTATAGAGATGAGCTGATACTTGCTTCTGGAGCTAAGAATAGTTCTGATGATCCTTCTTCTTATTTAAAAGAAAACGAGTCTAAATTTAATCAAATAGGCATAGACAATGTTGAAGATATGGAAGAGTGGTATAAAAAAACTCTTGAAACAGCAATGCAAGAAGGTAAGTATATGCCTAAAAATACAGCAGTACTTATTCCTGCAACAGAATCAGTTTACGGTGTTGTTAAGAACGCAGGCATAAGTCTTGATGGTTGGGATA
>Ga0209645_1000369_pt1 | contig 23847 bp, 26 predicted proteins | sample ETNvirenome_6_30_FD_184070 | JGI IMG/M metagenome (GOLD analysis project Ga0209645, IMG submission 184070) | Marine viral communities from the Pacific Ocean - ETNP_6_30 (SPAdes) (version 2) | ecosystem: Environmental > Aquatic > Marine > Oceanic | place: Pacific Ocean | collected 2013-06-19
ACCTTTACCTGCTTGTTTAGCACCAGCTAGTCTTTCATTACTTGTAGTTGCTGCATTATATTTACCAATTCCTCTAAATATTTCGTCAGCACCTGCCTCTCGGTATGCATCAAGTTGTTTTAATGTAAATGATTTAAGCATGTAGAAGATTCTACCTTTACCCATACGAGTATATAAAGCTGGCATTTCACTTGCAGTTGCTGGTGCAACATCAAGAAGTTTGTGAAATACTAACTCTTCAACTTCTAATGGTACAAACTTTGAATTTGGTGCATTATCTCTTGCTGCTATGGAAATTTGATCTGCCCTTTCTCTTCCAAAGTAAGGAGTTAGTTCGTCAGACAATCCTTTAGTATCTTTCTTTGCTATCTTATGGTACTTCCTCCATGCAGCATTCATAAAAGTATTCTTACCAAGCTGATCAATTTTCTTTAGCCCGGTTGCGGTAAATAATGTATCAAGTGTTTTACTTAAAAATGCATTGCTTGAAGTTGTATCGTAATCCTTGCCACTTAATCCTATACTATCTGTAAAATTATAGACATCTTTGCGGTTAAACAAACTCTTGAAGGTATTATCCATGCCATTAAAATGTGCAGAAAAACCAAGATCACCAAACTGTGTAATAGCAGATCCGAAGTTTGTCATTACTTGAATATAGTTGGCATTCTTTAATCCTTGAATTGCAGGTGATACAGGAACTCCTCCGAATCGTGATTGTATTAATGATCTTAACTTCTGTATGTCTTGCTCTGAATACTTCTGACCCTTGAGCATGTTTTTTGCAACCTTGTCAGCTAGTGTGTCGCTAATGTCTGCACGCATTCCTAAGTCTGCTAATGGGTTTGTGTCAAAGCTACCTTCCATGCCAACATTAGGTGCATTCTTGCTTTTTACCTGACCTAAGAATTTTCTTTTCTCTACCGCATCAACCATAGAATCGATATAGTTGTTCAAGGCATCAAGTGGTTTTGCATAACCACCCTTTACTTTTTTGTACAACTTTACATCATTAATTGATCTGGTCTTTGTGTTTCCTGGGCCAGAGGACTTGACTCTTCCAGCGAGAGTTCTAGCAGTTATTTCTGCACGCTCTTGATTTGTAAGATTATCAACAGATATTTTGTGTTCATCTGCATACTTTGCAAATGCTTGGTCTATTGATGTGGTTGCCTCTCTTGCGTCTGGATCACTATCAAGAAACTTTCGCAGTGAAGGATAATCTAATACTTGTCTTGGGAAATAATTTTCACGAAACCCAACCTCAATGCCACCCTCTTCTCTACCATACGCTCTTATTGCTGTAAGTGTATCAAGAGTGTCTTTAAATTCTTTTCCGAATTTATGCATTACATTTTTCTTATCTAGCATTTCTCTAATGCCATCAAAGTTTCCTGTATTTAAGTCATCATTAAATTTCTCCAATGCAGCTTTATCATTTTTAAGAAGTTTATTTACAGACAAAATAAATGGTTGTGCAGATTTTTTGAACTGTGATTTTCTCTTCAAGCCTTTCAGATCAACCTCCCTAAATGCCTTTGCTACAAATGGGCCAATATTTTTTGCTTGGCGTGAAATTGGAGTAAGCACATCACCAAGTATATCTTTTACATCGTTTATTATTTGACCTGTTTTACCCGGTAACTTGTAAATGCGATCTGCGTCTTGCGCAACTCTTGCTTGCTTGGTAGATGTATGTTCAGCAGCAGATGGATTAGCTTTTATTTGTGCCTTTGCTTTCTTAAACTCTGCACTCTTTATATATTTCTTTGCTCCTCTGTATCCTAGCGTGCCTAGTGCCAAAGCTGTAAGAAGCTCAAACCCACCCAAGGACGCACGAGATACACTATCATCATCATCCTCCATCATTTCAAGAAGTGCAATTGCACCTGTGCCTGTGGTGAGCAAGCCTGTGATTAAACCTTCCTTCTCAAAAAACTTTTTAGTTCGTGGATTCTTTGCAGCACGTCTGCGAATTTCTTGCAGTGCTGCTTCGTCTCCGCTCTGTGCTGCCTGTGCCAATTGAAACTTATTTGAGTTGCTTACCCCTCGAACATCTGGATTTGTTTTTTGTGTGCCAGGTGGAGTGTCTCTAGCTTTATTAACAATATCAAATGTTTCATCACTAATTTTACTATCTGTAGTAGCAATTCTGAATAGCTTTTCTTTTAATGCTCTTCCTCTTGGAGTGTTTCTACTTGCTCGTTCAGAAAGTTCTTCAGCAAAAATATTTTGTATATTTGGATCATTGGTTTCTTCAAGTTGCTTGATAAGTTCATCACTATAAAATCTTTTTATATCATCTACAGCAGCAATTCTTTTAGCTGGTATTCTATCACTTGCTGCTTGCCTTCTTTCTGCTTCTACTGCTGCTCTTCCAATTGGTTCAGGATCAGGTTCAGGTATGCCACCCTTCGCACGAATTGCTTCATCGCTTGCGTTTCTAGCTTGAGCTTTCTTTGTGCCTTTTGCTAATGCGTCAGTTACTTTCTTGCTCTTTCTAATGCCAAAGAAACCCAACAGACCTGCCATTGCTAGACTGCTACCACTAGCTTCTTCATCCTCTGTAAACATGGAAGCAGCAGCGGAAACCCCTGCCCCACCAAGCAATACATTTTGTACAATATTATGCTTCCGTTCTAACGCACGCTTTTCTTTTTCTAGTTGCTTGCGTTGTTTGGTAGATTTACCTCGGTGATCTAGTTTTGCAATCTCCGTATCAATCTCCCTTAACCTACGTGTGTCACCAATATTACCTTTTGCAACAATAGGATTTACGCCTGTGAAGATTTCATTGTCAGATGCTAGTTTACTTTCAAAAGCTTTTCGCAAATCTTGCATCTCTGGTGTTAACTCTTGCCCGGAGGATATTCCCTTAATCATGTCCTCTGATTCAAGTAATAGCTTATTCTCTATACCACTAAGTAAACCTTCTGCATAGTCTTCTACAGGTATTGCATCTACCTCAATGATTCCATCATCTGTTAAGGTTCTTGATTGTCCTATCCTTGCTTGTTGCGGGCCACCTAATCCACGTGGGCCAGGCAGTTGTGGTTGGTCTAGTTGCCTAAGTCTTCTTGGCCCAAGACCTGTATTAGGATCAAGTGCTGTTGCTGCCGTTAATTCTGTTGTGTCTGGGTCTCTAAATGTAAAGTTACCTTGTGGGTCACGAAATGTAAAAAAGCCTACAGGTCTGCCTACCTCGTAATTACTTGCACCACCTGCTTCTTTAACTTGCTCTTGTACTGCTTCTTTAAACTCTACACGCTTTTGCCCTTCTTCCGCAGGTAGACCTAAATCCTTTAAAAACTTAGCTTCTACCGCACCAAGCGTGCCACCAAACACACCACCAAACAGAAGGGTGGTTGCAATCTCTTCCTGTGTTGGTGCGCGGTCTTCATCGATAAATGTTCGTGCAGTTAATTCTGCCCCTGCTAAACCTGCACCCTGTGCTGCCCGTGTTGCGGTTCTACCTGCTGCACCCATGCCAGCAAGCTTGCCTACTCCTACACCACCAAGCACAGTTGCTGCTCCAAGTTCTCCTAGTCCAACATCATCTTGCAAGCCTCTGCCTATTCTGTATTGCTGAGATAAGTAGTTACCTAATGCAGATCCACCTGCAAAACCTAACGGATTACCTCCTGTAAAAACCCCACCTAATACAGTACCAAGTAGTTCTGTACCTATGATTACACCCATATCTACTGCGTCTGCTTCACGAGCTTCTGCGTATTGAAATGGTGCAGCTTCTGCCTGTTGTCTTGCCTCTAAATCTGAACCTCCAGCAGCATCCACATATTTTTTCAAATCTTCATAATTTGTGTAAGTGAATGGTTCTTTTTCTTTAGATTTAGTTTCATCTAAAATTTCACCATATTGCTGATAGTATTCAGAAAGCTTCATTTAAAATACCTTGATTATCTTGCACCACCAGTCATTAATTCTGCCACACTAGGATCTAAATTAGAGTAATCCATATTCATACCACTCATGTAACCACTTCTTTGATCAGGTGTTACTTGGGTATCTATATATTGTTGTTTTTTTAAATTTTCTTCTTCTGCTAACTTCATAGATTCTGATCTAGGAATTTGTATTATTTCTCCATTTGCTAAATTATGATTTACAATTTGCTGCATCATAAGCTGGTGTTCTTCTTCAACTAACTTTTTTAAACTATCAAGCTTTACTGCATCTCGCTTTGATGCATCTTCTGATATTGTTGCTATTCCTGTTCTTGGACTAAATTCAATTAATGAATCTAAAGTAAAAAACTCATCATCATCTTTTTTTGTAAAACTTTTACTATTCCGCAAAGATTTTATTTTAGATGAAACTGCATCAATCTGTTTGTCAATAACTTGATTTTTTGGATTAGAACTATCAGCAGGTTGTCTTAATATGTCCATTTGCAATCTAGTAGCATCAGTCAAAGACTCTGTTCTTTCTCTTGATGCCTTCTGCCCAGCTAAAGTTTCCTTCATGGATTCACCTTGCATCGCACCAACATTACCAGCACCTCCTAAACTATCATCGAGTCCCTTTTGTACTTGTTGCCCTCTCTTTAAATTCGATAATCTTAATTTAGATTCAGCATCTTTTGTTGGATCGCTTGCAAAAAACTTCAATGCTTCTGGACTTCTAGATTTTAATAAACTTGGATTATTAAGAAGTCTACTCGCACCCAAGGTAAGGTCTCCTGGTTGTAATGTTCCATTATCTACAAGACTTTTTATTTCATCTCTTGTTCTATCTAATGCGTTAAATGCATTATCCATATTACTAGCAGATTCCATTCTTTGTTGATTTAGGAACTCAGCAGATTGTAATTGTGCGGTAGATAAGTCACGTACTAATTGCTTGGATTGCACCTTATCCTTCATAGCAAGCTCGCCAGCTAGACCTTTAAGGTCTGCCATACTCATATCTCCCTTGCTAAACTTTTCTAGTCTTTGGAAATTCTTTTTATCATCTACCTCATTACCTGTGCTAGTAAATGAATCCATGTATTGCGGAAGCATGGCCTCAATCTCACCTGTCAGTTCTGCACGCTTCTCTTTGTTAAGCCCATACTGTTGAATCATGCCTCCAATCTGCTGCCCCATATTGGCATACATTTGCCCTTGCGCACGCCCTGCTTCCATAATGGGTCGAGTATCGACCCGTGCTAGCGCTGATCCGTAATTTCCGCTAAAGAATGGTTTTCTTGCCATAATATTTATCTCCTTATTTTTGAGTCCATCCACTTACGGATTCTTGCTTTTAATCTTGGCTTGTCTGATATGAAGTTTGCAAAGCGTTCTCCGTATTTTATGTAGGCTTTTCTAAATAATGATGGTGAATCATTCAGCATCCATTTACGGAATAACAACCATGCTGGATTATGCTCACCATATACTTCACGTGCTACCCAGCAGAATCCACCAAGTAATGTAGCTCCACCACTTGCAGCAGCACCTGCCCCACCTAGCAAGCCACCACCAAGTGAACCAAGTCCACTATATATACCAGCAGTCTTAGTTGCATCTGCTGCTACTTGTGCATTGTACATGTTGGCTGCGTTAGTTGCTTGATTCTGTATGTATCCTAGTCCACTCTCTGGGTTCAAATATGCAGGGCCTGAGTTAAGTCCATAGCCAGCTTGTCCAAATACAGATTGCCCGGCTTGCAAGCTTCCTCCTCCTCCTCTGCCAAGTACTGCTTGGAATGGATCAAGGGTGGATGAGTCTTCTAATGCTGCAAGTCCACCGGCAGCTTGGATGTAACCAAGAATACCTGACTGCTTGAGTTGTTCATTTAAGCGATCCGCATCCATTTGCGCGCCTGTCTCAAATTGGTAATTTGAAATTTGGTTAGCTAAGTTGTTTAGCTGAACTTGCATATCTTCTTGCGCACCATACTTATTTGCCTCCTGGCTAAACTGCTGATTTGCCATTAAGCGCTGCTGATTAAGTTGTGCCTCTGCTTGCTCTTGCGTAAGTCCAGCCTCTAATCCCATTGCGCGAGCTTGTTGAGTAAAGCCAGCATCTGCCATTGCTTTTTGCTGTGCCATGTTTGCTTTCAACTGCTCTTGATTTAGACCAGCTTGCAAACCACTTTCTCGCCTCTGTTGTTCTGCTGCTAAGTTTGCTAGATTAGCTTGCTGTGCAAAGCCTGCCTGTGCTTGTTCCCGTCCTAGTCCAGCTTGCACACCAAATTCTGCTGCACGATTACTTGCTTGTTGATTTGCAAGTGCAGCATTCAATGCTTGAGCAGAACCAAACTCTGATGCTCGGTTACTTGCTTGTTGGTTAGCAAACTCCTGTGCTTGTTTCTGTTGTGCAGCTAATGCTTCTTGGCTCAAACCTGCTGCCATACCAGCTTGTAATGCCTGGTTGGTTGCTGCTTGGTTTGCAAGTTGTGCTTGCATGTCTTGCCCAGAAGAATACTGAAGTGCTTGGTTTTGTGCTGCTTGGTTTTGCATGGCAGCTTGCAAACCCCGACTAAGGTCGGACTGCTGAAGATCTGCTTCCTGACCAAGTGTTCTTTGTGCAAATGCTTGATTCTGCATTTTGCGTGCGTTGTCTTCAGCAACCCTTGCCTCTGCCTCTGCAATTGCACCTGACTGATCAAATGTTCTACCCATCATGGTTGATCTTGCACGAGCAGCTTCTGCAATTTGTCGCTCCTCACGGTCTGTAAGTCCTTGGTCAAGTCCAGCCTCTGCATCTGCCATTAATCTAGCACGCAAACTATCTGCTTCAATACGTCCACCATCTAAGCCTGCAACTGCACTATACCCCCTACCCTCTACGCCAGCAGAAGGATCGTAAGATGTGGCTGCACTTAAGGCTAATGGGTCTGCTGCTTGTGCTGCGGTGTAACCACTACCTGTTACATTTGCAGTTGGATTGTATGTTGTGCCAGCAGTTAGCTTTTGCCCGGTAATATCTGCTAATTCATCGTATCCTGTTTTTGCAGTTAAGGACATTGGATCTGCAACAGATGCACCTGTAAAGGAAGTGCCTGTCTTTAGGTCAACAGGTGTGGTATTTTGTGCTGCGGTAAATCCCTTGCTTGTTAGTGATAGTGGGTCAGTTATACCTTGTGGCCCACCAATTGCCCCTGCTCCCGTAAGTGAATCTTTTTGTGATTCTAGTACTGACCTAGCAGACTCAAGAGCTTCTTGAGTGCCAGGTTTGTAGTCTTCCATGATGTCCTGGTATGTACCAGATAAACGAGCAACATCCTTTAAATCACGCTCTCGTTGACGAGACAAGTTACCTGCTTGGATGTCCTCGCCAAATGCAGATAAACCTAAGAAGTTACCACTCTCATCAAACCCAGCTTGTCTGCCTGAGTCTGCTTGTTCGTATACAGTTTCAGTCGTAGTAGTTGCTTCTATATCATTGCTTTGTGCCCTTGCTTGGTACTTATCCAAACCACTTGCTATTTCATTACCTTGCTCGTCAAACAGAGAGTAATCTTTATCAGAATCGTAGCGTTTCCCTGGTGGTTTACTTGGATCTCCTGTGTATGCGTATCCCCCCTTTGTCTTCGTAACCTCTCTCGCAACTGTGTTTTGCACATTACGCTTGTCCCCAAGCAGGTCAACCATGCCATCGCCTTGGCGTTGGGTGGGTAGTGTGGTTACTTCTGTTGTGCCTGCTTTTGTGGCATCTTGTATTATGTTGCCATCTGTGTCTTTTGCGTAGATTGGTTGAGCTTCTGTTACTGCGTAGGAATTTTGATCATCTGACATTTTATAACCATCGAAGCTACTTGCACCATCAAGCAATTTAAATTCAAAATTCAGAATGGTTTTTCTGTCATTTTTTATTTTGTTTAAAATATCTTGATCAAAATTTTCGTCACTTTCAAGTTTACTAACCAAGTTATCAGTTGCAGTAGTAAGTGCATTTGCAACCCCTTTGTCTCCTAAAACAGGATCATTTGGATCAGTAGTTTTTGGTGTAATTTGCACAAAATCACTGCTGTTTATTGTATTTCCATTTTCATCTACAAAATCTATTCTTGCTCTTCCTCCGTGAACTGCTGGCCCTTTTTTTGAACTAGCATCTGCAACAATATTTCCGTCTTTGTCTTCAATCACTACCTTCATCCTTGCCTTCCCTGGTTCTGAGTATCCGGCAATTGCGCGTCCCTGATCATCATAAGTTACCTCTTGCTCGCCACCACCTGTAGTGCCACCTAGCAAGGTCTGCCTAAGAACATCTGTGTCTGTCTGTGCAGTCTTCTTACGAATCGATTCTTCAAGTGGAAGCAAAGATTCAAGTGACCCTGTACTTGCAAAGTCACCTGTGCCTGTGAGTAATTGTACTTGCGCTTTAAGTGCGTCTGCCATGCCTTCTCCATAACTCGGGGCGGCTGGCTGGTTGTAAGTTGGGCCTGACATAATTTATTTCCTCCTAGTAATTCTGTTTAAATCGTAAAATCTTATAGGTCTATTCTTGTTCTCCCTTGCCCAGCCAACATAAGGAAGCTTAAAGGGCATGAGGTTTATCCAATGCTTCACGCACTCATCACCAACTGCCATGTGTACAAACCAAGCGTTTGGTTTTAATGTACCCCATTGTTCAGCAGGTGGGGTTTCACTGTCTTTGTCTACAGTCTTAGCTAAGATAAAACTTTTAGGAGTCTTATGCATATAGCCGTGTACAAGATAAGTGGATATATCCTTGAACATATCTATTCCACATTCATCATATAAATTATTGACTCGCTCCATGATGTTCATAACTCAACCTCCTTGATTGGTACATCCCCCTTATATCCCATGAGCCAAAGAACAAACACTCGATGAATACCATCTGCCACTTTTCCATCTTTTAAAAGGATTGGTTCTTTTATGCCATTTTCCTTTATGTCTTGTGCAAGCATAAATAAAGGCAAGCTCTCACGAGCAACACGATTCCAATCAATATTGTATGGGCCAGCCTCAAATAATTCTTTTAGTTTCATGTACTAATTGTCGCTCCTAATGCGACCACTTTCCATGCAGATCCATCGCTCACTGCGACTGTGGCTGCACCTGCGTTTCCATCTGTTACGTAGATCATTTGCCCGGCGGGAGATGCACTTGGCACACCAGCTACATCGTATGATTTTAATGTCATTATTGTTCCACTAATCGTGCCACCTGTCAGAGCAACTGCATTGCTCGCTTGGGTGGCAACTGTGCCTAGTCCTAAGTTTGTGCGTGCAGTACCAGCGGTTGATACATCTGATAAATTATTGCTTGGTTGTAGGAATGCAGAGGTTGCTTGTGTGGCTGCTGTACCTAACCCAAGTGCAGTCCTTGCTGCCCCGGCACTTGTGCTTCCTGTGCCTCCATCTGCAATCGCAATGGGTGAGGATAGACCACTAATTGTGCCACCTGTGATGTTTACATTTCCTTCGTTGATGGTGACTGTTGGTTCACCTAGTTGGTTAAGTGATGCAGCCGTTACATCTACACCTGTTGCAAAAGTAAATCCACGTGTAACTGTTGCGGTGATTGCCATCTATGCAACCTCCCTTCTTGCATTTGCCCCTACTCCAATTGCTTCAAGACTCACATGTCTAAAACTTGGTCTGCCTGCGAAGACATTAATCTCAACTTCTGCCCCATATCCACGGGTACGACCCGTACCAAAGCGGAAGAGTGCTTCTTCTGTGCCATCTGCTGTATGACTTAATACTGTGGTGCTTGCGTCTGGATCGAGTGTATTGACCTTTATATTGAATGCATCTGCATTAACTGTGTTTACACCCAACTGTCCACGCTTCCAACTCTTCACGCTAATATCTCCAAAGGTGTATGATCGTGTGACAAGCTTACCTGCAATGGCAGTTGTACCTGACTCGCTTGTACTACCTATCTTGCGACCACTATCATCAATGGAGTTTTCTTCCATTAAGTACCAACCTGTGTCGTTACATGCGAATAATCTACGTCTTGTTGGTGCAGATCCATGCGAGCAAATTACCCAGTCATCTACATGAAATGCTAGACTACCTGACATTGCTGGGTAGGAGTCAACGCTAGTCCATGTCGATGTAAGTAAGTTAAATACGAAAATCTTGTTAGGTACTGTGCTAGACACTGTAGGTACTGCAAGGTAGTATTTATTATCATACACCACACCACACGCTTTGTCTGCTGCTGCGTAGTTAACCTCATCAAATTGGTCTTGTATAGGTCTTGTCATGGGTATGGTTTCACCACTTACTTTACTAATAGCTACTCCAAGTCCCTTGGCAGGGTCTGTACCAGGTGACAAGACGATGACCCCATTATCAGATAGGAAGAATGTTTGTGGGCCAGACTGTGCGATTGATTTTCGTGCCACACATCCATGCTGTCTTGTAATTTCGTAAGTGTTAGCTGCGGAGGTTGTCGCAATGTTATTAATCATGTGGATGCTGTTACGCATAAACACGATTAACTGATCTTCTTGGTAAGGATAAAAGCCTACAAGAAAATCTGCACTTCCTTTATTTATTCTAAATTGTGAGTCAGCAGCGTAGTAATTATCTGTGTCTAACAAGTCAGACATGATAATGGAATAGTTGCTATCTGTGGGTTGTGGGATGATTAAGCGATTGCGAAAGAACACACCATAATCTGTGTTTGGACATTGTATGCGTCCAGCACCTGGGCTTGCATTTGCTTTAACTACAAAGTCATTGCTTACATCTCCATCCCATTCAAGTGGTGTTTTATTCTTACCACGAAACAAAATGAGTTTTTCTAATGCCTGCACGAAGCTCGCGCCATCTGCCGTGGCCACAACTTCACTGCCTGGATAATCAATATCAATGCCTGAGTTATTTGCATCATTCCAAAGGATTACTTTATCCTTGGTTGCAACTACCACATATTCATTTCCTGTTGCCGGATCTGAATAGAGTGTGGATGCAAATACCATCTCATTCGTACCATTGTAGCTAAGTGTAACTGCACCTGCCAAAAAATCTATACCTTTGCGCACTTCTGCAAGATCACCAATCAAGCGCATATTCTCGCTTGTCTGTACAAAGCCCGGTTCTAAACTTGTTGCTTCTTGGTATGAATCAATGCCACGAAATCCACGATCTCCGTCTGTAAGAACTTGGTCATCTAGTCTACCCGATGTACGATAACGTGCCATTCACTTGTTCTTCATTTCTAGGTAGAGTTTTCTACCCATGTACACGATTGTGATTACACCTGCGATACATCCGAATAAATCATCCAAGTGTGCCAGACCAAAGGTGGCAACTGTACCACCCATACCAAGAATTGCAGTGCGGTCTATCATTAGAACAACCAATCTAATATGATGATGCCAACAACAAGTCCTACAAATATGGTTAGCATTTTGCCTTTCTTCGACATGTCCAAGAACTTGTCTCTTAATAATTCAAGATTTCTCATTACGGGAGGGTGGTTTTACAGGGAATGGTGCGCGAGTGGCGTGTTTAATTGCTTCGGTTTGGGAGCATTGACGAGCAGTGCGCTTGGCAATAAATATGGGAATGGCAAGATAACCACCAAGTAATACTGCTGCACCAATTAGGATGTTTTTGATTGTGCTGGTGAACTTCTCAAAGCCTGACTTATGTTCCTCCATACCTTGTGCAACCAAGGCAGATACATCTCCGTGACTTAATGCTTCAATGGTTTCTTCTGCCTCAATGAGTGCATCCTTGTTTTTGAGTGCCTCACCAGCTAGTACGCCAGCACCAGCAGATAGTCCACCAACTAACGGGCCACCAATCGATCCGGCTGCACCTCCAGCCAATCCTCCCATTAGAGGGTAAGTGGAGCGCAAACTGCACGATGCCATGCACAACGCCAATAATAGTATGGCGGTGTAAATCATTCGCCAGGAGGATTGGGGTTAGACCACTCGTCAGTTGCTAAGATGGTCAGTATTTCAGAATGCGAGTATTGTGTTTTGCCTTCCAGAAATGAAGGTGTTGTGTCCCCGTTAAATTTAACAAAAGTCAAAGAACCATCAAGTGAGTATCGAAGTGTATTTCCTGAAATTTCTTGGACTTTCGAAAAATCTACTGAATCAACTTCATCCGAATTTATTATAACATATTTCATTAGCTTATTGTTGTAGAGTAAGTTGAATTACTGCCTGTGATATTTGCGCCACTTCCTCCTGAACCACTAACTGTCGATGCGTTCACTACAGTTCCTATCACATCAGTATTAGCAGGAGTGCCACCACCTGAATCAGTATCTCCCGAAGAGTCTCCCATTCTATACCAAGCAACCAAATTATTGGATGCACTATTTAAATTAACAGCATCGCTAGTCGAATAACTATTGTAAATACTACCTACATCCGAAGCGGTTAAAACACTGTTCCAAATACCTAGCTCGTCAATATGGCCATTATAGTACTCTGAACCGCCATAAGTGGAGCGACCAAATAAATGCCCCCCATAAGATGAATATGTGTTTAAAGTAAAATCATCGACTGTTGAATCAAGCGCCCCATTTACATATACTTTTGCCACCACATTTGCTCCACTCCCACTTACTGTTAGCACTCCGTGATACCATGTTGAATTGCTTAGAGTTTGTCCTGATGAATCATAACCACTTCCAAAAGCATTAAAGGTTAAATTATTATTAGCGTTAAAACCAAACGCTCTGTATTTACCACTAGATGCCTCACCCCAAGAAACTAAAGCGTCCCAACTAGCGACCCCACTGCCACGATTAAACCAACACGCAATCGAAAAATTAGTTTGTAAACTTAATGAAGAATCATTTGCCGATAAACTATCATCTGTACCATCGAAAAAAGCTGACAGACTATTACTAATTTCTGGGTATCGCGCTTCATCGCTTTCATAGGTGCGCCAATTTGAACCGTCATAAATAATATAATCATTGGTATTCGTTTCAAAGTAAGCGTCACCTGCCGATGGTGAACTTGGGCGAGTCGATGATGTGATTGATGGTATTGTCGTTGGCATAATTTAAGAGTCGTTGTTAAAAATTAACCAAGTGCCGTCAGTTTTATAGATATAAAAATCATAAGTGTCTGTTCCGAAAGCAATATTGACTTGGTTTGATGGGTTACTTGGTGAACTTGCTAAAATATTAGCTCCTGTATTGCGTGTTGTAACATTGAATATAGGGACTGCATTTGGACTACCACTACTAGTCGCAGACTTACCTCCACCTAGTCCAAGACCAAGCGATATGGTCGAACTTCCCATCCTAGATATTGTAGGCTATTACAGCACCACTCGTTAAAGTAATGCTTGAAAAATTTCCGTAAAGTACAGTGCCAGCAGATAACGTGGTTGCATCTTGCCCGGTGCAAATATCATCCAGGTTGGTGATGTTACTCACTTGGGCTGCAAGCACTGTGTCTTCTGTTGCTTGGATCGCAAAGAACTTACCTGTGTGTGCAGCAGTATCATTAATGTAAATTCCACCATTTAGTCCTAAACCTCTGTATTCTGATGCCATAATATTTGTTCCTTTTATGCCGATGAAACGGCAGTTGTTCCGTACGTAATAAATTGTAATGGGGTTGTTTGCCCCTCTTGTCTTTCGAGTTTATCTAACTCGCTTTGTAAAATTGCTTCTGCTTGTTGATATAAAACTTGTGCTTTGTCACCCTGCCCGTCTGCTTGTAACCAATCCCCATACGCTCCAATCACCGCATATTCGCTGAATACATATGGGAAGTCACTTGCGCCACTTGCATACTCTGGGAATGGTGCGCGGTAATACACCCATACAGGTGCAGTAGAATTATGGTCTGGCAATATTGCTTCTCCATACTCGCTCGCACCTGTCACATACACATTCTTGTATGCTATATCACTTGCATTGCCATCGAGCGGATCATGGTCAGTGACTCGAAATATCTCGCTTATGGTTGTGCCAAAGTCCAGGTAGCTTAACATGCTTGCAGTGGCAGTTGCTCCACTTCCACTACCACCACTTATTGCAACTGTGGGTGTGCCTGTATATCCTGTGCCATTGTTGGTAACTGCAATTCCATTTACTTCTCCATCTGCATTGATAGTTGCAGTTGCTGCTGCACTTGAACCTCCTCCACCACTAAATGCAACAGATGGTGCAGATGTATAGCTCGCTCCTCCACTAGCTACTTGTACGCTTCGTACACGCACATCTGGTATGACTTGTGTTATACGTGATACAAATGGCCATGCAGTGCGATCCCAGGCTAACTTGCCAAAGCGATTAAAGCTTCGTACAGCTGCGGTTGTCTCAGCAGTAAGGAAAGAATCCACGCCAACCATACTTACTAGGTTGGTCAACATGGTGCTTACTGCTGCTCTTCTCATGCGAAGCTTGGTTTATTAAAGCCTCCTTGTACGAAGGTCTTTTTGGAAAATGATTTTGCTTTTAAATGTGGGTTGTCACGAAAGAACTCATTCGTGAACGCTTTGTCTCCCCAACATCCTTGCTTGTCTTGATGCCAGCGAAAATATTCACGGGCAGGTATTGTGCCTTTTAACTGACCTAGTCCTTCGACTTGTCCACCTTGACCATTCTCTTTACCACACTCTAACTCACGCTTTTTTGCCTCGTACTTTTCGAGGTCAACTTCGTAACGCAAGTGCTTGTCTAAGTTCTTCATAAACTGAGAACCATTACCTTGAGATGGTTGCCACTTTGGTATGAATATTTCTGCCATAATAAATTGATGTGGAAAAGGGAGTAGCCCGCTATGCAGACTACTCCCCAAATCCTAATTGCAATTAAGCAAATTGACCTAAGTCAACGATACGTAATCCGATAACAATTTCTCCAGCAGTTGCGGATGCAATCGCTGCGTCTGTTACTTCCAAGATAATGGAAGTTGCGGTGTTTGTTCCACCAACGGGTTGTGACTGACCACCTGTGAATGCATCTCCTGTATTAAATACAGGTGCAGACATTGCGTCCACATCCAAGGCATCAATGAACTCATCTGGATCACCTGTTGATGTTCCTACGTCAATGACGAGGGAGGTTGTACCTGCAAACGCTTCAGCTTCGTATACACCTGCTAACTCAACTGCACCACCTGCTGGTATAGTTGCGATGGTTAATTGACCACCATTGCCGATTGTTTGTAAGTCTTCGTAGGTAGCGGTGTATACATGTGTAAAACCTCTACCTGCTTCATTATTTGATAATTCTGGCATATCTTAAATCTCCTTTATGTTAAGTGTTATTAGTTAAAGTAACCGTGGGCAACAGGTGACAAACATGCCAATCCAGCTACTACGTCTACAAAACCTCTGCGGCCGCCACCTTGATTCTCAAGCTCAGTTACAGACTCAGCTTTTAAGGACATCATGGAAACATACTCAGGATCAATTAAGAGACCTGCATCTGCGTCAACTGTGTCACTTCCGCTTGTTCTATTGATAAACAAAGAAGGAACAATTGAAACTTGTCCAAAATCACCGTCATAAACATTGACTGATAAGGTTATTTTCTTGCTCTCAGCATCTTGATTAACTTGATAGGTATTACGAGTTGAAGAAGACACTCTTGAGAAGTCAGAGATTTGCTGCTTCAATGCTGGGCCTGCAAGTAAGGTCAACTGTCCACCAGGCATTCCGTTTGCTTCGTAGAGTTCTTGAAGAACGCTATTGAAGGTTGTTTCGGTCTGCGTGGCAGTTGTGTCATTAGCAACATTCTGTGCGAATGTAGGAACGTCAGAAGGTTGTCCACCTACTCCAAGCCACTTTAACATGCCTCGTGTTTTGTAAGGTGCGCCTGCTCCAGCGTCTGCTTGACGATCTTGTGCAGAACAAAATGCACTTTCAATTGAACGTTTTACGTTGCGTACTGCTTTGCTTTCTGCGTTTGCAAATTCTGATGCGACACCTGCTGTGTCAACCATCTCTTGGATGTCAGACACCATGAAGGTATCACGGAACTTTTGAATGTAATTTCCAATTCTTGCCCGGTCAGCAGATTGATTCTTGAAGTTTGTAACATCTTCGCCTTCAGAAACTCCACCAAACTCAGGTGAATTTAATTTATCAACTTGGTATTCAAAGAATGTACCTGTTGCTTTACCCTTTTTCATCAATGAAACAAAGGGCGTTGCCTCTGGTTCTAACGTTGAAATTATTGACGTCAAGTTTTCTTTGTTGCCACTTGTATTGTACGACGTTGCTTTAGCCATATCTATATCCTCCTATTTTGTTTTAAATTATTATTTTGCGATTGCTCGCTTTAGTTTTATGTAATTTTGGTAGTCTGCGATATTGCCAGATTTTTCAAACTTGGCATGAGCCGCTTGTACAGCTTTCTTATGTTTGCTCCCCTCGGATCTTGGTTTACTTGCACCTGCTTCTGCCGATGCGACAGGTGCAGTTGGTTTCTTCAATTTCTTCGGTTGACCTGCATTGGCTTGCTTTGCTTTGACTGCCTTTAATCCTTCAACCATAAGCCCAAGTGCAAAGTTGCTATTGGGTAGGTGGTCAACTAAAGGCTTGTAAAGCGGACTTTGTTTCACCTGCATGAACAATTGGTAGTCCTCACTTTCTCCATCACTTAGGAACTCAAAAGTTTGGACTGCCTGTTGGTCAGATTGTTGACGTTCTTGTATCCACTTCTGTCTTGCTGGAGCATCTTTGCGAAGGATCTTTTTTGCATTCGCTTTGATTCTCTTTAAGTCAGCTTTGGTGTAAGTCTTGTCTCCATCCTTAACCACATATTCATTGCCAGCGTCATCATACTCGACTTCGTTTTCCATCCCTTCGTCTGCCCATTCCATGAGCGTGTTAAGGTTCTCAACTTCTTTACTGAGTGCGTTGATGTCATTGACGTTATGCAGTGCATTATCCTTGAGGAATGCAGGTTGTTCAGCAGGCACGGGTGCTTGCTCAACTTGTTGCTGGAGTTCTTGGTTTTCAGCAAGCAACGCTTTCTTCTGGGCGGTAAGCTTTCCAAACCGCTTGATTGCAGAAGCATTGAGATGCTTGGCTAATTCCTTAGACTCCTCCTCGGACAATGAATCCAAATCCAGGTCTTTAAACTTTGAAAGAACATTATCTGAAGGTTGTACGGGCGGCTCAGTCGATTCCTCTTCTGATTCTTCCGGCTCTTCAGCAGACTGATCCTCTGATTCTTCTTCCTCTGTAGATTGTGCAACAGGTTCAGATTCCTCTTCGGTGGTTTCAGTTTCCTCGGTCTGGCGTTTTTGCATCAAACTTGATGCGAGTTCTGCCATTGAAAGGTTACCTTCCCCTTGCGTTAAACTATCAACAGAATTTTCGGAGGATTCTGAGACAACCTCATCAATTACTTCTTCCATAAGATCAAGGCATAAATTACCTAGTGTAGCAAAATGTAGCTTTTAGTAGCAAGAAAGGCAATAAAAAACCCTCTGTGATCAACCCCACATAGATCACAGAGGGTGTAATGTAACCAACTACTATACTACAACAAAAGGCTTACATTTTATAAAAGGTATCAAGTTCCTCGTCTATTGCTTCAAGCTTTCCACACATCATGTAATGTCTGTTTGTGGAGTCTACAATAGCTTTGGTCTGTAATTGACGAATGACTTCTTCTCTCATTGCTTCACGCATTTCGATGTACTTCTTAAAGTGTGGGTCATTCTGCAACATGGATAGTGCCTGTATTGCTTCTTCAGCATCTATCTCGTGGTAGGTTTTTCTTTTTCGGGGACTCATTGTGTATATCTAAATATTTCTCCTAGTATAAAAAATAGTGTATCTAATATTATTTCTCGCTCGATGAAGAACATGACCAGCAATATGATCCAATACACTTCTCGTTGCAGATGGGACACATTACTTACGCTTCCTCGCTGTCTTGGCTGCTTTCTTAAATGCCTTGGCCGTGGGTGCGCCTTTTGCTCCAGGCTTTCTCATCTTCTCACCACTACCTTTTTTTATACGCTTTCGTTTAGCGTGTATGTTTTTGTATAAACTCATCTAACAATCCCATGCTTTGCGTGACCAATAGTTGGCACTAAGTTTATTTGTTTTTCCTTTAATACCACCTGACCTAGCACAGTAGCTCTTCTTGCGTGCAGGTTGGTTCTTCTTGATACTTAAATTTGCGTCACCAAATCGAATGGTCTTTTTCTTTCCACCTTCAGAAGCATAGACTACAAACTTCTTTTTTCCATAACCAGGTTCACCTTTGCGGATACGCCTTGGGCTATTTACTTTACTTGGTCTTCCGCTTGCCACCACATTTCTTTTTAGTCATTTTCTTTTTAGGTCTTCCAACCTTACTTCCATAAGTTCCCTTACCGTACGGCATAATTTTATCCTCCTGTTGGTGCTGCTCCTGTTGTTCCAAATTGTGTGGGTGCTGCTCCCAGCCTTCCAATCTCAGCGTTTTGTTTTTGCTGAACTTGCATCTGTCTTTGCTGCATGTAGTTCTGTATACGCTCTTGTAATGCCGGATCTTGTTGTACCTTTTGTGCTACATCTGGTTGTTGTAACCATTGCTGGAACACTTGAAGTTTCATCTCGTGTGCATCATTAGGTTTAACATTAGGTGGTACACCAGCATAAATTTCTGCAATAGTCTGTCTCTCTTCATCCATTGCTTTTTGCGATGCGGTTTCCTTGGGAAGCATGATACTTTCCGCAGCCCCCGGTAAAATCTGCCCAACTGCAATTTGTAATAATCTCTCGGTGTCTAGCGTGCCATTCTTGTCGAGTTGTGCGCCAAGTTGTGCAATTGCTTTTACACGCTCAAGCATTTGTTCTGGATCTTGTGTGGCAGCATCAAACTGCATGTAAAAATCAAATCGTTCACCAGCACTACCCTTGGCATACTTCTGCATGTCCTGCATACCTGTGACACGGAAGTATTCTTGGTCAGGCCCATACTGCTGGTAAAGTGAGTATACTTGATCAAGCACAAGCTTTAAGTGATGAAATACTTTATCAATCACTTCTTGTTGCTTCATCTGTGCTTCCACAGGATTTACTCCTGGTGCGTTTCTACCAAAGTATCTATCTGCTTGTTCCTGTATGTATCTGCGAAGTTCTACATTAACTCCTGACCCACGGGGTGTGTCTGCAAATCTATACTCGTCTTGCGTGCGGTATGGAACACGGACACCTGGCCCCCATCGACTTGGACTGCGTCCAATTGGATGGAGGAGTGGGGGTAAAGTTGTTAACGATTGCGAGTCAATCGCTGCATCTGTTTCGACCTTGAGTACTTGCTGAAGGCTTTCAATAAGCTCCGGGTATGACCTGGACGAGTATAATTTTTTGTCTGTTTTTTCAAGTGTGGTAACTACAAATGGATATTGCCCATGCTGATAATCAAGAAGTTGATGCTTGGCATAAAGATCACTAATATGAGCATGGTAGATCGTGCAGTAAATACCGGGTACATTATCCTCATCCAACAGTCTTTGATAACAGTACACAATTCTAACAAGGCTATTATCATCACTTCTGGTAAACTCATCATTCTCACGCAGTTGGTAGATATTCTCATCTGTATCCTCGCCCTGCCCTGCTAGTTCAATCGCAGCATCCACAAACTCTTCTGACCAATTTTCGGTACTAATTTTAGACCTTAATTGCTCTGGGGTCATGCTTACCACATGAAACATGTATGGTGCTTCTTGTGGATCTATACAATAGCTTGGCCAAAATACATCCTCATCTGGTGCAAGTGCTTTGATCTTGGGTCTACTTACAACTTGGCGTGTGACAGGTACTGTAGTTTCTCCGTCCTTACGCATTTCCTTCAACATTGCACGTGCTTTTGCTTTGCTAATATCAAACTGTGTTTTAAGTGCCTCACTTAATTCCTCGTCCATACTTCCATCCTGTATAGCTCCGGCAATTTGTGGAAGGACTTGGGCAATCTCTTCAAGCTTAATGGTCTGTTGTTGCTTCAGTTCTTGATTCTCGTACCAAGCATAATGAACCATCATACCTTTTTCAAAAAGATGATTTAATCCAAGTTCAATCTCAGGATAAAACTCCTGCATCTTAGAATTAATTAACCATCGTAAAAACATGGATACCACATTGGCACGCTCCACATCACTTGATTCTGTGGGTGTGGCTACAATGTGACCACGTCGAATTGCATTCATTGACATTGCCACTCGGCAAGTAATCAATTCATCAGCCATGCGAACTTCTTGATCGCTTGCACCAACCCAAGGAAATACCTCACCTGTTGAACTCTGGTTAGCATACTTCTTAAAGTCATCACTCTTGCCTGCCCATAAGCAATTACGGACATCATAGTCTCTTTGTCTACGATCTAACCACTCACCTAAATCACTTTGTGTACGCTTGAAGGCTTCACTAAGGTAGGCAATGTCAGGCTCTTTGGAGACATATAATAATTCTGGATCGCTTGCAGAGAGCATAGTGTAGCATAAAGCTACATTAGCCCCCTTATGTAGTCAACTTAATAACCACCACCACCTGTGACCTGTATGTCACGATGGGTGACATGGTCTGCACCACTTACAAATAAATATCGCAGGCAGTCAATTTGGTCAGAGAAGTAATCACTCTTACTCTCCCCTGCATATTCAAGCATGGAAGATATTGTATTCTCGCATTGATCGGAGAAGTAAAGCTTGGGGCAATTCTTGTCTGTCATGGTTTCTGTATCATCCCAACTCAGTGCATCATTAATCTTGGCAATACCTGAGTCTATAGACACACCTGGTGCAGCACGCATCACAAATCCCATGTTACTCATTGTATTGATTATATTACTTTCTCCCTCCTTTGTACGCACTGTGGCTGCTCCCATTCGTGGGTCAACTATCCGTTCAAATATCTCCTCACCATCTTCCTGTGCTTCAAAGTAGGATAAGTAGTCTGAGTACCCCCAACCTAGAGGACGTTGTCCAGGGCCAGGTTTACCCACTGCTTTACCAGCACCATTAATATGTGGGATTGCCCATGCTCCCATCGTACTATCAGGAAACTCACGATAGATGTATATCTTCTTGTCCTTCGTCACACCTGCCCATAATCCAACCCAAGGTTTACTGCCACCCGGATCGCATATAAAGTAACGGGTTACATTTACAGATGGATCGAGAATGAATGGTATCTTACTATGTTCAATTACATTGGTCTCACGCTGGAATTTTGGAAATTTTCCTTCAAAGCTTTTACTCGGAATACCAAATAATCGAGCAAGCTTTACCTCCTGTGGTTGCTTGGAATAGGTACGCACAAGTTCATTGGAATCAACGAAGGGTGAATCCTGTGACCAGAAATAATATATCCGACAATCTGGCCAATTAGCAGACACTTGCTCCAAGGGCAGTTCCCTGCCCATTAACTCGCTGTATTTTGAACTAACTGTCGTAGCTCCTTTCAATAAACTATTAACTAATGGCGTGTATCCTTGCAGGGTCGTAAAGGTCAGAATTACACGCCCGTGGTAGTCTACTGTTCTACCACCGACAAGCGTATTAAAAATATTCTCAGGTGCTTCCTCGTCAAGATGGATGCAATGTGCAGACCATCCCTCAAAGATTTGTGGGTCTGCCATGTACTGCCTGTAATTATTAAAGTATATCGTACTCCCACGCTCGGCATCTGGTGTGGTTGGTGGCAAGATTGCTTTACCAGCATTAAATCCATTCTTCTGAGTATATTGTAAAGAATGATTAGTTCCTTTTTTCTTACTTCTCTTGTATCGTGCAGGCAGGCTCTCGTGGATATAACGTTGGCTATCAGAAATTGATCTTTCCTCACTGACATGCATGGAACGTATCTCTGCTTCGGGTATGTTCTGTGCCAAGTGGACAAGCAAACGAGACGCAAAGGTGGTTTTGGACGAACGATTGCCTCCCAAAATAATATGGATCTTTGTGGAATCCCAATTTTCCATGACCCTGCGCCACCCAGGAAGAGTCCAACCCCATTCGATTGGATCTTCCTTCTCGCTGTTTGGTTGGTCAAGAAGCAAGCGTGTAAGTGTTTCTGCTCGTACAGGATCTTGTACAGTTAGCCTATCTATCTCTTCATCTGATAATGCGCACTTTAACTCTCCTCTATCATACTTAAAGTCATCTGTCCAAGGCACGCCAAAGCGTGCGTCTATTTCATCTGCATAGGTTATTTTACCCACGATTTAATATCTCTATTCCTACAATCATTGCTTCTTCGAGCGTGTTGCACGGGATTTCCTTTTCACCGATTGTCCAGCCTTCCGTATCCGTTCCAACGTCTCTGGGCTTAATTGCAAGGGTGGTGGCCCTAGCTTTCTCAAGTCGCACCTCGGTAATTTGGCAACTGATTCGGATATCGCTCGTCCGTATTTTTTCCAATAAATCGGATTGTATCCCTTGGGTACTTTCACTTGCCATTACATTTGCAGGCATCTTCATAAAATTGCTTCCATTGCTTGCCACATTGCCAGCATCTCTGCCATCCAAACGGGGCTTTTCTTGCCCATAACTTCTGCTGCTCGACAGTCCATTCATCATCCCCGTCTATCCACTTCATGCTTGCCTAGCTTGCTCCTCAGTTAATTGCTTCCAAATATCACAACATCTGACCTTTAGATCGGTTACTTCCTTGGATAGCTCGTCATTATGTTTCTCTAGATCAATGACCCTGCTCTTAAGCACCATATTCTCATCCGTTAATCTCCTCACCCATAATGGCCAGCTCTCTAGTTTCTTCCCTGTTGGTGCATATACATTCATTCTTCATCCTCCTCTAGTTCCATGTCGCATTCAAAATCCACAACATCCTCCTCAAAATATTCATCCACTGCATCATGCATGCAGTTCAATAAATCAGAATCCTCCAAGTCAGATTCCTCTGACCAGCGATGGATCAAGTTTTTCAACTCATGTATAAATTGTCTTTTTGCGTCTTCCATAATTTACTAAGTCAAATTTCCCCTTGCTTGGCATTCTGCGTGGTATCGTTGTCCGATACACTGTGCCGCGTTTGTTGATTGCCAATTGATTCTTGTTCCAAAATCTGTGCCAAGCTTCGTTCATTTCTGCGTAACTTACTGAGCATTCATTTCCTTCCATAAACTCGTCCATGCTAGTTCTGCTGTTTGGGGGACAACTCCGTTGCCCAAGAGCCTAAGTCTGTCCACCCTGTGCTGAGTCCCATGAGTTGCTCCACCCATGAAGGATTGAGCTTCGATGACCCTTGGTTCTTCCCACACGTATTGCTCTTCTCCTGGTCTTGCAGGCCATTGTGTATCTTTGCTTCCTCCGCTAGTATCTTGCCCCCCGTTCCGGGCTTGCGACTGCCTGGGTTGCCTGCTCGTGGGGTTGGCCAATTCTGCTCCTTGTAAATATCGCAAGTCTTCTTGTCCACTTGCTCCCGTAGATTGCTCGGACGCTTCCTTCCCTTCCTCGCTCCGCTCGCTATCTTTTCCACTCCCTCCGCTGATCGAGTCTCCATGTAGTCCATCGTGTTTGGTGTTGCCCAATTCATCTGATTCAAGTCTCTCCCCAAGCACTTCTGATTGCTCTCCTTCGCAGTTCTCGCTCCCTCGATGTGGTCGGAGGCTTGTGGAGTTGCCCAATTTTTCTTCCGATCCTTCTCGCCTTTCGGCCTTTTCGGAAGACCTACAATTGATGGATGATTGCTCAAGCCTTGCTGTCCGTAATTTGCCTGATTCGATATTTTTCCTGCTTCCGCTGTTGTGGGCGTTGCCCAATTCTTCCCTTGTGGAAGATGCCCGGTCTCCACATACCTCAATTGTGTGCGATGAGCTTTCCTCGTTGGATCTGCTGCTCCATTGCTGTCCGAAGTCTGCGCGGTAGGCCAGGATGAACACTCGTTTCCTTTGGTGTGGAGCGCCAACTTCTTCCGCGCTGAATATGCCCCACGCGCATCTATAACCTTCTTCTTCCAAAT
>Ga0209645_1000370_pt1 | contig 23834 bp, 13 predicted proteins | sample ETNvirenome_6_30_FD_184070 | JGI IMG/M metagenome (GOLD analysis project Ga0209645, IMG submission 184070) | Marine viral communities from the Pacific Ocean - ETNP_6_30 (SPAdes) (version 2) | ecosystem: Environmental > Aquatic > Marine > Oceanic | place: Pacific Ocean | collected 2013-06-19
AATAAATCCAAACGATTGAGCAGCACTTTTAGAATCAAGACCTTTTTCATCTAATTTAGATATTTCTTCAGAAGTCATTTCTGTAACTTTTCCTTCTAATCCCATATCTGTTATTTGTTTCTTAACAGATTCGGTTGTTCGTTTAGCTGCGGATTCTAATACTTGTTTTTTAATAGATAGAACATTACCATCTAAAATATCATTTCTTGAATTTAAAGATTTAACAGCTAGATCGTAACTTTCTTGAGTTATTTTTTTATTTTTTATCTTATTATTTAAAGAAATTATTTTGTTTTGTATATTATCTTTTTCGTTAATAGTTTTTATTAAAGATTTTTTTTCATCTTCTGTTAAGTACTGTGATACAGCTCTAGTGTCTATTATAAATTTTTTAAAATCTCTTTGTGTTTGTTTTATTTGCAACTCTAAGGCATCTTTAACGTCTTTATCTTGTGTTATACTTTTTTGTATATTCAACTCACTTAAAGTATCTATATATTTATTAATTTTTGCAGCAGTATTTTTGTCACTTCTTAATGCTCTATTTATAGCACTACCACCAACTGACACGGTTCCACCACCAATAAAACCCTGTATAAAAGACTCTAGCCCTTGATCAGTAAACATTGATTTTATACCTTTAGCGGTAGCTGTTTGTAGATCATCTCCTTGCCCAAGACTTACGTTCACCTTCTCTATAGCGTGTTGACCCCACTCTGTTGCAGCTTCATAGGTTGAAGCTGTAGTTAATCTACTAAAAGAACCAATTAAACCAGGTACACCTCTTATATAGTCGTCAACAGCTTTTAATCCCAATCTTTCTAAAGCTATAGCACCAGCGGATGCTACTAGTGGTTTTATTATCTCTGTCTCATTGTTTCTAACTAACTTTTCCATTGCATCAGGATCATCTTCGCCGTATAATCTTATTGCTTTTTGTTCGTTATGATCATAATACATTAAACCACCTATCATCGGTATCAATGATACACCTCTTGTTGCTACAGCTGGACCCATGCTTTCCAACAGTCGAATAGGCGTAAAAAGAGCTGTTGCTAATATATCAGCGCCTGAACCCTCTTTAATTCCACCAACTATACCAAGTCCTTCGTCTTTAAATTTTAGTTTTTGAACGCTTTTAATTTGCTCTATTATTTTATTATCAAGCTCTTTAATTTCTTCTTCTCTTTCTTCTTCAGTTCTTGGCGCACCAGTAGCAATCGCACTAAAGTCTACATTCTTGTAAACATCAAGCATATCAGCATAAAAACCTTTTAGCCATTTTTGAGCTCTAGGTTTTATATTAGAAAGCTGATTACCAAACAACGTGTAAAATCTCTGTCTCTGATCTTTATCTTTTACGTCTTCAGATAATATTTGATTTATAACAGATAGCTCTGTCCCACCAAAAGCTTGACCAAGAGGATGATCTTCTTGTTTACCACTTTGTGAACCCAAAGAACCATCGTCCGATTTGGATGCCGTAGCTTTTGGTATTATTTTGGATATAACTTCCCCTGTCGTCAGGTCGACTGATACGTCCTCGTCTATTTTTAATTGATTGTTTTGGGACTGACTCGTCCCCAGAGACTTTCCCGGCTCGTCAGTTATTAGTTCAGCCGTTAAGTTTGCTTCTTCTAGAAGTTTAAAGAATTGTTGTTCGTATTCTAATGGAACTATCTGTGTAGAACCATTAGATAATAAATATTTTTTATCCATACTGTATCGTTAGTTACCCGTGTTAATATTTAGTTATGTAATGTTTTGTAGTGTGCCAGCGTTTATACCACCTTTACCACCTTGTATGTGCTTCATTAAAGCATCAGCATATTTTTTATCTGTTTCAACAGCGTTAATGAATTTATCAAATGCTTTTTTCTGCGCTTCAGTTGCCCCATTTTCACCTTTAAACCACTGCATAGGAGTTTTACCAGCAGTTTTATTTTGATCTGGGTACCATTTGTATTTACCGTTTTCTAATTTAAATCTACCAAAACCCATTTCTCCCATACTAGAGTCAACAATAATATCTGTTCCAGAGACTTTAACACCATCAACGCTAACAGCTCTAAATGGCCCTATATTAGCTGTTATTGGTCTACCATTTTCTAATATATTAGCTTTACCTGGACCATCACCAACAACACTAAGATTACTCATCTCAGTATAATTAGTTGTGTATTGATCTCCTTGATTATTTTCAGATTGATTATTGTTGTCAACGTTAAATTGATCTATGCCCAATTCTGGATTAAATACAGATTGATCACCTTGATCACCTTGGTTACCTTGATCACCTTGATCACCTTGGTTACCTTGATCACCTTGATTACCCATACTTAACCTTTCCTGTTCCATTCTAGCAAGCGTCGCTTCAGTTTCCTGTTCATCCATAAATGCCATACCAGCTACTCTTGATGCTCGAAGCACCTCTTTATCTAGACTTTGCATGTATATATCTTGACTCAAGTTGGTTAAATATCCAGCTAGTAAATCACTTCTTAACTCCGGTTGATTGTTGATTATCTCATCAACAATAGCTTCAACATCACTATCTGTTATTGGAGTATCTTTTGTTGGGTCCATACTTTTAGCGTCACCCTCTGTCATGTTTATACCCATACTTTGATAAGTGTTATTCTTGATAGCTTCTATTAAATCTTCTTTTGGCACTCTACCACCAAGCACAGGGTTGTTCCATATTCCCTTTGAATTTCCTTTAGCTTCAAAGGTTTTCATTTTATCATATGTAACACTCCAGTTGAAATCTGGTTTTTCTCCAACTTGAACGTTTTTAGCATTATTTATGGTGCTGTTTATATGTCCCTCAAACTCTAATTGACTTTTTTCATCTGGCGCATACTCATTAATCATGTCTATAAATTCCTCATGTGTAACAAACTCCAAATTTTCTGGCAAGTTATTTATATCAATAATTTGTAATTCTTTTGTTCTACGATCATGTTCTGGTCCATCTCCATCCTTGTCCACTCCTGTTTCTAAAAGAGCTTGATTTTGGTTTAAATACTCTTTATAAAACTCTGCAACACTTGGATGCATAGTCGATTGTTGACCCTCATGTTCGTATAGATAAGCGTTACTTACATTTTGATCTCCTGTAGGTTGGTCACTAGATTCTTTATTTTCTTCTTCTTTAGTTTTAGTGTGATACATTTTACCATTCCACTCAAACTCTTTTAGTCCTTGATTTTGGGCGTTAGCAAAAGCTTTACTAAAATCATCATTTTGTTTAACATAACCATTAAGTTCGTTACCATTACTATCCTTTAGTTTTACTGTTTTACCATTGTTTAATATAGTTGTTATTTCGTCTTTTCTATTCGATGGTAAAAGATGAGATAAATCTTCAGCATTTATAGCTATATCGTTCATGTTGTTTTCGTCGGTAACAACCTGTTCAGCCAGTTTGTTTAAATTATCCTCTGCTTCTAATCTAAGTTTTCTATCATTTAAATAAACATATCCAAATCTTTGTTTTTCTATTTGATCGTATAATTCATCTTTTTGATTTTGACTTAAATCATCTTTGTTTAATTGATTAGCTAGTATTCTATTAAACTCTCTATTTCTAGCTTGAAACATTTTACCTAGTCCAGTACTAAGATGTGTTCCAATATCACTAAATGCTTTTGATTGAGCTAGTTTGCCTTTACCACCGATTCCAGCTGCTAAACCAGCTCCATGTACTAATGTTGTGTTTGCCATGTCTTTAACTGTTATTTTATAAATTTATTATCCATATGGATTGCTAAAATATTTACTACTGTTGTATTTGTTTCCACCAAAGACATCGAAATTTTCAAATTGATTTTGTATTTGATCTGTAGTTCCTACTCTTAACCCTTGTTGTATATAGTCACTCATTGACTCTCCAGCGTTGTATCCACCTAGTCTATTACTACCGCCCCCTATACCATCAAGTAGTGGTCTTTCTCCACCGCCGAACCCAGCGAACATATTAACTGCTCCTGTTACAGCTCCAGATATTGCACCCCACTTAGCTTCATTAGCAGCTGATTTTCGCTGCGCATAAGCGGCTGTTTCTTGTTGAGACATGCCTAGCATGGTTCCTGTTCTCTCTAACTCCCTTGATTGACGTATCATCTCACCTTGAGCTCCTAGTTGATCTATAGTACCTTGGCCTTGTCTTTGTAGTGTTTGTATTCTACTAGCCTCTTGAGCCTGTAACCTTTGATTAATAGCCTCTTGTTGACCTATGCTAGCAGAAGATTTTTGTGCTGCTATTTGACCTTGCTGTGCCATCGTTTGAGCTAGTGCTGCTATACCACTACCACCAGCAGCCCCTCTCAATCCACTTAAAATATTGGCTTGGCTTTGCTGAAACTGTTCAGCTTCAAACTGAGCTTGTTGTTGGTTGATCGTTAAATCTTCCGCCATATTTTCCATGTTTTCGTATGGATTCTTTAGATCAGCAAATGGATTAGTAATATCCATATTTGCATAAACCTGCTTAAGTCTATTCATCTCTCTTCTAGCTCTTTTTTCTTTTCTTGCAGCTTTTTTTTGTTCCTTAGAAGCTCTTATTGCTGAGAAAATAGAAGAACCAATAGATAGTCCAGCTGCTATTAAACCTATAGCCATAATTAATTAATTTTAAGTTATTTACTATTATATAGTTACATTTATTGTTATTTATTTACTACTTTCATCTGCCTCACAAAATGCTGAATACATTTCAGCTTTACCTCTACTAGTGTTTACAAAATTAACTAAACCATAATAACCCTTTATAGAACTAGTATTTACCACTTTGCTTTTTACAAAAAATATAAAGTCATTTTCATTTGGTGCGTTTCCATTAAAATCGCACTTTAAAGAAGCGATACCATTGTCAATTTGAATTTCTTGTATTACTCCTACTAAATTATAGTTAGCGGATGAATCAAATTCAGTATTTTCAATGGTTTGAGTTTCAGAATAATATGCAACGTCACCTATTTCTACAGATGCGTTTAACGGAGCTTGAAGTTTTAATATTACGTAAGACATATATTATAAGATTATGAAACTATTGTGTTTAGATCTAGTGTAGAAACTAAATCACTAGTTCCCCATTTATTAATTATTAAACTAAAAGTAATTGTACATATACCATTTGTTGTTTCACTGTTAGATAAAGCGATTGAAATATTTTTTATTTCAAACTCTGTTCCACTTTCGTTAGAACTTCCAGTGTTAGAAAAATCAGACAAGTGTTCTTGACTTGAATATACAGGTGTTTTTATAATAGAAAACGCTTTGCTACTAATACCATCAAGAGTTATAGTTACTTGATTTACACCTTGAACTAAACCTTTGCTTTCTAATTCTGTATAACTTTTATTTGGTTCTCCTGGATAAAATAAATTAAAAGCCTGATCACCACTATGTGGCACCGATTGTCCATTTATAGTATATGCCCTAGTACTATCTGTGAATCTTAAGTTTAAATAAGGATTTAAATGTTGATTTAAAGTAAGAGTTGGGTTAGTAGAAGATATATTATCACTCAATCCAGATGTAGAACTTAAATTAATATAGTACTTGGTTCCTCTGATAAACCTAACGACAGCAAGGTTGGCAGCTGTAACAGTATCTGACAGAAGACATTCATTAGCATCATCACCATCTGGATCCAATTCAACAACCTTAATAGTTGAGGTACCACTTATTTCTTTCATTATAATTTGATCGCCAACTTCAACACCAGTTAAACTAGCAAATTTTATTTGATTAGTACCACTAACAGCCATACTACCATTTATAGTTGTTTGTATAACTTCTTTTGTTTTTGGAAACTTTTGCTTAATCTTATAACAACCGTTTTCAGGTATATTTTCACTTATACATCTAACCGTATTACCATTAACGTCTGTAGTAGTTTTATTATTCGCGAAGTAACTTTTATTTCTACTATCAAGTAAACCACTGGAACTAATCTTTATATCAGGACCATTAATTTGGTTATAAACATTTTCTATTATACTGTTGTTATCAGCATCATAAGCTGTATACACAAAGGGTGTTTGTGGTGAACCTGTTATTTTGATATCTTTAGTCTCACCATTAATATCAATAGTTTCTAATGGGCTAACAGATATTCTATCTATAAGTAATGATTTTGTAATTTTTTCTTTTAAAGGTAAAACCAGCTCATAAGTTGGAACAATACCTGTATCACTTAGATCTGTGTTAGAAGATAAATAAACATCAAGAGTACAATTTGTTGTATTATCACTTGAGTCGATTGTAGTAGATATTTTTTTAACTATTAAATCTACATCACCTTGAATATTTGCGGTAGATGAATTTCTAGACATTTTAATACTAGGTGGTGCTAAAAATGATTCATCACTTTTAGATGCTAATATTACTTGTGCTATTTTTTGTCGTTTACCATATAGTGGTATTATTCCAGATATGCTATACGTTGTAATTTCACTAGTGGTTCCAGAATTAGAAACTGCACTAGAAACGGTCATTGTTTTACTTTTAGATAAAAAACCGTTTGTAGATACTAAAGCTCCCTTTGCTGCAAATAAAGTTTTTTCAGAACTAGACAAAGCCACGTTGCTAGTTATACCTTTAACTGAAACACTCGCAGCGTTTACAGTTGTAGATAAAAGTTTACCTGTAGCTATTTTTAAATCTACTGAGAAATTAAAAGTTTTTCCTTGTTTAACTGAATGTCTTTGAAACATTTTTTTAATTATTTATATTACTATTAATCATCTTCATCTGGGCCGAATGGATTTTCGGTGTTACTAGCGGTATATAAAATTGGATTTCCTTGCCAAAAAATATAAACATAAACTGGTGAGTCTAATGTCCAATAACCATTAGCTTGAGAAGGTGGTTCCCAGACAAAATCAGAATTAAAATTCATTTCGAGATCTAGGTTAGTATAAGCCTCCTGATTAACATAGGTGTTAAAAGTTGAATCATTTAAATAATTACCTCCTGAAAATGCGGAACCATTCAATGGTTGTCGGAGTCTTACAACGGGTGCACTAAAAGGGCTATTTACACCAGATACGTAGTTTTCGTAGTAAAAATAATTACCACTAGTATCTACCATTGGCCATCTTATTGTTACATCAAGAACATTAAAAAGTACTTCATTAGGCGTACTAGAATCATCAATATAATCCCAAGCATTCCATCCCCATCCATTGTTATACGATTGATATTGTTGATTAATTTGTGTTAGTTGTATTTTAGGCCAAAGATTACCAGGGGAATTAGGACTACCTCCACTACCACCACTAGGCAAATACTTTCCGGTGCAAAATTGCCATCTCATTGAGTCTCCATTTAAAGCAGAGGTACCTATGGAATTACCATAAAAACCTTCGCTTCCATACTCTTCCTTGTTTATTCTTGCGTGAGCTACACAGTTTTCATAAGCACCTGAACCAGCTTCATCTGTGTAACTTTGAATACCTATATTAGTTTCAGCATTATAGTACGTGGGTATAAACGGTCTAACTATGTATCCATCAATATTGGTTTGCGTTGAAAGTGAAACACCTGTACCCGTAATACTTGAGGCACCTGCTCCCCAACCACTCGTTGAAAAAAATTGGGTGTCTGTCCAACCTTTATTATAATTAATGCCCGAGCCTGAACCAAACAAACCAGCATTACACATCCGATTATCAATCGCCGCTAATTGCTCAGTGCTATATGGGCTTTCGGTGTAGTTGTAAAATGTGTAACTATCACTAGGAAAATTAGAATCAGAAAAAGAACCAACGTCCATTCTCCTCATAAATATATCGTAATTTTCTGATGAACCAACTCTTATTGGGATAAATCTAACTTCAAAGGGAGAATTTGTATTATAATCTGGAACCACCAATCCAGTTTCATCATCAATCTCCCAACCACTATCTAAATCAACTGGTACAGCAGCGCCATCTATATCTACGTTTATAGTTAAACTTTCTTCAGGCATTAAAAACGTGTCATATAATATAACTGTAACTTCCACCCTATTGTTGGGACTAGTAGGATCTACACTACCAATTTCCGTGGAATTTTGTGGACCCGATGTGTTCCTTAATAAAACTCTATCAATGTTAGAATCTAAAGTTATTGCATCTCCTTGGTAATTTTCTTGGCCATTTATCCAAACATAACAGTTAACTGATTGACCTTGATTATAATAATGTGGATCTACAAAAGCATAATAACTAGATGCAGAGGGTTGAACACCACCAATAGTAAAATTACTAGCATTAATTTGATATCCAGCATCGGGTTCTATTATCGCTTTAAACATTCCAACTGGTAGTTCAGCATCTAAAAAACCAGATAAATCTGTCCACGGTTGTTGAGACAATGTTGGTATTGTTGAAAATGGTCCCCCTACCATCACTAATGGTCCATCACCAGCGTCTTGTTGTGTTGTAAAAAATACTCCATCACCTTGAACAGAACAATTTATTAAATTAGTTGCCATATTATTTTTTTGTTTTTAATCGTTTGGATCGTTTTGTATAGTTAAAGTTAAATCTCCTTCAGATGTATTACCGTCAGTTCCATTTCCGTTATCAATATTATCCCCATCATCGTCGTCTCCACCAGATTGATTACCATCACCATCTAATATAACTGTTTGTGCTTTGGAAATTAAAACACCTAATCCTTGAACATTAAAATCATCTGTATCTATACTGTCTCCATATTCAGATCCTTCTAGTTTATTAAACCATTTATTTTCTTTATTTTTAAATTCACTTATTTGAGCAGAATCTAGATCTGTTATAAAACTATCCACATACCATCCAGTTTTATCATTAAATTTATTATAATATTCACCGTCTGTTGGGAAAAATTTATTTCCAAGATCATCTGTAACTTCTTCTATATTAAATTTATCTACTCTAGCTTGACTACCCTCGTAACCTAATGTTTTAAAAAGTTTAACCGACTCAGTTGGTTCGTTAAAAACAAGTTTTAAACTAGAGAAGTATTGACCTCCATAAAAACTATTTCTATCTACATTCGCATCGTTGTGACGATATATCTTATTATAAACACCAGCAAGATACGTGTTGGCAATAGAACAAGCTGAATCAGGACCAAAAGATCTAAAACTAACCCAACCCTTAGACACCTCGTTCCAAGCAACGGTTTTTATATTACCCAAAGAATATACACTTTCAGAAGATACTTCGGTTTCTAAGTCAATATCAAAGGTTACATTGTACTCTCCAAGATGTTTATCAAAAGAACCTAATATTGGACCAGCGCCAGGTAAGTTATCTTTGAACCAAGTTGACATCCCAACACTAGATATTGGTGTTAAACCATCTCTTGACAATCTAAGAACAGCGCCCCTTTGTCTATCAGTGAAATAAAGTCTATACTGATCAGAGGCTAAAGACCTAGGGTCTCGCGATATCCCATAGTCACCAGCAAACGGTATGGCTGTACCCAGCACTTTATCTGTAGCTGTTAGTTGTGGATTACCATCAGCATTATACAAGGCATCTTTACTAGCTAGAACTTTTAATATTTTATCTTCGGCTAAAACTACTAAGTCTGAATCTCTTGTTTTTAAAGCCTGTATAGAGCCGTACGATGGATTTATATTTTTAGTTATTTTTTCCGCCATATTAAACTCATTCAGATTATTTGTTTTAGAACCAGAATTGTATATACCAGAATATATTAAACTATTTGTTTTGTTTTCTTCTCCATAATTAGAGACCGTGGTGGAAACAGAAACACCATTACCAATTTGAGGTGCGTTGTAGTCATCACGTATTCTATCGGATTCAACTCCATTACCAAATGAATAACAATTGTACCAACTTAAATCTGTTTCGTATTTCCAAACCTCATCATCTAATAAATACACACCGTCAGAACCTTGTATTTCTACGTAATAATAATAATCATCTGCCATCCAATCCACGCCCAAGGTGGTTGTCATATTATCTGATTCACCATAGTAATTAAATATAAAGCAACCAAGTGGTATACCACCCGCGTAAACTCCTTCTTGTGCATCATCAACACCAATATCAGCAGTATTTGCTGCCGCCACAGATGTATAAGTGGCTGTATCTGGTAGTATCTGAAACCCACTTGTCATATTACTAGTCGCACCAGTAGTAGTCCAAGATGCATTTGGTACAGCGTCTCTATTATATCTTTCTATTGTAAAAGATGTGCCATCTGCATTCTTTTTAATTCTTCTTTGGTATTTAGTTTTTGTATCACTAACATCACCACTAAGATTCATTCTATTTAAAACTTTAGATTTAGTAATAGTACCATCACCATGTTTAAATCCAATTAAATCACCAACTCCGATATCATCTTTTTGATAAAACGGGGAACCACCCGCTCCTAAAGATTTTATATGAACCACAACTCCATCATTCGAAAGATCTGGTTTCACTAAGTGGACATAAGTACCTTTAGCGGTTATAACATTAAAAGGTGAATTTGTGTCTATATCAGTAAATATAACTTCGTTATTAGATAGCACAGGTGAAGCATTAGCTACGGCCAGTACTGATGGAGGAGTGTATCCATCTCTAGATTCAGAAATTATAGATTTGGGCGGCATAAAAGCGTAGGAGTTAAAACTATTTAATTTAATTGGTATCGCGGGAGATGCTTCAAAATAAAGTTCTAAATCTATATTCTCTTTAGGTTCAGTTTCCCAAACAGCTCTATCGTCTTCCGGAACAACAATAGATCCTGGATCTATCAATTGTGACATTATCTGTATTATTATAACACTAGTACCATCATGTCTCATTTCTCCTCTAGGATCAAAACTATTGTTAGGAATACCATCACCAGTTATTTCACCGTCAACTAACTTTCTAAATTCAAATTGTACACTATGCCTAGCACATCTAGCGCCACCGGTACTATTACTGGGTATGCAGATGTCGCAACCCACACCTATTATACCTGTCGTCGTGTCACTAGAAACACCAATGTCACTTAAACTATTTGCAGACGTAATGCCAAACCAACCAGTATCAAGAGTATTATAGTTAACACTTTTAGCTCTTTTTATTGGCGTAGAATTTCCTGTTAAAGGATCTGTATCTATAATAACATATATATTTTCAGGGTCTTGTTTAAATCTAAATTTAGTTCCAACAGCTATTTTATCATAAAAATCCTCGCCCTGTCCATCACTACCTCCTCCTGAACCACCTGGTTGCCAGCCTAAACCTGAAATGTCATCTGGATTTGCAACTTGCTGTGATAAAACCATTCTACCTCTTGTTCCACTATTTGCACCACCTTGATCTAGTCCGTCTGGTTTATAAAACTCTGCTGCATATCCACTGGGATCTGTAGTCCATTGCCAGGCTCTAGATCTAGCTTCATCGATAAAAACCCCTGCGTACTCACTACTACCGCCAGTTGCTGATGCAGCGGTAACTTGATTATTTCTAAGATCTGCCCAAAAGTCTTTTGTATCATCAGCTAAGTTTATCGAATCACTACCATAGTCGTTACTACCACCATTACAACCAATACTCATTAAGTTTGGATCTTTATCGCTACCGGTGAAATCATCTGGATCGCCTTCACTAGCAGCTGTACCAAAATTAGTATTTGGTAAATAAGTCGCACCGTCACCCGTGTTAAACGTGTAGTTATTGTAAGCACCAATGGTGGCTGGGTTTTTTATACTAGAAGATATATAACCTATTTGATACTCTTCTTGAACTACATAACCAAATTTCGCAGCACTAATTATTTCTACGTTTTGAGAAATAATATTATTATTATCCCTTTCAATTAACACGAAAAATCTACCATCAAACTCTGGTTTATTTTCAACAACATCTTCAATTATTTCAAAATAATACTTTAAATTATTTCCTGATGCTGCTAGTGTTATCCCTAAGTTGCTGGCGTGTGTAAAATAATCTATAACTCCTTGTTTTAAAGGTTCTGTCCATCTTAAAAAACAACCACTTGCAGCGTTATCTCCTTGTTCAGCAAAAAGACCAATAGTTTGATAATCATGATTAGTTAAAGTGTGTGTAATAACACCAGTATTAGTAACAACGTCAGCAACAATTCTAAATCTTAATTCACCTCTTTTTTCATAACTACCAAGAATATTACCCCATTGATCATTACCAAAAGTTATTGATACATTATTCGCGCCAACTCCTGGAAAAAGATTGTTAGGTGTAGAGTCGTAAGTATTCATTGAACTTGTGTCGGTGAATAGATTACTATCCACCATTTCTATGCGAGCCAGTTGTCTTCTATCTGTTTTTACAAAATCTGGCGCCTCATTTTCTATAGCTATAATTCTATATCTATTGGGTTCTAATACAGGTTCTGGTTGCCCATGTTTACTTTTTAATACTAAATAAGTTTCTTCATCAACCTTATTTCTATCAGAAGAAGCGAAAGATAACCACAAGTTTTTTTGTTCTTCTGCGTAATACCATTTATCCATAACGAGATTATAGTATTCTGAACTAGTTTCTTTAACGTAATACTTAACATAGTCCATCCAATCTAGTGGCTGGGAGTTAGTACCTGATTCAGAAGTCCAATTCTGCTTTATAGTAAAAGAATTTTGAGATGCACAAAGTGATTTGTCAACCACAACATCACCTGTTAAAGCAGAAAAAGTGGTGGAATCGTATTTAAATAAATAAGAAGAAGATAATACAGGTGTTTCTCTACCATATTTATCTCCAAAAACAACTCCCCATTTATAATTTCTACCTGATTTCACAGATCTTTGAGGTATAGTGGGTGATGGAGAAGAGTTGCTATTTAAACTCTGTATTAAAGAGACTGGATAGTTTAAATCATAATTCTCAACATAATTACCATAAACAAGTCTATTTGCTACTATTTCTTGAGCTAAAGCTCTTCTAGGAACATTATCATAAGATCTTAATATCTGATTTGATTCCACTATAATATGAATCATATCAGATGTTATCGTTAGTTCTCCGTTTTTCTCAAAAGTAGTTGGTGAGTTGGTTGCCGTAAACTGATCCCACTCAGGATCTATACCTCTTTGTATTTTTTTAACAACATAAATAACCGGTGAATCAGATCTTTTAAGAAGTATTTCAACACCAGAGACATCAAGTGGTCTGTTCATGTAGAATGGTATAAAATTCTTTACCGTTATTTCCACTATGTTATTAACCATACCTAAATTATAACCATGTTTTGTTTCGTATTTATAAACACGTGGTTCAAACACGGTATCTGAAAATGGTGAAAAACTAGAATACTCTCCATCATCATATATATATCTATAACCAAATCTTACAAACTCTAGTTCAAACAACGATTTATCTTTTTCAGAAACTACAACCTCAACATCCCATGATCCATCATTTACAGTTATAGCGCCCTGCTTATCTAAAACTAAAACCTTTATTCTACTTGTTGTTGTTAACACCTCGTTGTCATCTGAGTCTAAATAAGATATAAATCTAGTTCTTACGAAAACACTTGGATTACCAGGTGCCGTAAAGTTTAGCACCTCATTTGCTTTGTAAAAAGTATAAACATATTGAGAACTCTGCAATATACATGTTTCACCAACTCCAACACTAACTGTATCACCACCTATTTCTACAACAAAAGTATTATTATTTCCTGAATTAGAATTAACAGATACTATAGGAGAGGATTCATATGTTTCTTTAATTTCAATAGTTGGAGGTGTTGTTGGGGCTCTTCTAATTACTGTTACGTGCTCTTCTTTTAATTGATCATCTACAGAATTAAACTCTACATTTGAAAGGCTTATATATTCATTACCAGAGTAAGTGTCTGGATTTCTCACGCTTAACTTGGTGTGACTAATGTAATCACTTGTACCGTGTTTGCACTTGTCAATATTTATTCTTTTGGGTTCTGAGACACCATCTGTCCAATATATATAGTTATCTATTACATTTATGCCACTCATTAAATGATAACCATCAGAGTATGAAGAAAAGTTTAAAACTCTATCTGCGCTAAATTTAAACGCAGTGGCACTTGATAAGTGTGTATCTTGAGTAGTTGAAAACGTAACTACATTTGTTGTTGTGTTAACAGATTCTATTCTCAATATAGCATTAACAGGATTTGTTGAACCTAGTATTTGAACCTTCATGCCAGCTCTATAAGGACTAGCATCTATGAAGGTGAGTGTATTCCAAGCTTCAGATCCATCTGGCAGGTTAGCGTCTAATATAGCTTGATCTTGTGTTTGTTGTATTCCAAACACATCTACAACAACTGGATCGCATGTATTGGTGTTCAGATTGTATTCTACTATAGAATCTATAAATCTAGCGTTATTTATATTACTTGCATAAATAGGTCCATTTGTAAAAAAGAAATAAGCTTTATTATTTTTTTCGTCAGCAACACTAGCTACACATCTAGTTGGTAGATTAGCACTTGGTCCAAAACCGGTTGTACTACCACTTTCAGTTAGTTCTTTTATTAGCTTTGTGCCTTTTAGATTTTGAATAGCACCCATGTCTCCATAGGAATCTGATTCTCCGTAACCCACTATAGAGTCGGTTGTTTTGACTTGAATATTTATAGCATCTCTATACTCCCCATTAGGAACAAGTCTGTGGTCAAAATCTTTATTCATTTTACCACCGGTAAAAGTATTTTTAAGTTCTGCCATGTTTTACTTTATTTGTTTACCCATACCTTTTAGTATTTGAGTAAATTCTTCTAGTTTAATATTAGATAATCTAATTTTTGCTTTTCTTGTTTCAGCGAATTTCTCCTTTTTATATCTTAACACAATATATTCCGGTATGTTAGATCTAGTGGATAGTATAGCATAAACAATATGTTTATAACAGGCTTCTTCACAGAACTTATGTATTACCATTTCTGAGTCTGTACCTAAACCATCACTAACATAATGAAGTGTTATTGTTTCTCCTGCTAAATCAGAACCGAACTTTATAACACCTCTTAAGTTATCTATAAAGTAAGAACCGTTAATTTGAGCATGCTCTGGCTCTAGCCCGTATCTTCTTCCTTTAGCAGAAATTTCTATATCATCATTGTAATCAATATCGTAAACTCTATAATTAGATGGGGTTTGAGTTTTAAAATTAGTAGAAGTATTACTAGGTGACTGTTCTGATAACGTATCTTCTACTGCATCAAAATCTGTATCTGAAAAAATATAATCCCCATCGCTGTTTTGCTCTATAGCAAAAGGATCTGATGTCTTTCTTGCTGGATATAAATTTCTTTCTATACCATCACTACCAACTCTAGATAGTTTTATATAGTTTACGTAATCTTGAGGAAGAACCATAGATAGATTATTAGGAACTTCTATTTCTTGAGATTTAAAAGAACGTAATATATCGTATGATAATTCTTGCATAGCACGCATCGCGTGAAATCTAACATCAGTTATTGAAGCTTTAGATATTATCTTTGCTTCACCAACGTAAGCTATCATGAAGTTATTGATTATGTTTTCTAGCGTAGTAAATTGATAATTTGTTGAACTACCGTGAGACGCTGGGTTTGTAGCGCTATAGTAAGTTGCTTGATTTGTTCCATCTAATAATCCCATGATTAACTATTTTTTTGATTAGTTGTTGAATGAATATCCAGTAAAGCAGATTGTTGGATATCCTCATTTTTAGTTAAAACTCCAGCAAGTTGTAATATTCTATTTACTAAATTTTCTTCTTCAGATTTGTGAAGTTCAAAATCAACAGCTAAATTTCTATTATACAAAGCTTTTTGTTTTACCAAAACATAACTCCAATTAGGTTTATTTGGTCTCATCAAGTAGTTGCAGTAAACATCAGTGAGTATGGTAACAGGGTATATTTGTATTCTTCTTTCTCTACCAATATTATCATCTTGGCCTATTGAAAATCTAGTATAAATAGGTCTAGTTTCTGTTGGTGCTAATGTACTTGAAGATAGTATAAAACCTATTTCATTTTGATCTACAATATCTATTTTATAAGATTTAGTTGGATCATTGTTAGGTCTATAAAATAAACCACCTATTTTGTAGTTTTCTGGAAGTGTGGCAATACCCCCACCATTTGACATATCTAAAAGTTCATTGTATTTTTCAAAATGATCTATTTTATCTTGCACACTAGTAGCATTATCAGAGTATATAGTATCATTAGATGCTATTCTTCTAAATCTATCTTCTTCACTAAAATAGTTTTCAAATATTTCCATTTGAGCCTTATCTGCCAATAAATTAAATTCTTGAGGCGTTATATAACCTCTCTGTTCTTTATTGGCTATAGCTAAAACTTTTTGATATACTGTATCTACGCTTATCATTTTTAATATTTTTTATAAGGAAAATTTTTATTAAGCCAATCTTTTCTGCGATCACAACCGCAATCTTTATAACCAACGGCTGCAAAAGCTAATTGAGTTAAAGTTTTAATTCCAGTAGCTTTTGTAAACTTGTCAACTGTATCTCCTAATCCTTTTGGTTCCATAACTTATTATATATATATATTTTACTATATTATAATCACATGATAAAGTGGAAGGTTAGCCCCTAAATAAAAATAGCCACCCATAATGAGTGGCTATTAATACTAGTTAAAAGATATTATTTTAATCTTTTTTCTATATTTGAATATATTTCCATACCTTCGTCGGTTTTAAACCAAGCAGCTAATGCTGAATATGGATGTTCATCAAATGGAACTGTCATTAGCTTTCTATCATTAGAACCCCAACTAAATGTTCGTTGATCAGATGATAACTTAATTATTCTCATTTCAGTAGCTCTAATACCAAAGTTTCTAAGCATTACATTTTCATCATCAACTAAATCTAAGAACAGTTTAGGATTCTTCTTAGCAAATAATAGTAAATCTCTTTTAAGCTCCTTAGAACTCATGGTTGTTACTTTAGATCCAACTTCTACTCTCATTACCGCTTCAACCATGTCTATATCTAGATTTTGAGCAGCATTTAATGCAGCTATTTCTCTTTCAAGAATATCAACTTCATTTTCGGCAATAACCTCAGCTTTATACTCGTAAAACAATCTGTTTCTTTCTGGGTGATATAAAGATAAAAGTTTTTGTAATACTACCTTCTCTCTTGGAACATGCAAGTAACCATTTCGAAAAATAATATGTTCTAATCTTTGATCACCTTTCATTTCATCAACAAATGGTGTTCTTTGATTTTCGCAATATTTTAGTTCTCGCTCGTATCCCTTTTCTTCATCGAAATAAAATATCCCAGATGATCTTATAGAATAAGTTAAGGGTTTTCTAGTTCTTTTTAAATAATATATTCTATCTTTAATTTCCCATTTGGGTTTTTTAATCTCGGTTTTTGTCTCCCTTTTAGAAATCTTAACTATCGGTTCTTCTATAACCGTTTTTTCAATTACAGGTTCTTCAACCTTAATTGTTTCTTTTTTCTTTGCCATAATATAATATAATAAAAATTAATAATAAAAAAGGAGTGGAAATTAATCCACTCCCTTTTAAATAAATAGTTTTACTTCATTAACATAAAGTTGTTTGCACCTTGTGTGATTAAACATCTTTCTGATAAGTAGTGAACTTGCATTGCATCCAAGTCAGATGTAACTGCACCAACTGAACCAGTAGTCCAAGTTTTTAGTCTTCTGTCGTCAGTTTGTGAAGCTCTATATCTAACGTGTAAGAATGGTCGCTTAAGGTTTTTACCTAGCATTTGATCATACACAGATGAAACACCAGCAGGTACAAAGACACCTCTAATAGCATCACTAGTACCTCTTTCATTAATACTTCCTCTTGTAGCTTTATCATTTAAGTATTTCCAGTCAGATTTGTAGAAGTCATAAGAACCTCTTCTAAATCCTGAGAAACCTAAATTAAGTGCCATATCTTCTGAGTTATCGAATACTCCGTAAGAAGTACCTCCAGCTCCGTAAGAATTCATTGAAGCAAGCATGTCATCTACAGCTAGAGACGAAGCTCTATTTACAAACATCATGTTTTCCTCAATAGCACCTTGATTATCAAACTCAGCAAGAATAGCATCAAACTCAGCTAAATCAGTAGCAGCGTTAACACCAGTAATACCTGTAGTTACATTACCTCTATCTTCAATAGCAGCAAATAAACCTTCAGTACCTGAGTTAGTTCCTAAAGCAGCATAATCAGTATCGTTAGTACCATCAGCATCAACGATACGAGATGCAGCAGCTGTTTTCTCAGCTTCCATCATTGTCATCTCTAAGTAATCAGTAAATCTAGATCTTGTATCACCTTCAGCTTTTAAGTACCATAAATAACCATTTTGCCCATCTTCACCAGATATCTCTACCCAACCAATTTGAGAAGCATCAGATCCAGAGATCTCATAAGCGTCCTTCATAATAATTGGTTTGTTAGTAAATGAAACGTGAGTTGGTTTAACAGTTCTAGCAGAGCCAGTACCTGATCCATAAGAACCTTGACCTGTTACACCTTTCTTAAACTCAGAACCTATAACTAGTAATGTTGCATCTAAGTCAGCGTCAGCGATATCTGAATCATCATCAAAATCTTGAACATTATATGGTTGTACAGTTATTACTTCAGCCGCAACTTTAGTTACATGAGCTCTTATTACTCTACCAGCTACAGCTACAAGACATATGTCATTTAATCTAACACCGTGATCTGCTAATGTAAATACATTTGTAGTACCTGCATTATTACCATCAATATCAGAGGTAACAGTAAATGTTGACACATCCGTATTTAAGGTACCTTTAACTGAGATGTGTAATCTACCTTGTTCAGTCCATATAACTTGATCAGCAGTCATAGACTCTTCTGCTCCGACTTGTGCTAAGAAACCAGAGACTGTTCTATTACCGAACACTTCAGCTTCTTTTTCCATTAAGTCAGGCAGGTATTGTTTTGCCCAGCCATTGCCACTGGCTGTAAAATCGATGTAATTTGAATCTAGTGTTTGCTTTTGTGGAGCAGGTACACTATTCAAATTGCCACCAGGATTTGAAATTGCCATAATTTATTTTTTTTAAATATTTTTAATTCTTTTTTCTAATTTTAAAGGATCTGTTTTTTATATCAGAAGAAGAATCACCTAACACTCTATATTTTACACCCCCAACATTTGTTTCGCTGTGAGATTTTCGAGGTTCAGTGTTTATGTTTTTATCTTTAGCAACTCTTGTTCTTGTCGCATCAGCTTTACCTTGTTCATAAAAATGATTAGCAATAGCATCAGCGTTCATAGCTGTAAATAAAGATTTGTGATAACCCTTAGCATCTTCAATAGTTGATTTATCTTCACCAACAAACTTGTTAATGAAATTATTAATATCACTTTGATTAGTCTTTACTTTATCAACATCTTTAATATTAAACCGATATTTTTTATCTCCAACATTGTATTCAAAACCTTTGAACTCTTTGTTAAAAACACTATCGGTTTTTTGTAAAAATTTATTTTTACTAGCTTCAGATAACTTCTTCTGCTCTTTAGAATCCTTATTGTATCTATTAAAGAAATCAATAGCTTGTTGTTGTTCTTGGGTCAACTTCGACCCAGCTTTGATGTCTTCATAGTATTTAGACTTTTGCCCGTCTAAGTAGGCTTTAGCCTCGGCAACTTGCTCTTTGAGGGCTATTTTTTTACTACGTATTGTTTTATCATCATCAACATCTTCATCAATACCAAATTTATCTTCTAATAAAAAATTACGCTCTTCTGCTGTTAGATGAGATTTTTTAACCCTATAATACTCGTCCAGTATATCAGAGTCATCCATCTTAGAAATATCTCTATTTAAATTTACGTAATCTTGTATATCACCACCAGTTTCTTCCATAAAGTCTATTAACTTCTGTATATTTTCTGGTAATGGTTTTCCAGTTGCTTCTGCTTCAACTACAGCTTCTTCTACTTGTTCTTCTACCTCTTTAACCTCTTCTGTAACCTCTTGAAGTATCGGTTGTTCTTCCACAACTTCTTCAACAACTTCTTTTTCCTCGACTACGTCCACCTTTTCTTCTTCAGCGGGTTCTTCTTCAACCTCTTCGCCTTCTTGAACTGGTGGTTTACTTAAATCTATTTTAATAACACTATCGTCTCCAGCACTATCAAACTTAGATTCATCTATTTCTTGAGTAACCTCTTCTATAGGTTGCTCAGTGTTTTTTTCAGTTACTTCTTCGGTAACTTCTTTTAATTCTTCTGTCATAATAAAATTTTATAAAATATTAAAATTAAGAGATCACATGTTTAAACCTGCATCCCCTGTAACTATATCATTACCTGATGACTCAAATTTATTAAGTGAATCACCCCTATTTCTTTGATCTATCATATCTTTTTGATGAGCAGCTTGTCTATCTACTCTTTCATCTTTTCTATCTTCTCTTTTAGCTTCATTACGTTCTGTAATCTCTCTTTCCATTCCCTTTAATTGAGAATTTAATTGAAATTCATATGCCATTAGTTCTTTTTTAACAGCAGCTTCTTCTCTTAAATATTGAATTTTTAATTGTCCTTTTGTTTGTTCTAACTGAGCTTCAGCTTGGGTTTTTGCTTCATTCTTTTGAACCTCAGCTTGAGCCGCTGCTTGTTGTTGTTGGGCGTTAGCTTCAGCTTGAGCTTGGATATTTTGCTGTTGAATTTGTTGATCTCTAGCTATTTTATTTTTTCTTTTAAGTTTCAACAGTTGATTTGCTAACTTTATATTTCTAACATTACGAAGATCAATAGCGTCGTCTAAGTCAATTGATTGCTGAGCTAAAGCTTGTTGTATATTATTTTCTAATATAGCTTTTTCTTCTTCATCTGGAAGTAGTTCTATAAATATACCAAAATCGTAAAGATGTAACTCTTTTAATTCGTCTAACGTTGCTACATTGTGAACACCTATAGCGTGTATAAAAGCTTCTTTTGTTGGTGAGTACTCTATTATATCGGATATTCTTAAAGATAAGCACTCAGCTGTTTCAGCTGTCAAATACAACATTGACTGCAATATGTGTCTAGTTGCTGTATTTGAGTTAGCTGCTGCTAATTTTTGTATACCAACAAGAGCATTTTTATCTGGAGTACTAGCATCTCTAGCTTCGTTTAATCCGGTTACATCTCTAATCATTTGTAAATAATAATTATAAGTTGTAATCAAGCTTTGAAGTTTACCACTATTAACTCCATTGTTTATTTGTTGGATTGGTACTTTACCTGGATTCATATCTCCATCAGAAGTAAAACTTCTACCAATAACACTACCAGTTTGGAAGAACATGTTTAAAGCTTCTTGTGGGTTATAATTTGTTCCGTTACCGAGATCAACTTCAGCTAAACCATCAGCATCTAGGTAAACACCATCTGGTACCATACGTGCCATTACTTGTTGCAACTTTAAATGAGTTAATTGAATAGTATCAGCAAAACCCGTTATTCTTTTTACTAAAGATTCTATTCTACCTTTATACATTCTTGGTGCTACTATTTGGTAACTCATTTTAACTCTAGCGAAATCAGAATCTGAACGCATCATATTCTCTGCCATTTCCCACTTTAATAATTTATCGCAACCAACTATATAAACTCCTTCATAAATAGTTTCAACGACTCTCTCAAGTTTATGGAATTCTCCATCCATACTTTCAACAGGTGGATTAAATGTGTCATCTTTCTGAATAACTTTATCTGCACCAGTAGCAGTTTTCTTCAACTTATAAACGTCGTTCATATGAGTTTTATAATTAAAATATAAAACTTCTATTTTGTTTTTATCAGCATTAGTTCTATAGCTAGCTCTACTAGTTGCTGTTTGGCCAGAACTATCTGTTATTTCTTTTATTTCTTCTTCTGATAAATCTGGAAATTCTTTAACCAACTCATTAATCGGAATCTCTTTCACTTCACCAACATAATATATATCGTCAAAGTATGGTGATTCAGTATAAGAGTAAACTAAATTAGCTGGATCAACATATTTAACTTTAGCGCCATCAGCCCAATCAAAAGTTGTTTTAGTTGCACCAATACCTATAGTTGTTAAATCGTATAAACATCTTCTTCTAATTAGATCATAATCACTATCTTCCATTAACACGTTGATAGCTTGTTCTTCTGCTAACTCAACCGCTTGTTTATAGTTAAGTTGCATATGCAGAGCTAGTTCCTCTTCCGTGTCGGGTAAAGTTTCTGGTTCATTTTCATATAAATCTATATTAAATCTTTGCTTAGCTATTTCGTTAAAATTTTTAGAACGCATATCCCTTAACATAGACTCCATGTATTCTGTTCTTTTGCTAACACCATATTGATCTTGAGAAAAACAATTAATTTCAAAGTTTCGTTGAGACATACCGTTTACAACTATATCAACAAACTTGGGAATTATAGGAACAGGTTTCCAATCTAAATTAAGATAAGATAAATCACCGTTTATAGATAATTCATTTTTATATTTTTGAATAGATTGTTCACCCCTAGCGTATAGTCTTAATTGGTGAAAATCGTTTAGATTATTATCAAACCTAGATGTAGTACCATCAAACCACTCTTTTTTTATAGCTTTAGCAATATCTTCTCCATATTTGTAGGACATTTTTTCTAAGTCGCTAACAGCTTGTGACGGAAAGTTTACAGTGTAATCTCTCATACTATTGTTTTATTATTGTTGATTGAAATCCTTTATTATTATACTTTGATATATTAAGGTTTAGTGGTGTTTTTTTCTTTTCTGGATTTGGACGATACAAGTGTCTATTACAAGCCATTATTGCTAAACCAGTACTTATAGAGGCATCATGCTTTGTTCTTTTGTTTATATCAAATCTAGACCAATCATTCAACGTGTCATTAAAATACATGGTACCGTAAGTACCATCTTCTAACAAACCGACATGGTCATTAATATATGTTTCAATTGCAGCAGCATGAGCTTGTTTTATGTCTTCACTGGAGTTTGGTATTCCACCTACTTCTTTTTCTGCAACTGATAATTTATTCCATATTTTATCAGGTCTGTTCATACTAAAACCTCTGTAACCTCTTCTACGTAAGTAGTATAACAATCTTGGTTTGTTATTCTCTGCCAATATCGGCATACCATAAAATACTAGTGCCATCAAAACGTCTTCAAAAAACATATCAGCTGTTTGTGGTCTAGCTATATATTCTAAAAAGAAAGTATTAGCCGGAGCATCTTCCATGGAAAACTTAGTTAATCCATGCAAAGCCCCTTTAGATCCCTTAGAATCTACTGTTCCTGATATATCATATGAGTCACAACCAAATGCTCCCATGTGCTCGTTACCTGGATATCGTACGCCATTTTTAATTATAACGTTATTTTGTAGTTTTTGTCCTGGTACCCAACTAACTTTAAATCTACCATTAGGGTCTGGGTTGAAACTAACGCGTGTATCTTTAACTCCATTAGCCCATTGAAAATTTCCATTTGTTATTACAGATGAATTTCTGTTTCCTTCATTATAGTCTATTTGTTCATATATCTTTATTAGATTAAACAAACTATTCTTCGTCTCATCTCTAAATGCATGTTCTTCGGTTCTGGGAAATTGACGATAAAATTCATTTAAAGCGTCTTGATCATCTTTTAAACCGTCAGCTTCATTTTCCCAATGATCTACAACTCCTTGATCTATTTCTAATCCGTGTGGATCAAATGTTCGTTGTTCAGGATCACTGAATACAGGTCGTCCGAATTCATCAATGAATCCCTCGTAATTCCATTCCATAGGAATAAACAAAGAATATAATCCCGACTTAGTTTGTCCATTTCTATTGCGCTTGGTAACATCTGAATCATA
>Ga0209645_1000371_pt1 | contig 23763 bp, 15 predicted proteins | sample ETNvirenome_6_30_FD_184070 | JGI IMG/M metagenome (GOLD analysis project Ga0209645, IMG submission 184070) | Marine viral communities from the Pacific Ocean - ETNP_6_30 (SPAdes) (version 2) | ecosystem: Environmental > Aquatic > Marine > Oceanic | place: Pacific Ocean | collected 2013-06-19
ATTTCTTTCAGATCTTGATGATTTCCACCAATCAACAGTAAAGTTTGTTCTTCCTCTGTGTTCTTTTAAGAAAGTGTTTTCGGCTTTGGGGAAAATAACTTCTTTTGTGATTAAGTACTTAAACTTTGACGGCGTTGGTCGAGCGACAGAGCCCACGCCATCTAGATAATACCCTCTATCGTAGCTTCTTTTTACAATATCATAAGTTCCATAAACAGAAACATTGTTTTTATTTAGCAGATTGTTAAGATTTGTATTTGAATAAAAATATTTATTATTTAAATAAGAATAAGTAATATTTGATATTCTTTCATCTTCTTCTGAAACCAGAGTTGTCGTGGTGTGTTTGAATGGAGAGAACTTCTTTAATATTGCTGGTTCGTTAAATGTTGAGTTTGACTCTAAGATCCTGCCGCTTGCAAAGGCAGTAGAGACGACATTTATTGAAATTTTATTATTTCTTTTTAACGATCTTGCTTGAATAGTTTCACCGCCTCTTATCTGTGAAAACGATCCGTATCCAAAGATAGAATTGTTTATTCCGTGTGAGTAAACACCAAAACTTTGTGAAGGAAGTGAGTTTATTGTTAGTTCGTTTGTGATCTCGGTGGATCCTTGGTCGATTATTGACGCCAAGAATGAAGAAGTAAGATAGGCAGAGGTTGGGGTCGAGCCACTTAGGAGGCCGGTAAATGCTCGGCTGTACTCTGAAGTGTCGCCTTGCTGGATAGAAGTCGCAAGTTGAGTAAATGGGACCGCCTCGGAAGTAGATCCGCTTGGCCTTGTTGCGGTTCTTGAATAGGCAAAAGATCCACTTGTTCCGTCTTGTATGGCTCTAATCCAGGAATACCCGGCCGGCGTTCTTGGTATTTGGTGTGTGGCAAAGAAGTTGTCGTAATAATTTTTTGCAGGATAAGTATCCGTAAAGTCTTTCACGCCACCAGAGAAACCTGAAACTACGGCCCCGGCGACGTCTGTTGTAATTGAGAAATTATTTTCTCCATTTAAATCCCAGGCGATTGTGACGTCATTGAGGAGCCCCCCTGCTGTCATTAGAGGGCTTAAAGTTGGGTGCGCATTAATTTTATCTCTAGTATTTGTTGCTGTGAAAGTTGTATTGGCACCAATTAAGATTTGTGTTGAAGTTGGGCTTCCAAAAGATATAAAAGTAAAAGTTATTGAAGAGGCAGCGCCATAAGGCACGGTTAGGGTGTCTCCATTTGATGGGTTTGAATCAAAAATAATGGAACCAGAAGACTGCACGCCCATCTCTATTTGAAGTTCAGATCTGTAATTTAAAGGATTTCTATTAATCTTTACGTAAGAAGCAGTTGTATTGTAATCTTCTGCTCTCACCGAGCCATAAACAGAATCAACGCCAAACTTGCCCGAATGTCTTGAAAGAAGCACTCTTAGGCCATCGTTGCTTGTATGAATGTTGGTGTGAATGTTTACTCTTGGACCACCCGAGCCTGTGAAGTTGTTGTTGTTTGACCCGCTTGATAAAAGAACGCTTGTGTTTCGGAATGGGTAGGCATTGTAGGGTGATAACTCTTCCCCAGTAGGCTCTAAATAGCCACGAGATTGAACCTCCGGCCCTCCAGGGGCAGAGAAGCGGTTCACTATAACTGACTTAACAACGCCCCTAGTAGGAAGCGTGGCGTTCAAATAAGGGGAGGCCGTTCCTCTGTTGAGGCCCCAGATTTCGGTCTCTGTAAGAACTTGTGAAGCATTATCGTGGAACCAAAGATTATTTTTGGTTCTTCCGTTTGTCATTACAACTTCATAAGTTTTTCTAAAGTTTCCTAATCTTGAAGATGCAGTTGAGTATTGGCGGTTTTTAATGTTTACAGGGCGCTTGGCCAACTCTTCTCGGAATAAAGCAGCACGAGGCGTATTGAAGTCGTGAGTTCCGTCAGAGGTGTAAGTTGTTTTAACAACACCTAGCGAAGCACTTCCGGCCTGATCTGGTCCGGCCAGAAGGTAAAAGCCTTCGGGGCGTGTTCCATTTGCGTCTGAGCCGTTGTTTAACGCAATGTGTCGGTATTGCCTACCACCTACCCACCCTTGAGTGAATGGAGACTGTAGAGGGGCATTTATGAAGCTTGAGTAGTTGTCGTCGTGGTGGTTGTTTAAGCCGGTATTTGACTTAAATTTTGCTCCAAGTTCTGATTGGTATCCTGTATCAACAGAAGAACTCCAAAGAGTGAATGGAGCGAGAAGATGGCCCTTGCCATAAGAATAAGAGCCATTATATTCTCTTGAATTTTCAACCTTAAATGCTTTTTTAACTTTCTTATTTGGCTTTAGAACATCTAGACAGTCTTCTATCTCATAAACATTATCCGCCTTGACAAAAAGGTAGTCGGCTGAGACAGAGGCGGTTAAAGGCCCTGGTCCGTCAACATCAACTATGCGGCCAAATTCTTGTATTGCAGCATCCCAATAGTTTGCTTTTCTTGAGGCTTTACCGGTATACACTTCATCAAGCTTAAAGGATTGAGGAGTTGTATAAGAGCGGTCGACAGCAGATAGCTTAACAACTCTTATTTGCTCTCGATCTGCATCAACACCGGAATCTCCGGATGTTATGGCTGAACCGGAGCGGTTCGCCCGTAAGTTCCACCACTGGCAGTTTGTGTTTTGTGCTGCTGGTATTGGAGCGTGGTTGAATTTCCAGTTGATTAAGAGCTTATTGACGCCCTCAGCAGAATCAATTGGATCTCTTTTCTTAAACTCTATTGTTGGGAATTTATTTTTATACTTCGGCCTTTCGAGGACGTGTGATTCGATAAGTGTGAGAACTTCAGGATCGAATTTTACAGACTCAGGGATAAGCTGATATATAATAGTGCTTAGGCCAGAGTCCACCCACTTATAAAACTTAATAAACTTTTCAACGTTAATTTCATTTGATATTTTCTTAAAGAAAAGCTCTCTTTCTCTTCTTAGTTCTTTGTACTCATCTCTGTATTTATTGACTGGTGCGCCGATAAAGTTATGAAAATCTTTAATAGCAGTGTAATATTTTAAAATTTCTTTATTTATTGCACCATATGGAGATTTTTTAACAATAAAAGAATAATCAACAAATTTTTGATTTTTTGAAAATCTTTGCTCTTCTATCTCTCTCTTGTCAAAAGAGATGTCATTTTCTCTTAGTTGCTTTTCGGGTTCGCTTAGCGCATAGTCAATTAAAATATCTGTCGACAAAGAGCCGGTTGGGTTGCTGTCAAAGCCAAGTGCTGCCGCAGGATAGTCATTAATTGCTGGTGATCCTTCGAAAATAGGGCCACTTGAGACGTCTAAGAATCTGGAGCCTGAGAATGCGTTGTTAAAATCAAAGTTCCAATTAAATAAAATTGTATTATTTTTTGTAATATTATCTTTGTATTCGCTCTCAAGTGTTAAGGAGCTTAAATAGTTTCCTTTTGTGCCTAAATTGTTTGATTCGATTGCATGATTATTTAAAGTCTCATCATCCAAGAATCCAATCCAAGCACGAACATTTCCAAGCTTGATATCTGTCTTGTATACATTTGAGCCGGTAATGTTTTCGTTAAAAGCGCCGGCATAAACTCTTTTATTCTTTGCAATAAGTGTTTCTGCTGCGGCCTTATCTAAAGAAGAAGTTAAGTTAAATGTTTCTATTATTCTGTCGCCATAATTACAAACACCATAAAATGAAAGTTCATAATCTATAGAGCCAGTTTTTTGTATTGCAGTTGATTGAAAGTAGTTTGGCTTTATTCTTACAGCAAAATTCCAATGAGAGTCATCATACACATTAAAGAAGTAAGAAGAGCTTAAAGTTGGAATACTTGCATTTGAAGAAGTTAAAACAAAGCGGGTTCCGGAATCTGGGGTTGTATCTAATCTTTCGAATAAGACCTTAATATCGGCATCTGAATCCGGGATTGTTGTATTGAGTGCTGCGTTCGCAGATTGAACACCAAATATTGATCCGGTTAAGATTTGTTGCTTATATATTCCACTTAGCTCTCTTGCTTGGATCTCTGCTGGGAACATTACTTCTGTCTCAAAAGTAAGAGAAGAAGAGGCAAAAGTGCCTGTTATTACAGAATCTGAAACTGTTGTTCCGTAATTGTAAATGCAAGATTCTGTGTTGTTGACCTTGTTGAATCTTAAAAACTTTCTTTTTGTTGTTCTTGCTTCTCGTGTATCATTAAGCACAAAAGATGCGTTATCAGCAAACTTTTCAACAGATATTAAGTCTTCATCAACTCCAAATGTTCTTAGGGAGTTTCGGATCGATTTAAGGGTGCCTTTAGATTTTACAATTGAATTTAAGTTATTGTAAAAATTTTGATAGATAAGATTTTTAACTTCATAAAGTTCTTTTTCAAATTCAAAATTGTCAAAATAAGTTTTATTGCTTAAACTTTCTATTAAGTCAGATTCTAGAAAAAGATCGTCAATATAAAAGCCCTTATCAATAATTTGTTCTTTTATAAATGGAATTTGCTTAACATCAGAGTTTCGAAAATCTCCATAATAATTAACATTTTTTGCCTCATTAAAGAAGTCAATCTGCAATTGAAGAGTATCCAAGTAGGAGGCCATTACTTGTATGAGTTTCTTAAGGCCGCCGCCATTTTGCTCATCTTCATCGATTAGATAACCTGGAAAGAGATCGTAGAATGAAGACTGATTTATGTTGTCATATCGCTTTGCAAACGTAATTAACTCTGATTTTGAAGACTGGAAACTTGGATGAGTGTTGTAAAGAATTGGGTCTCTAAATTCTGCATCTGCGGCACCAGCCTCAACAATTGCAGAGCCTGTGCTTCGAGAGCCTGAAGAGTATCCAGTCCAGGATCCATTAGAAACACGGCCCGAGTAATCTAAAACAACTGAGTCAAGAGAGCTTTGTCCTGTTATTCCTTCGTTGAATTTAAAATATACTCCAAGGTCAGTGTTTGCGTCGTCAGTGTTTGTGCCGCCGTAAACTTGAGTATACCAATTTTGACCTATTTCTTGATCTGTTCTTGCTGTTTTCCAAAAACGGAACTCGTCCATAGAGCCGATAAGCTTGCCAGCACCAATAGAGCCTGAAACAAAGCCGCCGATGTTGGCTCTTATTGCGCCACCAATGTCTCCAAACGAAGAGGTTGTTGTGTCTGTTGTATTTAAGGCCCCGTTAAAGTAAAGAGAGGCTGTTTGGTTTTGGTATGAGACCGCAATGTGATTCCAGCCGCCTTCTCTAATGGCGTTAGATGTAGAAATAGTTCCAAGCTCAAAAGTGTCGACAGCAGAACCTGATTGTATTCTTAAACGAAGAAAGCCGTCAATGGCTGGTTCGTTCTGCATCTTGTAGCCATAAAGGGTCACAAGGCCTTTTGAGGCGCCTTCTTCTCCGTTCCAGGCTTCAAAAATAGTCTGACCAGTTTGATCGATTGGAGTGCCGAAACTTTGATCTAGTTTATACCATAACTCAATGGTATTGCCCGAAGATGAAAGATTTAAAGCAAGGTTTGAGTTTCTATTCTTGGTGGGATCGTAAATATTGTCTTTATTTGGACCACCTTTAATAGATATATACTCAGGTATTGTTGGATAAAAGAACGTCTCGCCTCTGGTTGAATCCGAGCCGCTGAAAGCCCAGTTCTGTGCAGTGCAATTGATATACCCTGTTGTTCTTGGGTACTTTTTTTCAAAAATATGAAGATTATAAGGGGTTGCAGAGTTTTCCCAGTCGATTTTTTCTTTTTTCGAACCGTCGTAAGGATAGTTGTTTAAAATATTATCAAAAGAAGCTTCAACATACTCTTCAGCCAAGCCAAAACGAACAAAATTTTGGAACTTGGTATAGTCAACAGGAGGAATGAAGCGAGTTTTTTTGTCATTAAAAGAGTCCAAGTACTCAAAAGACTCAAACTCTTTTCCTTCTCTCTCTTCTATTTTCTTTTGCTGAAATTTTTGTGAGTTTAAACGAAACTTATCTTTTAAATTCATATTTATTCTTCAACTCTAAACGTAAATGAAGTTGGGTACTCATTATAATTAGTTCCTTCTTTAATAATGAACTTAAAATCATACCCAGTTCCTGCTTCTAGAAGAGAGAAGTCGAAGTCAAAATAAGATCCTTGCTTATCGTAAGATAATAAAGTGTGATTTGTTGAGCCGGTGCCATAAGAAACCACTTCTTCATTGTCGACTTTTCTTATTACTTTATAGTATATGCTATCGACAAAATAGTTTTCAATTTCTGTTTTAGCAACTGTGTAAATTGTTGGAGACCAGTTTCTTTTTCTTGTGTAAAGCCTAATTCTTGCATCTTTTTCTGATGTTGTATATACATCTTTAAGATTTGTTATTGTTAAAATTAAAGGCTCTTGCTTGTTATCTTGCTGTGCGCTGTAAGTTTTTAGATTAATTGTGCCTGTATAAAAACAAGTTGTTAAACTTGAATCAAACCAGCGGTCGTAGACTGTTGAGGCAGTTGTGCTTAAGTCAAATGAGCAAGAGTAAACCCCTGTCTCAGCAAAGCCGCCAGTTATTGGATAACTAACAGAAACAGAAGAGCTCAATTCACTTCCGCCAGACTCTGCATCAAAGAGCTTTACGTATATAGCGCCCGTACCAACGGCAGGAATGTTTGTTGGTGTGCCACGAAAGTTGTTGTATAGATAGACTTCATGAAGATTTTCTGTCGATAACATTGAAGAAGAAACGTAAAAATCCCCTCTTTGGTCTTTAATTGAGGAATCCCATCGTGCTTCAATTGTTGGGCGCTTAAAGAAAAACTCTGATGTTCTAGCAAAGAACTTTTTTGTATAATAGTTCTGCTCGTCTGTCTCTAGGGTGCCAGATAGCCTTATGCCCAGACCATAATTAGTGAGGGTGCTGTTAAGAGTATCTTCTACAATATCAGTTATATCAATTGAAAGGTCTTCAATGCCTGTTTCTAATGTAAAAGTTTTATCATAGCCGGAAACATAGTCGCCGCCCGCAGAGGCCCAGGCTTGTGTTGAGGAAGCGGAAACCCAGTTAGAGACACCGGTGTCTGTATAAGTATCTAAATCAACACCACGGCCCTCGTCCCAGGACTTTGATAACGGCTGAACTAATAGCGCTACGTTCTCTGGCACGGTAAATGGGTGCCTTGCATTGAAGAGATTTAAGAAAAAACTAACAGAGCCAGATTCTGGAATGTCGCCTGAGGTTCTTTTTGAGGCAATATCGTCAGTATCAAACTGTATTATAACTCTGCTTAACTCAGTTGCCGAGTCCTCTATTCTATCGTAAACTTTATATACTTCTAGAGCGTCTGCGGCACCAACGTTGGAACCCGTAGCCCTTACCGTTGTCAATCCCTTAAAAGCGTTTGTTATTGTGTTGTCTTTTGTAGCGTAAAACTTTTTAATTGCCATTATCTAACCTCTAAACCAATATCAATATTTGGATATTTTATTTCATAGATACCATTTTTTGGAATATAAATTTCATTTCCTGTTGCAGATGTGTTCTCTGCTATAGAGAATCTTGTCTGTGCATAGTTGTCGCCAAGCCTTCGAACAACTTTAAACCTTAAAACATCAGCAACACCATCGATTTGATTTATAATGTTTGTAAAATAAGAAATAACAAAATTTTCACCAATTTGTGGCTTTGTTGCAAGGGCAGAGGCCATTCTTGCCATTATTGTTTGTCTTAACCTATCAACATCAACTTGTGGCTCTGATATCACAGTAATGTTTAAACCAAAATTAATAATTGATGCATTGAACAAGTCTATTGTATCACTGACAAGTTTATAATCTTGAATGTAGTTTTTAATATTTTCTCTAAGAGTTGTTGATGTTGCCTGCAGTTGGCCACTTGAATTCTCTGACATTAAGTAAATATTAATGTTATTTTTGAGTTCTTTGGCGTCTCTGTATACCGCAACTCGCTTAACGCTGCCAAAGTTGCTGGGCATTGTGTAAATAAGCGCCTTGTAGTCCTCGGCAGTGACCGCTCGCTTTTGAGCGTTGAAACTTGCTTTCGATAAAAGCCTCATTTCTTCAGCAGAAATAAGCCTACCGTCACCAGTTATTGCTTCTTCGTTTGTTACCTCAAGGCTGTTGCGAACACTGGCAACAAAAGAAGTATTTAGTGTTGTTAAGTCAGGAAAAACAAAAGAAGAGGCAACCACTTTTGTAATATTTCCAACTGAAGTGTTCATATCATTTCCTGTATTGTGGCGGAAAGTTATTGTAAGCGTTGTGTTTGCTGGCGAGACACCCATACGGCCTGAGCTTAAAAGCCTCTTTGGATCAAACGCCTGTTGAGCAAAATATTCTTTTCCATCCATCTGCAACATTTTTAGCGTTGGATCGACAACGTTTCCATCAACATCTAGTTCTTCTTCTGAGCCATAGCCAAACTGCAGATAAGTCGCCCCGTCCTCATGGATAACCTCAAATCTTCGGGCAGCAGCCACCGGCTTCATGACAAATGGCACCTGCGAAGAATCAGTCCCCCTGTTTGGCACTTTTCTGTATACTACATCTTCTGATAAATTATCAACCTGGTAGTATTCTCGGCCTTCAGAGTCAACAACAGATAAAATCTCTGTTATGTTTGGAACCCTTATAAGAACTTTGCGAAAAGGAAGAAAATCTCCAAGTGTTTTTGTTATTGTTTGCTTTCTTCCGGAAATAACCTTACCAAAACCTTTAACAATAAATGAGGTTGGCGCACCGGTTGATGGGTTGACATTATTTACTGTTGTTTGAAAGTTTGCATTTGAAAAATCAACATCTTCAACAAGCGTATAAACTTTGCCAGCTGATGTTGAAAAGGTGGAGCCTTTTCGTAGGACCGGAAGATAACTAACGTCGGGCGCAGCATCATCTCCGGCAGCTCCTGTATTTCCAAACGATGGCACGTTTATAAAGAAAGACAAGATGCCGGTTGCACTTCTTGATGGAGTATACTTAACTCCTGATTGTCTTGCAATTCTATTAACATTACGAAACTCAACAGCAGTATCTATAAACGTTTCATTGAATTGATAATCAAGATAAAAAGAAAGAATATCGCCAATATAAGAAATATTGTCCAGCATTAAAGAGCCAAAGCCAGCTTCTTGAAAATCTTTAAACGTTGTTGGGTAATATACTTTTGCGTAATTAACAAGATCAGACTTAATTGAATTAAAGTCTCTTGAAGTATAATTAATTGGTGGTCTTTTTGTTCTTGGCATTTATTTCCCTCTTTAGCCGCCTGCTGTAAAATTAACTTCTTCTTGAAGATTGCCAGCACGATATTTTAAAGATATATCAATTCTATTTTCATTTAAAGAGCTTCTTGTAATGTTTAAATCAACTATAGTTAAATAAGATAAATATTTAGAAAATTGAGAATTAATTTCTTTTTTAATTTTTAAGATAACATTATCATTGTTGTTTTCAAACAAAAAAGTTTGCAACCCAACACCAAATGACTTATCTGATATCTTTTCTCCTTTTCTTGTAAATAAAACGTTTTTAATGTTTTGATTTATTAGTCCGCTTAAAGATTGGATCATTATAAAGTCGCCGGCCATAGATCTTTCTCGAAGCCACTTTCTGGGCTTGAGGGGCAACTCGGGCGTAAAGTTTTTCAAGAATGCCGGCTTGAGGTCTTCTTCTGTGAGCGGCACCTGCTGCCTTTCGTCAACAAGAAGAGTTTCATCGATATCACCTACCGAGCGTAGTTCTTCTGGGTTAATAAGCAGTTCTTCTATGTCCGGATATTTTCCTTTTGACATTTTAATTAATTACTCTTTTAAGCGTTCTTTTTAAAACTCTTCCAAGGTTCTTGTATTTGTTTGTAAAAACTCTATTTTGAGAAAAGTTTGATTTTCTTGCAAGGCTATCTTCAGCTCTTTTTATTGCGCTTGCATAGTAAATAGTTAAGAACTGTGTTATGTTTTCAAGATTAAAAATAAAATCATAAAATATTATGTGATCTTTAAAATTAAAGTAATTATAAAAAACATTTTCTAAACTTGTTATCGATTCTAAGTTCTCGACAGCCAAAGGAAACTCTTTCCTTTGAACCTCAACAAACACTTTAGAGCCGGCAATAACATCATCTGTTAAGTTTGTTGGCTGCGAGGCCAGGCGTGCAGTGGCTAGAGCTCGGAAGCTTCCATAGTCAGGCCCAGCGTTGTCATCTAGCATGACATAAGTCCCATCAGATAAGTTTGACCAAGTGGAAATGTCCTGAAGTATGTCCTCGCCGCTAACAACAACTTGATCTGATAAGGTTATAGACAAATTGAAGTTGCTTAAAACTTTCTGTAATTCATCTGGCGTTGCTTCAGATATGTAATTATCAAAATCGTTGATTGAGATCTCAAAACTATCAACAGAGATACTTGTTTCAAGTAGCTTGTTTAAGGAGCGTGGCAATACAGCGCCAACGCCGTCATCGGCCAGGGTATCAAATATGCTTTCGTCGTTTTTTTCTTTAACTTTAAACTTAACATTTAAATTTAAAATAAGAGAATTATTTTTATATTCACCGATAAGTGCATCTGAGGCGTAGTACGCTTTTTGCAGAAGCGCAGGCTCGAAGTTCGACCCGGCGAATTGACCTGAAAAAGATGGCCTTGAAATTACATTTACGGGCGAGCCGCTTTTTGTAAAGCCAAATATTTGAGGATCTGTAATCTTTACATATTTACCGCTGCTTATTGCAGCGGCCTCATCGAAGTTGTCAATTTTAAGCTGAATAGCTTCTTTGATTGCCTGGAGGTTTTCAAGTGCAATATCTTCAGTTGGACTATCAACGTCAAAGTCAGTCAACTCATCATCTTCCGAATCGATAAACTCTTCGATTGAAGCACCTATAAATCTTTTCTGCTTTTCGTATATGGCAAGTTTAGATTTTGGAAGATAAACTAATTCTAAATATTTGTTTAAATATCCTTCAATGTTATATAATGCACTATTTTTAGATATAGTGCCTCTTTTAATTCTTTCTAAATCATTTGAGATAACAATGTACTCATCTAATATCTTGTCGTTCTCTAAGTCATCTAAAACGTTTTGAACATAAAATGCTTTAATAATGTTGTTTCGTTCTGCTTCCGAATCTTGCAAAATCATTGGTGAGTCAATATTTAAGACTGTATTAACAAGAAGCCCTGATGTTTTAACAAAAGATCTCATTGCATACATTTCTAATGTTGCATCAAGTAATGCTAAATCAGAATCGTGAATATACATATATTCTTCAATATAGCCAGGGCTTTCGGGCTTGAATCTGTCAAGTGTTTTTTCTTCTGAGAATGGCCCTGATGCATCAAAGTAAGAAGAGGAGACTTGGTTTGAGTACCCTGCAAAGTCGACGTTGTGAGGCCCAACTTTATAAAATGCTTTTTCTAACTGAGTGGCGTATAAAGAGCCGGACTCAGGCTGCTCGGCCTCTTCGGTTGGTTTTAAGTTGTTGATCCTTAAGAAGTTGGCAGCAAGCATTGTTCTATTTAAAGAACTTGCAAATATATTAGAGGCTTCAGATAAATCAAAGTCTTCAACGCCCAAGGAGTTTTTAATTTTTTCTCTTAAATAAACAACATTTGAAGAGTTTTTTGCAAGGTCGTTTTCAATCTGTGGGTTTTGCTGAAGTGCTGCAATTACACTTTGAGTATCTTCTTCTGTTAAGAACGAATATGCTTTGCATTGCTTTGGCACTTTTCCAAAATTAAAGTTTAAGTCCATTCCATATTCTAATTCTTGCACCTCGGTCAAGCTTGTATTAGAAATAGTATTGCTTGTATTTAATTGATTTAAATCAACATTACTCTTAAATAACAAACTTGCAGAAGTGAGGCCGTTTAGAGTGTAAAAGCCGTTGTCTATATTTGCGCTATCAGCGCTAGATAAAGAAATAGACTCTCTGCTTGGCTCCAGGTTTGAAAATTTATTTTTTAATTTTTCATAGTTTTTTGGGGGATCATCTCCAAAGAAAGAAAACAGGCTTAACGGCGATACCGGCAGAACTGCTGTGTTGAGTGCAGCAAGGGCGGCGCCGCTGTTTTTTATGTAGTCTTTTCTTATGTTTGATTCAACTTTTTCTGCAGATTTTGTTGCGACTTTTTCAACTGAATTAAAGAATCCATCAAACTTATCTTGCACCAATTCACCATAAGGCTCTTCATCTCTTCCAATTAGAGGAAGTTCTGATGCATCATACTCTGGTGTGTCATCTGGATTCACGCCGGCTTTTTGATTGTGCCCGGCTAGGATGTTCGTTGGGTGCAGCATTGGTGGCATTGCAGCCGCAATTTGATTTTCAATTGTATTTTCGTTATTTAATAATTCAAATAAGTTATCAATGTTTCTTTTTTTCTCGTTGCGCACAGCCTCAAGGAGCTTTTTGCCTTCAGAGCCTTCCAGGGGCCCTTCTTTAAGCTTTTCTGCGAATCTGCTCATTGGCCCTACTTCTGGAGGGCAAAACGAAAAAACATTTTCTAAGCCAACTGGATTAAACTCTTCTTGGAATATTCCAAGCTCATTCATTATATCACGAGTTGTTGCACCGATTTCTGCAACTGTATCATCTAGCCCCACAAGAGGAAACGACTTGCTTTTTCTAATAGACCCCTCTGGAAGGCGGCGATCACCACATTCTGAGAATTGTTGAGTTTGCTCTGGCTCTTGAATGTTTCTTGTTCTTATGTAATTTCCAACAATATTTGTTGTTTCTCGATCTGGATTTCCAGATAAGAAACCTAAATACTGCTCCGGAGATAAAAGAGAACAAGCAGCACAGGAGATATCTCTTATGTCATCTGGCTTTGTGCCTTCCCCGAGAAGCTGAACGCATATTTTGGCAAACGCTTCTTTGCCCATGGCCTCAGCCAAGGCTCGGCCAAATTTTGCTTCATTGTTTGTTTCTTCGCACATTCTTGCTTGAACGTTAAAAGAAAAGTCTCTTAAAAAGTTTAGAATATCACAAGGTTCTATTTGAGAAAGAAAATTAAGCGCTTCCAATATTGCTTGAAGAATCAAGAATGCAATTGCAGCCAAGATTCCAACAAGCAAACGAACTAAGGCAGCAAGAAGTTTTGCAAATAGGTTTTTAAGAAAATCTCCAATATTACCAAATTTAAAATCAAAATTTCCAATAAAGAAATTATAAATAAAATCTGCAAATGGAACATTTGGTGGATTACAAAAATCTATATTTCTTGCATCCCAAGCATTTAAAAACTGAGCGATATCATTAAAGTCTTCCATGATAACGTCAAAGCCAAGAATGTCAAAAACAAAATCAACAACCTTTCCTTGCAGCTCTCCTTGTCTTTCTGATTCACAAGTTAAAATATCAGATATTATAATTGATATAACATACTGTGCTTTATCTTGACTGCTTGCACCGGCAGCTTCCATTTCTCTTAATTCTGCGCCTATTTTCCCAAGAGACTCTTCAGAAATGTTAAACATTTGATTTCTTGTTGAGTCTTCTTGCATTAAGCCGCCAATAATGCTTGCTCTTTCTTGGCTTGTTCTTTGGTCTGCTGCTTCCTCTCTTCCTGCTAGTCTTGCTTGCCTGTATTGATTGACTCTGTATGGTATGCCGCCACCTGATTGAGTTTGGCGCTCATCTCGCCTTTCACGCCCTTCGGTTCGACTTTGGTCTAGTTCTGCCCGGGCGGCGTCTCGCCCGGCGTCTCTTCTTGCGTTTCTCTGACTAAAACGGTCATACCAGTTAAGGAATTTTTCAAGATCAATATCTTCCTGGCGTCGTTCGGCCCGCCTGTCTCGATCTTCCCTTCTATCTTCTAGGCGGCCATACCGGCGTTCTTCACGGGCGTCGTCTCTATCATCACGATTTTGTTGGCGCTCTGTTGCAACAGCTCGCTCGTTCGCCTCACGATTTCTCTGCGCTGGTCCCTGCTGTGTTTCAGTTCTTGTGTCTGCAACAAAACGCTCGGGACCTCTTGCTCCTGCTCTCTCTTCAACGGCGTCTTCGGTGTCCTCAAGGCGGTTATCGATAAGCGAGTCGATACCGTCTCGGCCGGCGTCGTCTGGGCGCTCTTGAATGAGATCTGGTGCAATTTTCTCTAAATCACCTTCTGTGAATTCGATCACTTCTAAAGAATATAAAAGTGCAAATAAAGCTCCAGGAGGTATTGCTTGAAGTAGCCTAATTAACTGTTGCCCTTTTATAACTTTTCTTAAGCCTTTCTTTATGAACTCTTCAGGATCCAGTGCTCCGCCAGCTTCGGCGGCGGCGGCAGCGAATCCCATATTTGCTGCTGTTATTGCTGCTGTTTGAAGAATATTAGTAAAGTCTCCTGCCACAAAGTTTGAAAAAGGATCAATGCTTTTAAACGCAGCGGCAATCTCGTCTGCCTTGTTTCCAAATGCAGAGGCCCCGTCGTCCCTTAGTTCTGTAAGCGCACCTGCAAGGACTTCATCAAACCCTTGCTTGTCGCCTTGTTCGTTTTCGTTTTCTCCAACTTCTTGAATAGCAGGGGCAGCCTCTTCAAACACCTGCCCTTCTTTAATGGCCTGTGATGATGTTCTTGCTATGTCTTCTTCTAAGAGGCGGTTTGCTTGCTCTGTCCCGAACTTCCGAATAAATATCTCTCTTGTAAGCTCAGCAATGCCTTCAGAGTTGTCTAGTGAAACACAGTCTAAAGGCTCTATTCTTGCACCAGGTGGAAGCAGGTGCTTTCTTACAAGGCCGTCGATTATTTTCTTTCTTCCTTTTTTTCTTCTTAAACCAAACATTCTTATTTGAATATTTGATTGAATTTCTTCATAATTTTCAATAAAGTAATTTTGAGTTATTGCCCGGCGAGGCCTTTGCGGCTCGCTTTGTGTAAGACCATTTCTTGTTAAATCACTGTAAGATTCATCATCGACATTTTTTAATATTATAACTTTATTTGTTCTAGTATTTTTTTTGTATATAAATTTAACTTTTGAATAATCTTTTTCAAAATAAATGTATACTTCATTTGGGTTTGAAAAACGAACTTTTCCTATTCCAAACTCATTACTTTGTGTGAGATTTTCTAGTTTTCTAAAAAAACGATTTAAGTCGTCTGCTGCCTCATAATAGTTGCAACCTCTAACAATTGTAGATTGGCTTGGCCTTTTTAGCAAAAAGCCAAATATCTTAAAGAATCTAGCAATTGCTATAGTTTTTCTTTTAAATGTTTGATAATCACATATTTTTACATAAGGGTTGCCATTGACACTTTCTAATTGTTCGTTTGAAGTCCTGTCTAAAAACGAGGCAATTCTAGAGTCTTCTTTGTAATATTCTTTTTTTACTTCTTGACTAAGCTCATCAACTACTTTTTGCGGAGTTTGAAATAAATATTTATAGGTAATTGGCCTATCATTATACTGATCTATTTTATCTTGAATCCATTTAATTTTACTTTCTAAATCTAGATTTTCGTATATTTCTTGAAGAAAAGTATTTGCTTCACCTACACCAGTTCGATAAAACTGATCTTTATTAAAGTCATACTCAGAAGCAAAAATATCCAACATTAGCTTGGCAGCTATTTGTTTTTTCTTTATTGGAACAAAATTTTCATTTTTAAAGTCCGCTTCGACACCAGGGTAGTTTAAGGCAAATGCAGCATATACATCTTCTGTGTTGTTTCTTCTATTAATAGGATATAATATTAAGTTTGTTTCTGAGGAGTTTCGGAAAAAAGGACCGGCCTGATCAAATCCAGAAACTTCTTCAAACCTGTTCAAATAGTCAATTTCTATTTTGAACTCTTCAAGATCCCATATTTGATCCCATTTGCCTGGAAAGTCTTTAAAGCTTATTTTTGCCATTAATTTAACCTGTGGTGCCTAGAGCAGACGTAGTTTCTGCTCATTGGATTAAGGAAGTTAAGTTTAAAATTAATCATATTTACTTTTTGCAGCGTTGAGTCTGCTATAGATTGAACTGTTTCAACTGATTTCTTAACTGCCGGTGCAATCAAATCAACCGAGGGTGAGGTGGGCGCACCCAAGTTCCCAAGGTGTGTGTGGGTCATTAGGGCTGTATTAAACCTTGATTGTCTTACAAGAATTGTGTTTACAACACCATTTAAGCTATTTACTTCATCAATTAAGTATTCTAAACACCTCATTAAACTATCGCCTTTAACCATTGGCTGTAAATCAGTATCGTTGTTTCCAGCAACAATATCTAGCCCTTTTAAGAAAAGCTTCGCTGGCTCTCCTCTTGAATCTCGGTTATAAAAGGAAGTTGCAATCTTAACGCCGCCCCTTGAAGCAATGCGTATCTCGTCAGAAACCAAGGCAATCCCAGCTTTTGCTCGCACCATCCCAACAGCGCCAGGAACAAGACCAAGGGCATCATCTAAATCTGTTTTTTGAGAAATGTATATTCTTGATGCATCACGAAGGAAGTTTGGATGAACGTGGTTTCTTTCACCTGATTCGGTATAAGGTGCGCCACGGCGACCAACAACCAAGTCGATTGAAGCACAGTCTTCACTAAAAAGATTATATCCTGTTGTTCCTGTTCTGTCTTTTCCAAGAACAATATAAGATTGCCCTTGTTGAATTACTTGTTCAAAGTTTCTTTTTATGAAAACTGGTCCAACAATGTCTCTTCTTGAGTTTAAAGCACCTCTTTGAAAGTCTCCTGCAATGGAGGCTGGCTGCTCAGATAAATCGAGAAGTTTTGTTCTTTTAAATTTTACTCCGGCCATATACTAAATATCTTCTAATAAGAAACTTGGATCTGTTGTTGTTCTGTTGTTGTCCAATCTTCTTTCAATTAATTTTCCTGAATGTGAATAAGGAAAGGAATCAAGTCCCGTGACCCAATCCCCCCTTGGAATTAAAACTTGAAAACACCAAGGTTCTCCTGGTGTGTGTCCAATACCAAATCTCCAAGAGTTTTGGATTAGCCAATTATAAGGCTCGGACTTTTCAATTATGGGAGCCATTGTCCAGTCTTTTTTTATTGGATCAGGGTATCCTAAATTAAAAATAAGCCCTGTTTTGTGTGTGTTTTTAATTTGTATATTATCAAACTCTCTATACCCAGTTTCTACCCTAAAGTCATAGCCGGCCCTTAAGCCTTCTTGCCTCATTCTGTTAAACCTTGAAGCAGCAATTAAGTGAAGTTTTTCTTTTGTTTGGTTTGGTTTTTCATTTATTGTTGCAACTTCAACCAGCAATTCTTCACTTGGGATTCTTCCAAAATTTGCCAAAACAATTGGATTATAAAAAGATTTTTGTGTTCTCTCAAAAAGCACTTCTGTTTGAACAAACTTATAAACATTATTTATTGAACCTTCTTTTGAGGTATTATAATCTTTTAAAAGTTTGTTTTCTTTTTGATTTTTAAGATTTGTTTTTATGTTTTTTGATAAAAAGCGCATAAGTTTTAAGCAGGAGCCACTTCAGTTTCAAGGGGGGCTGTCAAGATGCTGGCTTGGGGTTGGTTGTTGTTGGGGCTCTGACTGCCTTGTCGATAGGCGTTTATAAGCCATGGCGGGGCGTCGGCGGCCAAGGGTGCAAAGTAGTTTGCTAAATATCCCCTCTGGCCACTAAATAAACTATTGTTATCCGCCTTGTCTAAATGGATCCAGCCAGGTGCGTAGCTTCCGCTTGTCATATACCCGGGACCGGCGCCAATGGCCGTAATTCCATTTCTGTATGCAGCCATGAGAAAGTCAGAAAGTTCAGAACTTGCAGACGTTACATTTGTAGAGACCCTGTTGCTGCCCGAATAAAGCTCAACGTCGACTGCCCAACCGAAATTATGCCTCGCAGATCCGGTTCTATGTGTGTCTGGCAAACCGGGGAATGTATTAGAGTACTGTTGTATATAGTCAAGACTGGGCTGGCCGGCGGAACGAATTTTTATTGTAGTATTTGATTGATCCGCAGCTGCCTGTAGAGCATCGAGCAATGAAGGCTGTACAGCATATTTTCTTTTGCCAGTCTGGCCAAGAGAAATATTAGGGTAGGGGTTCGGGTTTAGAGCTGTAAATTCGTCGAACTGGTCTTCTACAAGTTTTAGATCTCCAGTGGCCTGATCAGCAACAACCTCTTCCACTCCAGAAGGGGCCGGAGCATTGTTCCCATCAGGCGTCGGCGGATCAATTTCTTCAGTTGTAAAGCCCAAAGGCTCAATAATTCTCCTTGCAACAATTTCTAATATTTTTATATCTTTTGGATCTGATATATTATCCACCTCAACCAACACAACATCGCCGTATTCTGGTGGTGTAATTCCTGCATTTGTATAAGCAGGATATCCGTGCATATCAATAAAAGCAACATTTAAAGCCTTTAGCCTGTTTGGGCGAGTGTTATCAGCATACTGATCAAGCCTGTTGTAGTTAAAAACTCCATTGGGATCTGTTGGATCGCCAATAAAAGCATGCCCTGTTTCCAGTATTCTAACTTTACAAGAAGGGTAAAGAGTGGTTGGTAAAGTAATCCGTTTTTTTTCGGCTATCCTTTGGTGTTCAAGTTGAGAAAAAGTATTTCTTGCTGTTCTTATGTCTGTTGCCCTTTCTCCGGTCTGAGCAATAACCAAAGCAAAAAAAGTATTTGATTGAAATTTATAAAAATCTTCTGAATATACCTGCGCAATAAGATCACTCAGGCGCTGCATTACATTGACGCCTGTATTTCTATCTAAGGCGCTTGAGAAATTTGAAGAAAGAACGTTTGTTGAACGATTAAATTTTCTTGCCATGGCTATTCTTCTTCTTTTGTGTTGATTATGTCGTAAAGCTGGTCTTTATCAGACGATGAAAAATCAAACGACGAAGATTTTTGTTTTTGCATTAAAGAAGCAATTTTTACCAATTGTTCATTTGATCTTTGAAGCGTTTCAACGTACTTTGCCGCAACAGGACCGACTTCTCTGTGTCTTTCATCTGTTACGGACAAGTATTTCATGAGATCTTGCAACAACTCTTTTGTTGTTGCACGGTCTTCTTCGATGTTTTCTAACGCTTTTTCTATTGTTTGGTCTAAATTTTTCATTAAAACTACCTATATTTTAAATAGTTTTAAGTTTAAATTTCCCCATTATCCCAATCTTGCTTAAATAAGCGGTATTTTTTTCTTATTTTTGTTAAAGAGCAAGTTATTTGCTTTGTATTAAAGCCGGTGATCTCTCTAAGGTAGACATAAATGGCTTTTTTGTTGAAAATATCTATTTGCTCTGCGGAATTAAACAAAACCTCAACAGCTTCCAGGACCTTTTGGTCTTGCTCGTTTGATGTTTCTTCTTTCCACCAGTCAATTTCTTCGTGAAGAACCTCAATAAACTCTGCTTTTGAACGATTTTCGTAATAAGGGTTTGTTGTTACGAGTTTTTCTTCCAGAACCGAGTCTGGTATGTCGTCATAATCAACTTCTTTTTGAAGTTTTTTCTTTCTTTTCTTTGTTTCAGCAATAAACCAGTTTTTTGTGATAACTGAAAAGTAAGCAAAAGCCTTGTGTCCCTTATCTGGGTTGAACTTATCGAGAATTGTAATAAGAAAAACTTTGCAGTCTTCTTTTAGAACCTCTGAGTTTGGTAAAGAGTTAAACTTGTATGTATAAGCAATCTTATCAACCATCTCGTTAAAGGCTGGCTGTATAAGCGAGCAGTAAAGTACTTCTTTTTCGCTTTTTTTGGAAGCCTTGCAATAACTAATTATTGCGTCTTCGTGTTCCTGCGTAAAATATGTGTTTTTTTTCCTTGGGTATTTCCCCTTCTTGCCTTTCTTCGTTTGTTTCATTTTCCTCATTTGTTTCGTCCTCCTGCCCCTCTGTAAGCTCTTCATCTTCTAATTGGCTAAACAGGGTTGTAAAATCTTTTACTCGCTCGGAGACGGCCTTTGAGTGCTCCAGAAGGGCACGCAGGGTCTCATCTCCATAGAATGTCTCCAAGTTATAAATGCGCTCGACGTGCTTATGGTATACGTCAAGGTCCGCAATAACTTCTTCTACCTCTTGTGATAAATCAGAAAGATCAACAACCATTTTTCTTGAATACCACACAAGCATTACATTAAATAGAAGCGAAATTGTCAAAAGTAAGTAAATCATTAATCCAACATCCTGTCTGCTAATTTTTGTTTTTCGTCTTTGAGGACTTCTCTGTTTTCTTCGATGTATTCTTTTGTTAGTTCGCCAACTTTCTTGCTTTTTTCCTCAACAGGCCGGCGAATATTAACCTTTGAGAGAGTCTTTTTTATCTCGCCCTCCCCATCACACAGAGAGACGTCAGAGCAGGAGGAAGGCGACTCCTCCGCTCCGACCATCGCCTTTAAGGTCGAGCCGCACTTATTACATTGAAAAGTGTAAATAGGCATTATTCGTCGATTTCGGCCCCTTCTAGGTCGTCTAGATCGCCCGATACTACTGGTGGGTTAACGACGACAAGCCCCTCATCAGAGTCCTCAAAGACCATTTCTTGAAGAAGGGGCATAATATCTGTCTGCTCCCAAAGGCATTTTTGTAGAGCCATTAGCAGGGCTCCTGCTGCTTGATTTGATAGTTGCATTAGTTATCTCCTAAAATGTTAATATAAGCAGTATAGCATAAAATAATAATTAATTCCATATAATTTTTTTAATTTTTTTTGCTGATTGTCCGTCTCCAAAAGGGCAATCTGAGTTAATTTTAAAATCATTAATAAGCCTACTAAAAACAACCTTAAGATCATCAACTTCTGGGCATAGATGAATGTGTCCAGTTGAAATAGCTTCAGGTCTTTCTGTTGTCTTTCTGCAGACAATTATTTTTTTGTTTAAAAAACTCCCTTCTTCCTGCAAGCCCCCTGAGTCTGTTATTATTAGCCTGGATTTACAGAGGAGGTTTAAAAAATCTTCATGCAACATAGGATCTATCACGTGAACGTTTGATAAAATATTTTTATATTTTTGTATACTTGGGCTTGGATGCAAAGGTAAAACAAATTTATACTCACTATAAAATAATGCTAGTTTATTAATTTCTTTAAACCATTTTTTTATCAAATTATGATTTTCTCTTCTATGAAGAGTTACAAGAATTATATTTGAATATGTAGTTTCTTTTTTAAAATTAATTAAATTATCTAATACTGTATTTCCGACAACATAATTCTGACCATTAACCTTTTCATTTATTAAACTATTTTTTGCTTTTTCTGTGGGGCATAAATTTACATCTGATATCCTAGCAATCATTTGTCTATATGCCTCTTCAGGAAATGGATTATCTAAATCATATGTTCTTAATCCTGCTTCTAGATAAAAGATTTTAATTTTTCTGTTATATGCTGCTAATGCACAACCAAAAGCAGAAGCGGTATCCCCTTGAACCAAAACGCCATCAAAATTTCCAGAAGGAAATTGAGACATACAACTGTAGATAATTGAATCAAGTCTGTTTTTATTTTTTAAAATTTTAATTTTAAAATCTGGATTTGTTTCTTTTAACAAATCTTCATGTTGACCCGTAAATAAAAGTTTATAATTATTTTTATTAAACTCTTTTACCAATGGTTTAATTTTAAGCCATTCAGGTCTTGTTCCATAACATAATAATATCATTTAATTTTTATTTTTAAGTATTTTCCAGCCTTTTTTTATTTGCTCTTCGGCTATTTGGTTTCTAAGCTTCATATGGTCCTGCTTTCTCCAGCTTGCGTTTAGATCGGTCCCATATTCATGCCCTTTTTTAGATCCCCACATTTCAAGATCTCCATGCGGATGCGGCGGGACAAATGTTTTAATATTGCCAAATTTTTGCGCACAGTAAGATAGGTGTAAATCTTCTCCATTGTCCCAACTTACTGGCTCCTCTCTCCACATAAACTCTAAGTATTTTTTCTCTAGGAACCAGGCATGCCCAACAAGATCAACTTCTTGAATTTTTTGATTTGGAATTACACCATTCCAGCCAACTTTATGATTGGGGGTGTATCTATTGTCATGCAAAACCACACCTGACGCTCCATAAATACCAGGCTTTTTAAGGTTAGATGCAATACAGTTTTCATACCATTTATTACCAGGTATTGTGTCGTCGTCAAAAATTGAAACAAACTGTGTCTTAGCAAGAAGCGCAGCAGCAAATCTTCCATAAAATTTAAAATTCGAATTACATGTAATGGTTTTTACTCCAAGATTTGTTATATCATACTGCTGAGCATCTTCGGGCTTGTTATACCATACAATTATTTCTGATTCTATTGTTTGATTATTTATTGCTTTAATTTGCTCTTTTAAATATTGAGGTCTTTTATAGCAATTTAAAATAGTAGTTATTTTCATAGTTCTTTTTTAATCCTATTTAAGTTATTTGGCATTTCTTTTTCTAAAAAATTTAAAAGATTAATTCCTTTTTTTTCTTTAAACCAATTTTCATAAGTGCATCCATTTTTATTATCTGTTATAATTGTTAGATTTAATATTCTTGCTTCAATAAGAAGCCGACAGCAAGACTCAACCATGTGAGAAAAGAATACTATTCCCTTATAGTAAGATAATTGCTCTATGAAATTTTTATAATTTATTTTGTTTATTATTTCAAATTTTAAATTATTTTCTTTACAATACTGTATAGCTAGATCACTTCTTTTTCCTGCAGTAATTACAAATTTATTATTTTTTTTATTATTTAAATTATTTTTTAATATATTAAAATGTTCGGATGAAAAATGGGTGCATCCAAGAGAAATAACGTTAGTTAAATTAATGTGTTGTTTAAGTAAATTTGCTGAATGTCCTGTTAGGCAAAAAACTTTATGTGCTTTTTGATAAAATTCTTTATTTACAATTTGATCAGGAGGAGCAATAAAATCTTTATACATCACTGTATTTCTCGTTTTAACATATTTTTGATCTCTTTCAATAATAATATATTTTATTTTTGAATTTATAAACCATTTTTTGTTTATTTCTGATAATTGACTAAAATTCGAAATAATATATGTTTTTTTATTTTCTATTAAAGGATTAAAATTAAAACTTTGTATTTTATTTACAGTATATCCATTAGAAACTAAAAAATTAATAACAACATTATCTGAAATTTCAGCGCCACCTTGAAAATTTTCAATAAAATAATCAGAAATATAATTTATATCTTTAATCATAGATTTCAATTTTTGATAAATCAGGAAGACCTGTTGACACTTCATCAAAGTCAACCTTTGATGAAGTGTCAAGGAACCCCAAATACTCTGCCCACACCTCCTCATCGCCTGGCCATTCTTTTTCAAGCCAATCAGCCAACTGAACTGCCTTCTTTTTCATTGCTCCGTAGTTATCCATCATGGAGCGAAGTTTCATCTTAAACGAGCCTTCCTTTGGGAAGCACCACATTGAGTCCTTTACAAGGACCTTGTCCCAAACAGCGCTTTCTTGAATGTGTCGAAGGTCATAATCTACCTTCATTGGAATAAACTTATTTTTTCCGTTCACGGGCATTGTTAAGAAATCAACGTGCCCGGACCATGCTGGCGCAATGATTGGAAGCCCTGCTTGTGCAGCCTCAAATAAAGGAAGGCCATACCCTTCACCGTGGGTTGTTGTGATAAAGGCGTGAATGTCTCTGTGTCGGTAAAGAAGAGCCATTTCTTCTTCTGTCATGTATCCGTGAAGAAGGTAAACCTTGCACTTTCTGTCTTTGTAGTCTTCGTGGTTTAACAGTTGTTGCAGTCTCTCAACGCAAGCAACACGATCGATTTCACAGTTCTTGGCTAAGTTGGTTTTAAGGACCAGGCCTACGTTCTCACGATCAAAGTTTTCTTCAATAAACCACTTAATAAGAT
>Ga0209645_1000372_pt1 | contig 23755 bp, 33 predicted proteins | sample ETNvirenome_6_30_FD_184070 | JGI IMG/M metagenome (GOLD analysis project Ga0209645, IMG submission 184070) | Marine viral communities from the Pacific Ocean - ETNP_6_30 (SPAdes) (version 2) | ecosystem: Environmental > Aquatic > Marine > Oceanic | place: Pacific Ocean | collected 2013-06-19
CGATGTTGCCGGCTACATCCAAAGTATAATCAGGGGAATCTGTATTAATCCCAACTCTATCATTTCCGCCGTCAACAAAGAGCATGTGTGTATTATTATCTGATTCAACTCTAAAATCAATTAAAGAGTCTGACCCTTCGTTAACAACAACTTCTGGGACTGGCCCACCAATTCTAAACCCTTCTCTAACGTTCCCTTGATCATTGGTCTTAAACACTATATACTTGTTTGTTGACTGATTTGTAAGCAGGAGATTGTCTGAGTCATTAATTAAAATCTCTGCTCTGTCGCTACCGCCTTCTTTAAATTGAATAACGGGTTGGATAGTGTCTAGAAAAAGAATTTCGCCCTGAATTGTTCCGCTTACATAGAGCTGCGGACTAGATCCCGAAACAATAATGCCTTCTCCAAACTTCATTGTTGCAGTTCCCATATTTTTTATTTTTGCCATTTACATCCTCTCTTTGCGCCATATTTATCTAGCATTTATTAAATAGGTGGAAAATGAAAACAAAATGGGACCAAATGCAACTTATATCAACACACTACGTAATGGCGAAGCAGGTAGGATATCATGGCAATCTTTTTGGAGGCGTCATGCTTTCTTGGCTTGACGAAGCTGCAGCTGCATTTGCTTGCCAAGTGGCGGATACAGGTAGGATGGTGACAAAACATATATCAGCATTGACTTTTGAGCAACCTGTGAGACCCGGACAACTAATCAAAATATATGGTCGCTGTGCAAAAATAGGAAAGACTTCATTGACAATTGCAATTGAAGCCAGGAGACACAGCATATATAACGGCACGCAAAAAACTGCGTGTAAGTGTGAGATGGTTTTTGTTAGAATTGATGGTGATGGCGAGCCTGTTCCAATTGCGCCCCACATCAGAGACAAAGTCTCTCATGATGATGAAAAAAGCTAGAGAATATTTTGAAAATATCTTCAAAATACGATATATAGAATTGAGTCCCGTTGTGATTTTGTAGTTTAAAATTATGTTGCGTTTGAATAACATGTAACAGCGAGGTCATTAGCATGTCAAACCCTAAATCACAGTTTAGGCTAGAGCAGATAACTAGCTCTTTGCCGCCTTCAAATGAAGCAGCATTAACAACTGCACCAAATCACGGAAACTTAGCAGACACTCTCAAATCTCTAGCATCAAGTGTTAGACGACTTAATTCTTGGGACGAAACAGGCATAAATTTCTACTCAGACGCACAAGTATTTAAAGCGATGGGCGCTGAGAATCGATTTGTCTTACTTGACAATCAACAGCTCTTTGTTTCTTCTTCTACTTTTTTAAGTGGCAATACAACAATCTCTACAAGAGATACAGGCACACTCTCAGTCACAGGATCTAACGCAGCAAGTTTTGATCTAGGTTCGAAGATGAACATGACCGGTTCAGGCCTCGATTTGTTGGCACGAACAGGCAACATTAATATTGAATCAAAGACAGGCACATCTTTCTCAGAAAATGGAACTGAGGTCTTTTCAATTAACACAGATCGCAGAGCAAAGTTTCACCAGAACGCAGGCACTCTTGCTTCGCCAGACGTTGAGTTTGATGGAAAAGTAAGATTTGACGAAGTAATTGCAACGTCTGGATCATCAATGACATTTACTCGTGGTGGTGATCAAATTATTGGAAAGAACAACACGGGCGATTTAACTCTCTCCGCTTCTTCTGGCGACCTTAACTTTGTTGATACATTTGCTAAAAGTTCAACATGGTCAGACAAAGACAAAGGTATACCACTTTCAACATCAGCTTCAGATTGGAGTGCACTAGTCTCAGCAGGAATAACATCAATTATCGGCGGTCTTGGCACGACTTTAACATCTGATAAGTACATAGGGAAATTAACATCTACTTTGTCTGCAGGAAGTGCCACGTCTCTAAATATGGATTTCACCTACGTGTCAGATCCTCAGATTGATAAGCGCGTTGACGTATTCTTAAACGGAGTGCTTTTAAATAGCGGTTCTGCTACTGATGTTTCAAACGGAACATGTGATTATACAATAGATAAGTCAGGCGGCGTAGCCGATGTCGAAGTGAAATTTTCTATGGATCTTGAAGCAGATGACATTGTTACAGTAACAATAAGGTGAGTTAGTGGCTATTGTTTTTCGAGTTATAGGCACTGGGCCCGTCACAGTTTGGGTAGCAACTGGGACGAGCAGTACGATTGCCTTTTCAACAAATGCCAGTTCATTCTCAACATATCAGCTCGGCGATACTACAGACACCAACTTGACTTCAATTGCATACGGAAAAGACACTTCTTCTGGTGAAACAATGTGGATGCTCGGTACCGGTAATTCATATGTTTCTAGCGGGTCAAACCCAGTTGATGGCGCTGCAAATTGGTCAGGGCTGGATAGAAGAATAAATCAGTCTCAGCACAGAGCACTTCAGTATGGAGACAACGGAGACGGCGTTTGGGTCATGGCGACAAGAGCAAAAGTTACAAGAAATGTATCTGGTTCGTGGGGATCTGCTCAAGTGTTAAACATGGGTCGAGCGAAAGGTGTTGCTAATAACGGGTCAGGCGTTTGGGCACTAGCTACAAATGTGTATAATCAAGGTCGACCTGCGATATGGAAGTCATTAGATGACGGAGCAACCTGGGCATCAGCTTGGGAATGGCCGACAAACTACGGTATTAATTACGCGAATAACAAGGAATACAGGATTGCTTACAAGTCGGACCAATGGGTTGCAGTTTTCCCAGAGGCTGGAATCTTTACAGGCAGTATCGGCCCGGGTGCTAAAGATAATGCTTCTTTTGGAAGAGTATATACATCATCTCAAAACATGTCTTATATTGCTGCTGGAGCTGCAAACACTTGGATGGCAATAGATAAAGCAAGAAATGTCTATGTGAGCACAGATGACGCAGCAACTTGGTCTACAGCTACTGCGCTTCCCGGGTCTGATGCGCCTACTAGTTTGGCGTATTATGGTGGAGACTGGATGGTGACAACAGACGGTACAGAAAACAATATTATTAAGTCAAGCAATAATGGCTCTTCTTGGGCTGCAATTGCATCAACGGGTGTCGCAATGAATTCAATCGCAGCAAATATTATTTTACCGTAGGAGGACTATTATGGCAATAGTAATTAGTGTAACAGAGGAACCACTAGCAACGGAATCTTGGGTTGTTGTCTTAGGCAATGGAAGGTATTTCGCAAATGTTAGCGGGTCTCACCCGTCAGCATGGTCCGCCGGAGCAAATGTAGTTCCGGACGGGCATGATTACGCTAGATCAACGCAGAAAGTAGAGGCTTGGTCTTCGCCCAGGAACGTTGCAACAAATGGCAGCGGCTTCTACGCAACTACAAAGCCGCCCGGTACGCTCTCAGGCGACGGAAGTCAGTATGTTTATAATAGTGCCGAAGACCCTCCTGCAGGAAATTGGAACGGTGTGGAAGCTGGTGACTACACAGACGTGATTTATGACACCGCCAACTCTAGATACGTGAGAGTTAATCACCGGTCAGTTCATAGCAGAACATTTCTTCAGTTTTCAAACAATGGAGTAAATTTTGGATCTGCTGCTGACCCCACAGATGGACAAAATGATGATTTTACTGATGGGACAAATGCTTCTTATCAGATATACTATGCAACCATAGCTAACAGCACATTTGTAGGTGTGTACCAGTCAGTTTCTTCAGATCCAGGCGGCCACAAGGGAAATAGAATACTAGTTAACTCAGGAAGCAATTTTGCTGCAGCTGAGACTTCAATTGCTTCAACGCCAAACACAGCTATTAGACTGGGTCGTCCTCACTATGGTGATGGCGTCTGGTATGTTGGGTACACAAGCGGCGTTTTAAAAAGTACTGATGGTGGAGATACATGGACTGATCAGGAAATCAATCACGGAAGCGACACTTGTAGAATCCAGTCGTTGTCATACTCTACTGGAACTGGGACTTGGATAGCTGTTGGCACTGTTACATATGACGTTAATGGCGGGACAGGCATTATTTTAAGGTCTACAGACGGAGGCACGACTTGGTCTCCAGTCAAAACTGGTGGGATTGCTAGCGGTGGATTTTTTGCTGTCGCAACAGATCACAACGGGACCTGGCTTGTAGGTGGTCAAAACAGAGAAGTTTATAGGAGCATGAACGACGGAGTAAGTTGGGTGGGCCCTATAGCGACAATCTATAATGATTCTTTTGACGGTAATAGCCATTACGATGTGATATCAATTCTCTACGAGGCAAATAGAAACATCTAAATAGTAAAAATTTAGATTACATGTTATACTTTGTAAAAGGAGTTGTAATATGCAGAAGTTTGCAGAGTTTTTTAGTCACAACATGATGATCGCAATGGGCTTGTTTGTTGTTGGTCACGTGTTAGCTTGGTATACACATAATTCGCAGTTTGTCTGGGAATTTTGGAAAGACAGGCCCATCCTTGCAAACATACTATTTGGAGTGCCTTGCGGTTTATTCTTTTGGTATGGGACAAGATATGCTGTTGCTGCTTCTGATCTTTTGTGGACTTCTCGATTTGTGGCATTTTCGCTATCCTATGTGACTTTTCCGATTATGACTTGGTGGTATCTCGGTGAATCAATGTTCACACTTAAGACGCTTCTTTGTACAGTTCTTGCGTTTATGATTATTGGAGTGCAAATTCTAGTGAAGTAGAATAGTTATAACTACCCGGGAGTTATAATGAGCACATTAAGAAGAAGACAATTGCGAAATCTTATTGAGTCGGAAATTAAAAGAGCAACACAGCCAAAGCGAAGCCTCACTAGAGAAGATCTAGCACAGATCATAAATGAAGAAACAGAAAAGCTTGCCAACGAAGGCTTCTGGAAAGGAGCTGCAGCTGCTGCTTCTCGCTATTTGCCCGGCGGTGGCGCAGTTTTAGACTACACAAGATCTCAAGCATTCGAAAGAATGGAGAAAAAACTAGAAGAGCTAGAAACTAGAATTGCAATGCTTGAAGCAACTCCATAGTGTAAATTAGCGATTTAAAAGATATATTACACACATGGGCCCGAAACGGCTTCGACGGGGTAGAATCAAGGGGAGAGTGCAAGCAGGAAAGATACATCCTTAAAAGTTCAAAAACAATAGTTGCAAACAACAACAATCATTTCGAACAGCGCTTAGCCGCTTAATCGGGTGGCCGCTTAAAGCCATCTATCCAATTTAAGCTTTAGCAGGTGGAGCTGCCAAGAAATAAAATGACAACAGCCCTCACTCGGTCACAGCGGAGGCGAAAAATGCAGTGACTATCCTGCTGGTTGGAGAAATAATCAGACAAGCTTGTGAATGACTCAAACTAAGACTATTGCGGACGCGGGTTCGACTCCCGCCGGGTCCACCATTTTATAAAATATAAAAAAGCATGTTATACTGTCTAGGAAGCAATTAAGCTTCACACTCACACACACACAGGAGATAACATGAGTGATTCAACAAGCGGATACGAGATCCGTCAAAACATTCTGCACATGGCCATTGGCATTATTTCAGAAAACAAGCAGATCGAAGTCAATAACCAGGCAATGCTGCCTGAGACAGCCAGGACTAGCGTCCCCGGTTACACAACTGAACAGATCCTTGCTGAAGCAGAAAAGCTTTACTCTTTCGTAAAGAAGAAGTAGAGATCTCGTAAACCGCTGGCAGTCCGGTTAAAGGCTGCCTTTTTAATATGCGCAATGAAGATCATACATACGCCCTAGTTGTTTGTAGAGGAAAGAGTACACAACATGCTGTAATCAATCCTACAATACACGAAAAAGCCACAGCTTTGTTCGTTTCGAATAAATGGAAATATGGCGCGCCAAACTTTATTTTAGAGAAGAATGATGCCCCATCAGAGCATCACCAGTATTCAGACTATTTTGCTAATTTAGTCAAGGATCCAAATTGCTTAGTGAAAGCGCCAGGTTTTCAGTCTAAGCTAACTTTGCTTGAATGTTCACCGTCATTCTATAAGAAGCGATATGGCCGAAAGAAACTCCACAAGAATCAGCTTAGATCTCCTCCACTTGTTAACTGGGTTCATGCAGCTGCAGATAGCTGGAAAATGAGTGACAAGGGTCTCCGTTGTATTCTTCTTGCGTCCATGAATTACGATAAAATCGTTGTTGTAGGGTTTGATTTATGGGAGGCAGACTACTGGACAGATGGAAAATTTACACAGTCGGGCGAGTATTCCCCACCCAACCAAATGACCTCAAATGATTATAGTGAAAAGCCTAACACACCCAATCATAAAGAAAGAATCGCTAGAGGCACAAGAATAAAAGATCGGGTGCTAGACTTGTTGTTTAATTTTATGAATATCAAAGAAGACTCAAAATTTGAATTTTATACTTTATCCAAGACGCTATATGAAAGACAAAAAGAAGAAAAGCTTCCAAATGTCACAGTTGAACTAATCGAAAAAGTCAATGAAAAAATCAAAATATAAGCCAGGAGACATTGTTCTTGCAAAGTCTCCTGCAGGAGATGCAATCCCTGCAGTTCAAGTGAGACTAATTAAAAGAACATATGTTCCTGAAAGAAAAGACCCGCCTTTCCACAGAGGCCCATCAATTGCAACACCTGAATTTGCATGGTGGACAGCAACACTTGTTAGGAAAGAAGACGCTGACATGCTACGAAAGGAATGGTCGATACCATTTAAACACCCAGATAAAATGAACACAAGTGTTTATGAAAGAAACATAGTAAAAGTCATTAAAAAAAATAGACGAAAACAAAAGAGAGAGTGAATCTACCTGATTTACAAGATAGTTATGATTGGGAGATCGCTGTGAAAATTACAAGACGACAACTAAAAAGATTAATAAAAGAAAATCTTGCACTTCAGCCGCAGACTGAAAGATTAATGATTGTTGACTTTGATGACACCATAGCAAAAACCACAGAAAAAGTAAAAGTGTATATACAGGGCGGCGGATATAGGTTTATAACTTCAGAAGAGTTTGCTACTTTTGTCCCATCGCCGGGTGAGTACATTGATGATTCTTCTTTTGCAGAATTTGACGACGTAGACGTCCGGACAGCAAGGCCACTTAAGCCTATTATTGACATGCTGAAGAGTTTTTCATCTTCTCCGAAACCTAGAAAGCTTCTGATCTTGACTGCGAGAAAGCAAAGAGCTGAGCAGGGTATTAGAGATTTCTTAAGAACAGCAGGCGTAGATGATACAAAAATCGATGTTATAGGCGTCGGAGATAAAAATCCAGCAGCTAAAGTAAAAGTTGTGCACGATTATCTCAATAACATTCTTAGCGGTGTCAATTTTGTTAGCTTTTTTGACGACTCTGGTCCAAATGTTGCAGCTGTCAAACAATACTTGGCCAACATGGGAATAGAGCACGACGTTGCTCAAGTCGTGGGTGATCCTGACAGCAATAGAAGAGACTTGATCAGACTCCAAGAATCGAGAAAATTTAGACTTATTCCTGGGCGAGCGATAACAGAAAACCCAAGGCGTATAGAGGAATGCATTATTGTCGGTGGCATGTCTTCCGGTGATCACGTTCTTGCCAAGTCTAGAGACAGAAATTATCATGCAAGAGTTGAAATCGTAAGGAGACTTCTTGATGATGGCACTGAAATTGTTTATATGCGCGACTTGGATACAGGTTACGCTGAAGGCATGAATTCTCACGGCATCGGTGTTGTCAATGCTGCACTCTCAATTTCTGATGACGAAAAAGCCATTGACAAGACTAAATCAAAAGTAGCTTCAGACGACGGGCCAAGGCTTCTTAAATGTTTAACAAAACACGACATCGACGAAGCCATTAAGTCACTTGTAGGATTTATGGGAGGAATCAAGGGTCACACTTTCGTCGGCAATCCTGACTCCCTATACAGTGTAGAGATGTCTTCTGAGCATACTCCGATAATTAACAAGCTTGATCCAACTACCGGGTGGGATATTAGAACCAACCACGGCCATGATCATGATGGTGCAGGTTATACACCAGATCGAAGACCTGACGATTACATGTCTTCAAAGATACGACAAGCACAGGCTGAGGTTGAATTATCAAAAGTAGATGATTTTTCAAAAATTGCACCAGCACTAGCTAAACAAAACTTTGAAAGGGAATCTAACAATAACATGCTTAGAAGAGTGCCTGACAAGGGGATGAAGACAACTTCACAGGTCGCAATGCACCTCGCGAATAAAGAATTCAGGTTTTATCAGTTTCCTAATGAGTGTACAATAGAAGGGTTCGCTGATCACACTCCTGACGGCTACAAACCTAAAATTAATATTCGAGTCTTTAGGTACGGAAAAGATCGATAAAATATGTAAAACATATTCAAGAACAGTATACTCCTTTTATGAATATATTTGTTTTAGATAAAGACCCAAACCTTGCTGCCGTTTATCACAATGATAAGCATGTTGTAAAGATGATTCTTGAGACAGGGCAGATGTTATCAACAGCACACTGGATTCTTTGGTTGGAAAAACTAGGAAAGTCTAGAAGTGACTTTAAGCTAGTCAGAGACATGAAAGCTTTTCTGGCGGAACACGTCCCAGAAGAGCACCAGCCTGAGTGGAGCCTGACGCACCAGAACCACCCATGCTCAATTTGGGTAAGAGAGACAGTGTCAAATTATTATTGGGCTGTCAGACTGATGCGCGGTCTGCTTGATCAGTATACAAAACGGTATCAAGGCAGAAAGCATAAAGCTGAATGGAATTATAAGTGGCTTAAAAAAAATGTGCCACCTGGCATGCCTGACTTGCCTTTGACTGAGTATCAGATCTGCATGCCTGAAGAATGCAAGATAAGTGACGATCCAGTTGAATGCTATCAAGAGTACTATCGAAAACATAAGCGGCACCTTGCCAAGTGGAAGACAGCAGTCCCTCCATGGTGGCACTAACTCGTGTAAAAAACCGCAAGGAAATGTATAATAAAACACGGAGGTAATATGACTGTAAATCTAGGCTACGCGTGTCTCAATACGACACTTCAACAGCAAAAACCAAAAGTTACTTGCAATAGGGGAATGATCCGCAGAACGTTCCTTGCTAAAGGGGTGGACTATGCATCATCTTTGGCACTGCAAAACATTCTAGACCTATCTGCGATCCTCGAATGGAACGCTGCAAACAATATCAAGGTGTTTCGCATCACGTCGTGTTTGTTTCCTTGGGCCAGCGAGTATGAGCTAGAGCAATTGCCTGACTTTCATCGGATCTGCGTGGCACTTAAAGCTGCTGGCGATCTTGCAAAATCCACGGGTCAACGCGTTTCTTTTCACCCCGGCCCGTTCAATATTCTTTCTTCACCGAAAGAACACGTCGTTCGAAACTCATACAAAGATCTAGAGCATCATGGTCGTATCTTTGACTTGATGGGCATGCCCAGAAATCACTGGGCTAAAATCAACATTCATGTGGGTGCTTCTTACGGCAACAGAGAAAAAGCAATTCAGACTTGGTGTAAAAACTTTGACGGTCTTTCAGACGCAGTCAAGTCAAGGCTGACAGTTGAGAATGATGACAAGGAAAATTTGTATTCAACTAAAATGCTTTATGATTGGGTTTACTCACAAACCGGTGTTCCCATTGTCTTTGACTCTCACCACTTCGAGTGCGGCCCACAAGACACTGACTACGAAGAAGCCTTGCTTATGGCAGTCGACACTTGGCCGAAAGGCATTCGTCCAACATGTCACCACTCAAACTCTAGAAAAAACTATGAGGATCCAACTGTCATGAAAAATGCGCACAGCGATTGGTACTACGAGCCTTTTATTGACTGTGGTTTTGATCTAGACGTTGTCCTTGAATGTAAAAAGAAAGAACTTGCTCTGCTCAAATATAGGCGTGATTTTTGCGAAGAGCAGTCACTGGAGGCAGCTTAAATAATGTATAAAACAATTGTGATTGACCCACCCTGGAAAAAATCTACTGGAGGCGTGGGACATAAAACTCTTCAAGCGTCGACACACTACGATGTTCAAACAAAGGAAGAGATTGTACAAACAATTGCTGGGTGGTTTCAGCAAAATCTTATTGCTCCTGAGGCACACCTTTATATGTGGACAATCAATACTTTTGCTGGCGGAAAAGATCAAGGGATCATCCCGTCAATTGATGTTTGCGATGCGTTAGGGTTTAAACCCATTACTCTAATACCGTGGATAAAGAGCAATGTTGGCAGCCCAACCCCGTATGGCATGCGCTATACAGAGATGTGCATCTTTGCTGTTAGATACGACAAAGGTCAAGGAAGGCGCACAAGGTATAGTGGAACGAATGAAAAAGAGTCTGTGCCAAATGGAAAAGGGCTGTGCTCATCAAAAGACTATATTCTCGCCCCGCGAAGAGAACATTCAAGAAAGCCTGCGGATTTTTATAAGTGGGTTGAGAGTAGAAGCAAAGGGCCGTATCTTGAATTGTATTCTAGAACATCAAGGCCGAACTGGACTGGGATCGGCAATCAAGCCGGACTATGGAAAATCTAAACTAGGAGGGTACATGCCAGAAGGACCAGAATGTGCAGCAACTGCACAATCAATTAATAACTTTATGACTGGAAAGACGCTCGTTAACGTGGTGATTCTATCTGGTCGTTATACAAAAAAGCCGCCACAAGGAATTGACACTTTTAAACAGTCACTACCTCAAAAAGTAAAAGGCTGGGCTTCAAAAGGTAAGTTTATATACGGCTCATTAGAAAACGATAAGTTCATATGGAACACTTTAGGTATGTCTGGGTATTGGTCGTTTATAGAGAAAAAGCACTCGAGGGTGAGACTTGATTTTTCTGATAATACTTCAATTTGGTATACAGATACAAGAAATTTTGGTACGCTCAAGTTTGACATGACACTTGACGAGACAAATAAAAAGTGTCTGTCTTTGGGCCCTGATCCTCTGACACATGACATACCTGTCGATGTTTTTAAGAAGAACTTGTATTCCAAAAATAGCAAAGGCAAAAAAACAATCTGCGAAGCACTTATGAACCAAAAGACAGTCGCTGGAGTAGGAAACTACATTAAGGCAGAAGTACTGTGGCTTTCCAGGATATCTCCTATGAGAAAAGTTGAAGACCTGTCTGAGAGTGACATTCTTGTTTTGAAGCAGAATATTGAAAGCGTTACGAGAGTATCTTACGAATCTGGTGGTGCCACAATAAAAAGTTTTTACGGCGCTGACGGATCCTCCGGTACTTATTCAAGCCGATTTCTTGTGTACAATCAAAAGCGAGATCCGTTCAACAATGAAGTTGTAAAAACAAAAACACCTGACGGAAGAACAACTCATTGGGTACCTGAGCTTCAAAAATGAAAAGCTACTATGAAATTCTGGGCGTTGCTAGCGATGCATCACCTGCTGATATCAAGAAAGCTTACAGAGCACTGGCGCAAAAATACCACCCAGACAAAAATCAAGGCGATGAAAAAGCAGCTGATAAATTTAAAGAAGTAAGTGAAGCTTATTCTGTTCTGTCAGACAAAGAAAAAAGAGCGGCCTATGATTTTGAACTTGCAGGCGGTGGCTTTTCCGCCGCCGGCTTAGGCGATATATTTAATCAGATGTTTGGTGGCAATTACAATCCTTTTTCTAATCATCGCCGCCCGCGGCACCCAAGAGAAACAAGAGTAAATGATCCAACTGTCAGTTTTAAAATACCTTTGAGTGAATTAAAGAAAGGTAACTTAACAAAAAAGATTCGCTTTAAGAGAACTGTTGACTGTCAACCTTGCAATGGTCAAGGTGGTGAAGATTCGAGAAGATGTAATACATGTAGTGGTTTAGGAAAAGTTTATAAAAATACACGTCAAGGTAATGCTGTGTTTCAAAGTGTGCGAGATTGCAACGTTTGTCACAGCACTGGAAAGACTTTTATAAACCCTTGTAAACATTGCGGTGGTAAGGGCACGATAGTCCAGACTGAGATGTACGAGTTAGATATTAACTGTAAAAAAGTAAGAGCTAATTATGGAAATGAATAAAGAAAAATTTGAAGAACTTGTGCTTCGCTTTGCAAAAGAGCTTCACGAAGTTGGTGTGACAGAAAACATGAAAAAGCTAGTTGAAGCTCAGTGGGAAAGAACGCCAAATTCTGCAGGTGTGCTCAGTGAAGAAAACACAGATCGCTTTGTATACAATCACAAGGGATATAAAATTGAAGCTGTGAGAACTGTTAAGCTTTCGGTGAAAAAGTGCACTTAGCACCAGGAGACAGAGTATTAAAGTCTCCTATGTGGAAATATACATCTGCATTAGGAACTGTGATAAAGGTTACTGCTGACGGATATGTTGTTGTTAAGTGGGATGGCATCAACGGAGAGTGGCATTATACAAAATCGCAGGCAGCCAAATTAGAAAAAGAGATTTAATAAAACACTTTTGTGATTAATAATTAACTTTATGAAAGTCACAAGAAAAAGGCTGAGGCAGATCGTCTCTAAATATCTCAACGAAGAAACACATGCGTTTCATGGATACAAGTTTGGTCCCGAGATGATGGGGATTCCAGGGCCAGAATTTGATGATGAGCAAAGAGTAACTGATGAAGACGTCGATGACGCAGAGCTGTGGCTCAACATGTATGACCCATCTGAGTTAGTTGCATTTAGTAGAGGTTCTGCAGTGCTACATCAAGCAATTGCTGATAATCCTGACATATATCAAGAAATCCCTCCTGTTACTTATATTTCCCCTGCTGCATTAAGACAGTGGACAGATGCAGGAGTCCCGCCAATGCCACAAGGAAGCAAAGTAATACACTCAATAGGCGACAATATAGTGCCTCTCAAACAAGGCTGTCAAATTGCTGCACAAGCTGGAATTCCTATGATCGCGACGCCAGGAAAAGGAGACGGAAAAGATCACGTAAGAGCTTTAAAGTACAGGACAAAGCCGGGAGGCGTTCAAATCGATCCAGTGTCGTGTACAGCTGATCCTCTTTTGCCTGACTGGGGTAGAGAAAACTATGCTAAACCTGAAGAGCTTGAACAACAAATAAGAGTAGGCACTAAGTACCTCTCCGGTGGCGACATTAGACATATGTTAAACTCTGACATGATGCTTGAGTCATACATCAGTGAAGTAACTACGTTAACTCAGAGAACAAAGCAGGGATACGTGTCTGCTATGATGGCTTCAAATTTTTGGAAACAGCCCCACTCAGTTCATGATGTAGATCTAGTAACTGATACTGAGTTTTCAACACCCGCGATAGAAGTGTTAATGGATGCACTCAACAATGAATCTGACAAACAAGGGTCGGACATATATTTTCTATTAACAGTTACAGATGAAGAAAGCTACGCCCTTAATCCCGGCGATGAATACGGCAGCTATCCAAATAACTGGATGATGAGAGGACAATATCAAGGGCCCATGTCAGACAAGCATGTTGTGTGGCTAGAATTTAGACCTTTAGGCGACGAGTATAATATGCAAGACTTAAACCCGTCTGAGTTAGTTAAAAAGATATCAAGAACAATAAACCATGAGATTGTGCACTACGAGCAATTAAAAAAGCAAGCGCTTTCAAAAGGTGTTGATGAAGATCAGGCATGGGAAGAGCTCTTGTCTGACCCTAGACAATTGTCAAGGTCAGGAAAAAGAGAAGATTATCTCTCAAGGCACATTGAAATTGATGCCTTTGCACATGAAGCTGCAGAAGAATTGCTTGATCGCTATTCAAGGGAAGAGGCATTAAACTATTTGAGATATCATGATATTTCTGCAGGAGGCATTCTTGAAGATTATGTTACTGCGCTGGCTGAGAGAAAAGAAGACTTAAACAACTTCATGTCAAAAGTCTACACTCACATTACAAAGAGTAGAGCATAAACTAATTTTTCAGGATAATTATTTGTACACGGGAGTAATCAATGCAGCTTACAAGAAGAAAGCTTAGAAAAATTCTAAATGAAGTAACTGAAGCAATCTTGGCTGAATCAACTGATGACCAAGAAGAAAATGCAGCATATGCTCTTCGACTCTTCTTAAACAGAAAAAAGAACAAAGAAGCCAAAGAGCTGTACAATAAAATGTTCGGAAGGAACGGATACATGCCTGCCAAAATAAAAAGAAAAGGCAGGGGTGACAATGCGTACTACATTGTCACTTTTAAGGGGAAGCCACCGATAACAGTCGGGAGTCTAGAAGATGCTGAAGAAACAATGACTATTGCAGCTTCTCGCCGAGGTCAACCAGAACCTGACAATCAAGATGGTATGCTAGCCAGCACGGAAGATCAGGAAGAACGTACTTCGACAAGAAGCAGCACGCAAGACGATGCTAACGACGAGTTGGCAGACGCGGGATCTGATCTAACCGACGACATGAAACCTCAAGGCGGCGGCATTTACCTTGTCAGAGATCCTCTAACGGGCGAGCAGAAGAGAATGAGAGGCACAGAAGACGAGATAAAAACTTGGATGGCCAAGCAGTCAATGAAAGCTGATGCTCAAAGAAGAGATAGTGATCAATACGACCAGATGCGATCAGACGATCAAGAGAATCCGGATCCGCTTAGAGACAGGACTTCTAATTACGGTGGTTTAAGCTTTGATAAATTCTTTAAAGATATCTTGGACGGCAAGAAGGTCATAAAGTATGGGACTAAGGCCAAGGCCGGCTCACTTACCTTTAAGCAAATTGCAGCAATGCAAAGTCTTTATAATGATATTAGCTTCTCAGGGTTTCAGAAAAAATATGACAAAATTGACGTTGATGGGAAGTTTGGAAAGCAAACTAGAGAAGCAATTAAAGACATACAAAGAGCTTCAAAGGGTCGAGCCGGTGAATTTAAAAACACCACTGTAGACGGCATTGTTGGTAGACAAACCATAGCGCTATTTGACCCAAGCAAATCACCGCTCCCTATTACAGGAGCCAATATTGATGACGCAACTCACGCTGCTGATAATTTGAGTGAGGGCGTAGACACCAGAAGATGGCAGCTTTTAGCAGGGGTTTGACGACCTGCGAGTAACTTTAGCATTGGGGTTATATGCTTAGGATTAAAAAAGGTGATACAGTCGTTGTATGCGGTACAACTGTATCTAAAGACGGCGTGAGAGCCGTCCACAGAGGCTTAGCAAAAGTAATAGAGGTCGGCAAAGCTGACGCTTTTGTCATTCAAATCCCAAAAGGCGAGTACGCCAGACCTTACAGAATACCACTCACTCGGTGTCAAAAAATAAACTTGCAAGAAAGAAACTTGTTAGACGAGATAATGAAACCAAAGATTGGAGATTTAGTTTTGTCTATTTCACATCACTTTGGAAAAATAGAGCAAAACATAGGGACAATCAAAGAGATTGTTAGCAAGCCAGGTGAGCTGAAACATGTGGTCTGTACGCATTCAAACAAAGAATTTAAGGCTGCTTACAATTCTTTAATTGTCTTAGAAGAATAAAAAGAACAAAAAGATATACGCCAAGGTGTACATCTTAAAAACGGTGCTTATAATATTACTGTGACGCCACAAAGGGTCACACAATAAAGTCAAACTTGCTTAAAAAGGAGGATAGTAATATGACTACACTAGCACTAAGAACACCTGCACTTCTCGGGCGATCAGCATTCGATTCAATTTTTGATCAATTTTTTAATGATCCGATCCCGATGATTAAGAGCTCAACTAACGGTTATCCGTTGACTGACATCTACAAAGACGAAAATAATAACCAGATTATTGAGATGGCGCTAGCAGGTTTTAAAAAGGAGGAACTCCGCATTGAGGCGGAAGAAAACAGGATTAACATCAGCGCTGATAATATAGGGACTGACGGTGGAGCTCATGAGCGACGCATCGCGCGTAGAGCTTTCAAGAAGACATATGTTGACTATCATAATCAGCTTGATTTTGATGGTGCACAAGCAACTTTCGTTGACGGTCTTTTGAGAATCTCTATACCGCCGCAGAAAGAAGGAAAGCCGATCGAAATTTCGATTGACTAATAAAAGAAAATAGTAAAAAACTTAAACCTCTGGCTATGGCGTGATAGTTATAACCAGAGGTTTTTTTATGACAAGCATGAATATACAATTACAACCAGCAGCATCGGGTTTTATAATTTACAAGAGAGAAAACAATGAAACATTTTTCTTAGGATTGATTGCACTCCCAAGGTTTCAGACAAAAAATAAAGGACTGTACGATATACCCAAAGGAAGAATAGATGGAAGAGAAACACCACTTCAGGCAGCATACAGAGAGTGCTGGGAGGAGGCAGGGTTAAAGCCAAAAAATATTATTGCTGGACCGTTTAAAAAAGACAGGATGTGTCTTTGGGTAGCTGAAGAAAGTCAAAATCCTGTCCTGACCCCCAACCCAGAGACAGGAGAGATGGAGCACTTAGGATATAAGTGGTTACCTCCTGAAGAAATGATATCTAGCTGCCTGGACTACCTACGGCCCTTCGTTAAGTGGGCACATGAGGAAATATGCAAACGCCATTAATAAAAATAAGTGACAAGCTATACGGTAAACTAGAAACATACCAACCAACAGGCTCAGTAAAAGATAGAATGATAAAATATCTTGTTGCTGAAGCCCTGCTATCGGGTGAGATAATTCCGGGAAAAACAATGCTCATCGAAGCTACTAGCGGAAACACGGGGATCGCTCTAGCATCAGCCGCTGCGAAGCTTAAATGCAAATGCATAATAGTAATGCCAAAAAATATGTCAGAGCAGAGAAAGCAAATGATGAGAGCATTGGGTGCTGAAATTATTCAAGTTGGAGATAATGACTTTAGGGGCGCGATTGACATGCGATCACGTCTTGTTGAGGCAAATAAAGAAACAGCATGGTGCCCGTATCAGTTTGAAAATGAGCTAAATATTGAATGCCATTTTAGTGTTACTGCACCAGAGATATGTGACCAGGTGGCTTCTCAAGAATTACGATGGGACGCGTTTGTCCATGGTGCAGGAACTGGTGGCACAATGATGGGAATTAAAAAATATATTGACTATCATGACTTAGGTGTTGCGTGTGCCTTGACTGTGCCGGCAGAAAGCGCCGAAGATCACGGGATCCAAGGTATAAATGACGGTGCTGATTTTTTACTTGACCGCACTCTCATGGACGACACAATATCTGTTTCTACACAGGACGCAATAGACAGAATGAAGTCTTTTGGTAAAGAGTCCGGGCTGTTAGTTGGGATTAGCAGCGGTGCAAATATCTTGGCATCAGAAGAATATATTGAGAAATTCAATCCTGACGGGATAGTTATAACTATGCTATGTGATCGTGGGGAGCGCTACCTATGATGGGAGGAACAATGGGAGCTAGAACAATAATAGCAGTCTATCCTGGAAGATTTCAACCCATGGGATTACATCACAAGCAGACCTATGACTGGATGGTTTCAACTTTTGGATATGACAATAGCTTTATAGCGACTTCTACAAAAGTTGATGCTAATAAATCACCCTTGAACTACAGTGAAAAATTGATGGTTGCTGAAAATCATGGTGTCTCTGCAGATAAATTTGTGCTTTGCAGATCGCCATATCAGCCAACTGAAATCATCGCAAAGCTACAAAATGAAAGAGGACTTTTCTTAGAAGATATTGTCATTGTCTTTGTTGTCGGCAAAAAAGACATGTCTGAGAATCCGAGGTTTAGGGTAGGGTATAAACGCTCCGGTGACCCAACATACTATCAGCACTTTGAAAACACTAATGATCACTACACTGCTGATCGACACGGTTATCTGGTCGTTGCACCACACGTCAGCTTTTCTTTGCCCGGTGGGATTGAGAGCTCTGGTACAAATTTAAGAGCACTTTTGTCAACAGCGACACCAGAAATATTTGAGCAAGCCATGGGATTTTATGATGCCACTGTAGATGCAATGTTTAAGGAAAAGTTTCGCGGTTCAATCATGGAAAAAAAAGATAGAAGCGAATTAGTACTTGGGACAGTTGAATATTCAACTTTTATGGAAGATTTAATTGGCGACATTCTTCATGTAAAAAAGTCACTGCGATCAAGAAAGAACAGAAATTCTAGAAAAGAAGCATCAAGGCTGCAAGCAGCTGTTGACTCGCTGAGATATATCAATAAGAAAAATGAAAGGCAGCTAAATGCTAATTCGCTTAGCGAAGTTAGATTAACAAGAGAGGAGGAAAAATTAACAAGGGATGAAATTAAAAGCTATTTTGATAGACTGAAAAGATGATACTTGCTATTAGGGAAGAAATTGGCAAAATAAAAAGAATGCTCGTTGATGTTACTGACGAGTGTTTTTGCGTCAAATTAGAAAATGACGACGCTGGAAGCCATTATGTTTTGTACTTAGTAAAAGATTCAATACACCCAGACAATGTAAACAAGCATATGTTTAAATTAAAATTGTCTAAACACCACATGATTGTTCTTTTGGACGAAGAGAGGGTTCATGCAAAGAGAAAAGAAAATGAAAGACAGCAGAGTTAGGTGGATGAATGCTTCAGGTGAGTACCAGTCTATAGATCAAATGACCTCTCAAATTGTTGAGTATAGCAGCAAAGGCTGTACTCTTTATGTAGGCGCTGATAGCATGCTGATATCAGATACATGCGTTTTTGCAGTTGTCATTGCACTTCATGATAGAGATCACAGAATAGCTAAATACTTTTATAGGAAGATAAAAAAGACAGAAAGCAAGTATAGAGATATAAAACTAAAAATCTTAGAAGAAGTCGCATATGCAGTTGACGCTGCACACTTTATTCTAGAAAAATGCCCAGAAGCAAAGCTGGAAATTCATGTAGACATCAGTACGAAAAAGTCACACAAATCAAGCACGCTCTATTCTACAATAAAGGGTTGGATTGCTGGTTTAGGAGTGCCGTTAAAAGTAAAACCAGACTCATGGGCATCATCATCAATCGCCGACTGGCACACCAAGTAAGGAAATAGAATGTCAATAATATTCAACGGTAACAACCAAAATAACACACAAATGCCACTGTTTAACATGGAAGAACTCATAAAAGATGCAATAAGCTCAATGCTTATGAATCGTCTTAACTTGCGATCAATGGGAATGATAAGGTATATAGAATTTTTTCCAACCTATACGATTTGCACGCAGCTAAAAGAGAAATCAATGTCTAGTATGTTTCTAAAATTAAAGTACAGCAAAGATTATATTAGAATTCCTATTAATGAAATAGAGATGTCAGGTGCAACACTTGTGGAGTTTATTGACTTTTTGTATGAAAAGGGCGCAAAAGAAATACAAGCACCAAACGATATCTTAGAGATGATTTGATGTAAAAACAAGGGTTTTGATTTATAATACACTTGGAGGTAACCGAATGTATTCTAATCAAATTAATAACTTCTTCCCTTATCCCACGCCAAGGCAGGAGCAACTTAAGGCAATTAATTTTGCTCTTGAAACTTTTCTTAAGAGTGATAAAAAATATTGCATTGTTGAAGCCGGCACCGGCGTCGGAAAATCTGCAATTGGACTTACTCTAGGCAGGATACTGAACGCAAATTTGCCACATGACGAAGAGTATGGTAGAGGATCATACTTCTTAACAACACAGCGCGTGCTGCAAGATCAGTACTCTAGTGATTTTGGAAAGCCGCATGGCAACATGGAATCTGTCTATTCCTCCTCTAATTACAAGTGTTCTTGGCACAAAGCAAATGATTGTAGAACTTCGCAACAAATGCTCCGGGCAGAAAAAAAGTCTTCACCATTTTTTAAAAATTGTACAGCAAAATGTGTTTACAAAATGAAGAAGAAAGACTTTCTTGAATCAAATGAATCTGTAACAAACTTTCCATATTTTATTATGGAGTCGACTTATTCTGGTAAAATTAAACCAAGAAATCTACTAGTTGTAGATGAGGCGCACAACGCAGAAAGTGTTTTGAGCAATTTTGTCGAAGTGGGTATTAGCCAATACTTTTGTCAAAAAGTTGTAAAGTGCAAGTGGCCTGAAAAAGTTACGCCTGCTGCGTTTTATAAGTGGCTTCGAGATGTCTACAATCCAAAGCTCCAGTCTCAGATTTTATTTTTTGAAGAGAAGATTGAACAGCTAGGCTTGTCAAGTAAAATTAAAGAGCTGAGCGCGATCTCTCTAAAGTATGACATGTTAGTTGGGCACAGCAATAAAGTTGAGATCTTCTTGAAAGATTACTCTACTGATAACTGGGTCATGGAAATTCAAGAAACTGAAAAGCGTGGTTACAAAAGAGTTGTCTATCGAGCAATTGACGTTTCAAAGTTCGCTTCAGATTATTTGTTTAAAATGGGAAAAAAGGTGCTACTCATGTCTGCAACAATCTTGAATGCCGATGGTTTTGCAAAATCTTTAGGTATTAGCAAAGATGATTACGACGCGATCAGCATTCCATCACCATTCCCTACAGAAAATCGTCCTATTTTCCAAGCCGGGGTAGGCAGCATGAGCGCGAAAATGCTAGAACATTCCTTGCCAAACCTTAAGAAGGCAGTGCAGGAAATTATGAAACAGCATAGCAGTGAAAAAGGAATTATTCATTGCCACACTTATAGAATTGCAAGATACTTGAAGTATAACATCAAAGACCCAAAGCTTAGAAGGCGCATTTTAATTCACGACAGCTCTAACAGAGACGAAATATTGAATAAGCACATTAATTCAAAGGGCCCAACAGTATTGCTTTCACCCTCAATGACTGAAGGCGTCGACCTCAAAGGTGACCTCTCTAGGTTTCAAATTATCTGCAAGGTACCCTACCCCTATTTAGGCGATCCAATTACTAGAAAAAGAATGAACAAAAATAAAAAGTGGTATCCAATGAAAACTGCAATGACTATAGTCCAGGCATATGGTAGAAGTGTAAGGTCTTCTGATGACACGGCGATTACCTACATACTTGACAGTGACTGGAGTAACTTTTTCAATAGAAATAGAGACGTATTCCCAGAAGGGTTCAAGGAGTGTATCGTAAAATGATCCAACTATCATGCAAAGTCCCACATAAGATTGAGATTGCGCTTTCTGGCGGTCCTGATTCAACAGCAGCACTTTATTTTTTCAAGAACAGCGGGCGCGATGTTTCAGCAGCATTCTTTCATCACGGCACTGAGACTTCTGAGAAGTCATATCTTTACGTCGAGAATATGTGTAAAAAACTTGAAGTCCCACTAAGGACTGCAAAAATTACACACGACAACAGCAGGCACCAAAACCTTGAAGCATTTTGGCGAAACGAAAGATACAAGTTTTTTGAGGGCGCCGAATGTCCTGTCATCACAGCACACCATCTTGATGATGCTGTTGAGTGGTGGATCTTTTCCAGTCTGCATGGTGAAAGCAAACTTATTCCTCGCGTAAGAGACATGTTTCTTCGACCTTTTCTTTTGTGCAGGAAAGAACAACTGGTAGAATTTTGCAATAAAAATGATGCGATCTATTGGGAAGACAAGACAAATTTTCTAATTGACCGCCCTAGAGTTTTAATTCGTAATAAAATGATTTATGATTGTCTTAAGATCAACCCAGGTTTGCACAAAGTAATCAAGAAAAAGTATTTAAAGGAGATTGATAATGAACGTAAGAGTAGGTGAGAGAGTCGAAGCTTTGTATCATATGAGCCTAAGGGGCGAAGTTACTAAAGTATTCTATGTCCCTGTTACAGCAGAGACCGGACCAGGCACTTTTTCAAAGAGAATGATGATCACATTTATACATGAAAAAGATGGGACAGAACATACGATGCGTGCCCAAGATCTTCGCAAGATAAGAGAATGATACCGAAGAAGTGGAAGTATTACATTGCATATTTTTGTGTGCCTATAAATGTTTTTTTAATAGGCTTCGGCATACTTATTAATGACATGATGTTAGCCTTGATGGCGTTTGCATCTTGTGGATTAGTTTTGTTACCCATTTATCAAGAAAAACATGCCGTACGACTCGAAAAAGAAAAACCCACCAAATCAAAAAATCAAAGACCTTTACCTTGACAAGGAAACGTCACATGGCGGTTGGCCCGACGGACATCGCGGTGGGTGGATTGACAAGACTCCTGTTAATGTTCAAATTGCAAATTATTTAAAAAGCATGGGGCTCTTAGAAGATCCTGATCATGCTAGATTAAGCGAAGTTCAATTTAGGAATTTGATAAGGAACTTGCTTATTGAAATGAATAGTTATGACTGTGAGTAAAGGTATGGCAGATAAAGAGCAGTGTATCGAAGAGAGACTTGAAAAATTAAGAAATTTAAGGGCTAAGCTTTGTAAAAAAGAAACAAATTGGCAAGAAGCCTTTAAAGTTCGTGACTGGATGGTCGATCAGCTCAAAACACTTCACGACATGTCCCATTCTGAAGTTCACACCAAAAAAGACATAGCAGAAAGATTAGAAGATATTCTGTGCGCACTTGAACCTTCGGAGGGGTCAGAAGATGAGTGAAGACAATGGATGGGGCGAGTACTCACGATTAGTACTAAAAGAGCTCGAAACGTTAGCAAAAGGCATTGATGGCCTTCGCAATGAGCTCCAAGAAGTGAAGCAAGACTTGGCTGCTATGCGCTCTAGAGAGGACAAAGTCGATGAGCTTAGAGCATGGAAAGAGAAGATCGATGAAGTAGCTTCTCCAACTCAGATGCAGACAATGGTCAAAGAAGTTGAAGATCTTAAGCTGTTCAAGACAAAGGCAGTTACAATATTTGCTGTGGTACAATTTTTAATGGCAGCAGTCGTTTTTGCACAGCGTTTTATATAGGGTTTAGTTTAGATGAAGTTAACACGTAGCAGACTTAAGAGGTTAATATTAGAAGAGATCACCGACATGTCATTGGTCCCTTCAGTAGAAGAAGATCTTCCGCCAGCAACGCCAAAAGAAACATTTTTACCAGACGTAAGCGCATGGTCAAGAAAAGCATCGAGCCTTTTTTCAATGCTTCAGTCTACACAAATGGGTCAATATCTTACTGGTGTAACTACGCAGAAGACTAGCCCTAGCAAGAGGACTGTCAGAATTGGTGCAAAGTTTCCAAGCCCTCCGCCCTTTGATATCGTTAGAATACTAAATGATCTACAGTGCAAAATGCGACCGGACATTCAAAAGTGTGAAGACACTGTGGTTGCAATTCCTCCAAGAGGTAAAATCGGCCCGGGACTTGCTCAGAAAAACTATAGTGGTAGAAGTACAGCGTATTATTTACCATACTTAAATATCAACCTTACGTTCGGTGCTTCTGGCTCTACGGACACGCAGCGCGGCGGAGGCTATGAATATGAGAATAGCGTCTATGATGCACTTGCTACTTCTGGCACACCACAAGATGTTACGCAGGGCGAAGATAATCATGTTACAGATGTTTTTGTGCAAACTCCTTGTGGAAGAGTAGGCATTGAAGTAAAAAAACAGAATGCTCAAGCCGGCGAGCCTACTTTCTACTATAATTACAAAACTAACGCTTTTATTTACAAAGGAAGGAATGATCAGGCTAAGGCAATGGCAGCCGGAATCAATGCAGCTGTTGACGCTAGTGTGATCAAGAGAATGAATGCCATCAAAGGTTGTCTAGGGTTTGCAGGCGAAGAATTAACAGGGGTGTCAACCGATCAATACTTTAATGTGCTCAGGTGCCCGATCACTCCAGGTCCACTAGCCGACAGTGCAGTGCTTATTAAGTTTGCAATTGACCCTGCTGTTATTAGAAATTATTACACAGCGAAGGGCGCTGCATTTGTTCAGGTTCAAGACAAAGGCCTTTACCACATCAATACTCC
>Ga0209645_1000373_pt1 | contig 23708 bp, 25 predicted proteins | sample ETNvirenome_6_30_FD_184070 | JGI IMG/M metagenome (GOLD analysis project Ga0209645, IMG submission 184070) | Marine viral communities from the Pacific Ocean - ETNP_6_30 (SPAdes) (version 2) | ecosystem: Environmental > Aquatic > Marine > Oceanic | place: Pacific Ocean | collected 2013-06-19
TCGTAAGAAAGAAGAATAAAACCCAAGCGATAAGGAGGAATGACTTGAATGAAAAAAATAAGGAACTTAAACAACAGATAGAGATAGAACAGAGTACCCTTAACTATTCTTTAGAGAAGTATGATAACGACTTTAAGACCACTATAAGACAAGGTAGAGTAGGAGATACTAAAGAAGCTACGTTAATAATCAAAGGAAACCTTAAGCTAGTAGAGGATTATTTAGATAGTCTATATACTACTAAGGGTTTAAAAGGAAAACAGAAACTAGCTGTATCGGTCTTTAAAGACTTCTACAAGGTTAAGAAAGACCTAGCCTATGTCATCATTAAGAACGTTATAGCATTGGCTTTAAAGACTCCTGAGACACCTTTACTAAGGTTTTCTAAGAAGCTGTTTGATTCTTTTATTATGACAACTAAAGTTATTCAGTTAAAGGAAACAGATCCTAATTATTATTCTTATATTGAGAATAGGTATAAGGATTCCAAAAGTATTATGGATAGTAATAAGATCAAGGCCTCTAAGGACTATAGGATAGAAGCACTAGAGAAAGAAGAAGTAGCTAATTATGTTGGTATACTCCTTATGGATATAATTACTAAGTCAGGCTGTGATCTTATAGAAGTGTTTAGAGCAGAAGGTAATGCCTTGATGGTTAAACCTAGTAGTAATGTTATTAGTATATTGTTGATGAGTAAAAACTATTTCTTAACTAATAATATAATATACAAGCCTATGGTTTATCCTCCTAAAGACTGGATGGAACTAAAGGATACTGGAGGTTACTATAGTTATCCTAAAGTAACAAAGTTTATAAAAGCCCATGATAAGGACTTTGATTACATTTGTTATAGGATTCAACCAGACCTTAGCAGACTTCTAGGGGTAGTTAATAAGTTACAGAAAGTACCTTTTAGAATAAATAAGAGAGTATTAGAGGTTATAAACTATATTAGCGATAAGAACCTTGTAGATCCTTCAAGTACTGAAACTAATCCTATCCTATATGGAGACATTCCTTATGGTGATGTATTAAATAGTTATGATTTACACCCTAAAGAGAGGTTTGGCTTACTTGATAGTAATGGTATGTTTAAGGATAAGCAGGACTATATAAGATGGAAGAAGGTGTTTGAAGATCAAGAACTTAGAAATAAAAGAATACAGTCTAAGAGATTATCTTTTTCTATGGCTTTACAGTTAGCTAATATATATAAGGAATATGATAGGTTCTATTATACATACCAATTAGACTTTAGAGGTAGGTTATACCCTCTACAACAACACTTAAATCCACAAGGTAATTGTGTTATTAAGTCCATGTTGGAGTTCGCTGACGGAGAGCCCCTAACTGATGAAGGAGTCTATTGGTTAAAGATACATGGTGCTAATTGTTATGGTTATGATAAGTTAAGCTATGAAGATAGAATAAGGAGAATAGATGAGAAAGAAGAAGAAATCAAGAAGATCGCAGAAGACCCCTATACGTTCCTTAAAAGTTGGAATGAAGCAAAAGAGCCGTTACTATACCTCAGCTTTTGTTTTAGTTACGCTGATTACCTCGCTGATCCTACAAGTATATGCGTTAATCCAGTAGCCTTAGACGCTACTTGTAGTGGTATCCAGATCTATAGTGGATTACTTAAGGATAAGAAAGGAGCTATGGCTGTAAATGTTATTAATGGAGATCAAGATAAACCTAATGATATTTATAAGGACGTAGCAGATCAGGTAGAGCTAGATTTAGCTAATGAGGAGTTTGATAAAACTATAGACTATACTACTAAAGATAAAGTATCTCACAGTACTTCTACATTAATAGAAGCTAATAGTTTAAAGGGCAGGGTGACTAGAAAGCTCACTAAAAGGAATGTTATGACTCAACCGTACTCTGTTACTAGGTTAGGTATGGTTAATCAACTTAAAGAGTTACTAACAGAATATGAAGATAATAACGATATATTTTGGAAGGGAGATAAATGGGTAGTAGCTACTTTGTTAGCTAACATGAATCATAAAGCTATCAGTAAAGTAGTTAAAGGGGCTATTATAGGTCAAAGTCTTATAAAGGAAGTCCTTAGAGAACATCTTAAAGATCACGATAGAGCCTTATGGTTTACTCCTTTTTTTAGATTTCCTGTTCTACAAAATATAAAGAAGTCTAAAAGAAAGAGACTTAATAGTCCTTTTGGGAGTTTAGTACTATATTCAAGAACTAAGGAGGTACACTATAGGAAGATGATAAATGGAATAGCTCCTAATTATATACATTCATTAGATGAGACATTACTTTTCAGGACTGTGGAGCTATGTCAAGAGCAGGATAAGAATGATTTTATGTTAATACATGATAGTTTTGGGATGAAACCTAATGATATACCTACTATGAATGTAGCTGTTAGACAAGCATATTATGAGTTGTTTAGTAGCAATCCATTAGAAGATTGGTGTAATCAATTAAGTCCTGATATAATACATAAAATAAAGGAGGGTATGATTAATGATTTAGATCTTGAAGAAGTTAAGGATTCTAGGTATATTTTCAGCTAACCTTAAAGTTTCCTTAAAGCGTTGCCCATAAGGGGATAACTAAAAGAAAAGATAAAGACACTTATAGATACTAAAGGAGAGTATATGAGTAAATTAAAATTATTACCTGAGTTTTATGAGAGGATAGATAAAGCTGAGGAAGACTTAGGTAAGATATGTAATGACTTAAATATAAGCCTTCGTACTGGATATAGATGGCTTAAGAGACCTAAAGTAGAGGAGAAACCTACTACATCATTATCTATTGATGAGTTATTATCTATTAGAGATACAATATTTAAAAACAAAACTAGATCAGAAAACTACAAGTCAGGAACTGATGTAGAGTTTAAGGATAATCTACCTATTGGTATCCTTCACTTTGGAGATATGCACTTAGATAGTGATGGGGTAGATCTACAATTAGTTGATTCCCATATAAAACTACTAAAAGAGACTCAAGGTCTTTATGGAGGTAACTTAGGTGATACCACTAACAACTGGGTAGGGTTCTTAGGTAAACTATATGGTGAACAACACACTACAGTTGAAGAGAGTATACAGCTAATTGAGCATTATATTGGTAAGAATTATTGGCTATATACTATTGTAGGTAATCATGATAAATGGAATGGAGGTGAATATGTAATAAGACAAGCAACTAAATATAGTGGAGTCACAGGTGATGATATTAGGCTTATCCTTAAGTTTCCTAATGGTTCTGAGAATACCCTAAGAGCACGTCATCACTTCAAAGGATCTTCACAATATAACAATGCACAAGGATCGGTTAAGGAAGCCTTATTAGGAACTAGAGACGATATTATAATTCATGGGCACACTCATAGCTTAGGTTATTCTATAGTACCTCAACCAGAGACTAAGAAAATCTCCCATGCTTTATCTGTAGGTAGTTATAAACAGATAGATAGTTATAAGATAGATATGGGGTTTAGAGATGATAATATTAGTCCTTGTGTGGTTACTATTATAGATCCTAATCTACCTATGACTAACCTCGATAGGATTAAGGTGTTCTTTGATCCTTATGTGGGAGCTAATTATTTAACAAAATTAAGGAAAGGATATGACTTATAAAGAGAAAGTTAGAGAGCTATTGAATGATGTCTTTATTGATATAGATCAGATAAAAGACGAAGTAAAGAAGTTAAGGGCTAGGTTAGGTGTATTACACACCTTACAAGATATAGTATTTGAGAATTATACATTAAAAACAAAGGAAGAGAACAATGAATAGACCAGAAAAACCATTCACAGTCAAAGGACAAAGATTAGTAAGCCCTAAAGGTAATGCTAAATGGTGTCATATTCAAGAGCCTGATAGATCTTTTGAACCTTTAGGAGACTATAAGGTAGATTTAGTATGTGACCCTGATGATCCTACAGTTAAAGCTTTTATTGATAAGTTAGAGAAACTTAGAGATCAAGCATTCATTGAGACTAAAGGAAACCTTAAAGGGGCTAAGGCTAAACAGTTGAATAAAGCAGAAGTCTTTAAAGAAGAGGAAGATCAAGAGGGAGAACTTACTGGTAATGTTATCTTTAAGTTTAAATTAGGTAAAGTAGATAATAGAAAGAAAGGGCAGGATAGAGTATCTGTTATTGATGCTGATCGTAATGTTATAGCTGTACAAGATATTCCTCTAATTGGTAATGGTTCTGTTATTAGATGTAAAGCCTATGTTAATCCTTATTATATGGCTAGTACTGTTACTGTAGGTGTTAGTCTTATCTGGGAAGTAGTACAGATCATTGATCTTGTAGAGTATGGAGGAGGCTCTACTACAGATGGGTTTGATGACGAAGATGGTTATACTTCTGTGAGTGAAGAAGCTAGTGGGTTTGATGATGAAGGAGATCAAGAAGATGACTTCTAGGATACTTTATGTATCCTTACCTTTATACATAGAGACCGGTGTTAGAAAGAAGAAGAAACACTATTTAACTCTTAATAACTACCGTAACTGGCAGTTTAGAGTTAGTAATAATATTAAGAAGGTATATACAGCACAAGTAGGGAAGTTGCTTAAGGATATTCCTAATCTTTCCACGCCTATCAGCTTATCTTATACTATATATTATATGAATAGACGTAAGTTTGATTTAGATAATTATGGTGCAGTAGCTTCTAAGTTCTTTCAAGATACTTTAGTTACCTTTAATAAGATACCTGATGATGATTATGATAATGTAGTAGAGGTAGTCTTTAAGTTTGGTGGGATAGATAAAGAAAATCCTAGAATTGAATGCAGTATAAAGGAGATTTAGATGGATTACTATAATGAGTTTTGCTACATTATGAATTCTTTAGTTAATGAAGTAAAATACCTAGAACGTAGAGTAGAATACCTAGATGAAAAGTGTAAAATAGAACAAGAAGCACTTAAGCAGATGGAGAAGGAAGGCTTAAGAGTTTCTAGGATAGATAAAAGAGATGAGTATTCTGTTGAGGCAAGGGCTCTAGGAAAAGTTGCTAAAAACCTGAGAGCAGCCCTAGAAAGTTCTGATAGATATTCAGAGCTCTTAGACGATTATGGTGTACAAAAGGGAGATTAACGTGTGGAAAGAGAGAATCAAGGAGAGTTTCTATACCATACTTCATGTCCTAAATGTGGTTCTTCAGACGGTAATAGTGTCTATTCTAGTAACACTACTTTTTGCTTTAGCTGTAATACTTGGTCTACTTTGGATGGTGTACAACCCCAAAGAAAGACCTCTAAGGATTCCATAATGGGTAAAGAAGTAGAACTATTAGAAGGTGAGTATACTGAACTAAAGAAACGTAAGATACCACAGAAGATATGTAATAAGTATGATTATACTTTAGGGACTGATAAAAATGGTAATAAATGTCAGATAGCTAATTACTATAATAAAGAATCTCAATCTATAGCCCAAAAGCTTAGATATAGTGATAAAAGCTTTAAGTTTATAGGGAAACCTAAAGAGACTTTATTGTTTGGACAACAGTTATTTGGTGAAGGTGGTAAGGTAGTAACTATTACTGAGGGAGAATTAGATGCCTTATCTGTAGCTACTGCTTGGGAAGGTAAGTATCCTGTAGTATCTATACAGAATGGAGCAGGATCCGCTAAGAAAGAGATCTCTAAACAGATAGATTGGCTAAATACTTTTGAAAGTATAGTTATATGGTTTGATAATGATGATGCAGGTAAGGAAGCAATAGAACAAGTAGTACCTTTATTTCCATCAGGTAAGGTTAAAGTAGTAACCCATAGTAAATATAAAGATGCTAATGAAGTATTAGTTAATGAAGGTATCTCTGGTATTGTAGATACTTTCTATAAGGCTAAAGAGTTTAGACCTGATGGTATTGTAGTAGCTAGTGATTTAGTAGAAGATGCTATAAAACCTACTGAATGGGGAACATCATGGGTCTTTGAAGGTATTACTAAGGCTACTTATGGTAGGCGATTAGGAGAACTTCATCTACTAGGTGCAGGTGTAGGTATAGGTAAGACTGATTTTATTATGACTCAAATAGCCCATGATACAACTAAAGCTAATCTTAAGGTAGGTACTTTTATGTTGGAACAAACACCTATAGAGACCCTTAAGCGTATAGCAGGTAAATTAGACGGTAAGCATTATCATTTACCTAATGATGGTGAAGGTCTATATAAGAACTCAGAACTTAAAGATACTATAGAATCCATCAATAGTAGCGGTAATCTGTTTATGTATGATAGCTTTGGTGCTATCGATTGGGAAGTAATTAAGAGTAAGATAAGGATTATGCACCATAACTTAGGAGTCGATTACTTCTACTTAGATAATATAACAGCTATTACGGCACAAGCTAGTGATGAGAGAAGATTCTTAGATGGTTTTATGGAAGAGTTAGCTAGTCTTTGTAAAGAATTAAATATATGGATACTAGCTATTAGCCATCTTACTACTCCTTCTAAGGGAGCTTCACATGAAGAAGGTGGTAGAGTAGAAGCTAAACAGTTCACAGGCTCTAGGGCTATTATGAGATGGGCACACTATATGTTTGGACTAGAGCGTAATAACCAACACGCAGATAAAGAGGAACGTAAGAAGACTATCTTTAGGTGTCTTAAGGATAGGTTTAGTGGTCAAGCAACTGGCAAGACTTTTAGTCTAAGGTATGATGATTCTAATGGACTTCTTAGGGAAGTAGATGAGGAATGGGATAGTGTGGCACAAGAGGAGGAAGTGAATGAAGACTTCTAAAGGTAGATACTTAATTAAAACAAAATATAACCGTGATGACTATAAGGTATTTCATATATTTGATACTCGAAAATGGTTCTACAGATTAAGAGGCAAAACAATAAACTTAAATCCATACGTTTATGGTAGACCGCACTGTACTGAAGAAAATGCCTTGAAAAGGTATAAAGAAATATATGAAGGAGTATATTATGATTAAAATGAGAGACGAGTTATATACTTTAAGAGCTGAGGTTAAAATATATAGGAAACATTTCAATGAACCAGATAGTCTTTGATATAGAAACAGATGGTCTCCTCCTAGACTGCACTACTGTATGGTGTATAGCTATCAAAGTTAATGATAATCCTACAGAAGTCTATACCCTTAATCCTATTAAAGGCTCAGCAGGGGGTATAGAAGACGCTCTAAGGCTTTTAAAGACAGCAGACGTACTAATAGGTCATAATATTATAAACTTCGATCTACCTGCCTTATTTAAGCTTTATGAGGTATCTTATGATTGTAAATTATTTGATACTATTATAGCTAGTAAACTAGTCTATCCTAATATGCTTATGATAGATAGTAATAATAGTAAGCTAGGTAAGCTTATGGGATCTCATAGTCTTAAGGCTTGGGGAATTAGATTAGGTAACTATAAAGATCAACATGAGGACTGGACTAAGCTTACTGAAGATATGGTAGAATATTGTAGACAAGATGTAGAGGTTAACTATACTCTCTATAATAAGCTATTAACTAAGAATATTCCTGATGAAGCTATGAGACTAGAGCAAGAGTTTGCTAAGATCATACAGAGACAAGAAGCTAAGGGTTGGCTGTTTGATGTTGAGAAGGCTAAAGAGCTTCATGTAGAATTGCTTAAGGAGAAGGAGAAGGCTCTTGAAGAATTACTTAAGGTCTTTAAGCCTATTAAGACTTGGTTTCCTTTAAATGAGATAAATAAGTATAAGAAAGATGGAAGCTTAACAGTTAACTATCAAAAACAATTAGATAAAGGAGCTTGTTATAATGATGCTTTAGAATGGGGGTACTATCAAGAAGTAGGGTTTAATCCAGGCAGTGGTGCTCAGATATATAGGTGGGTGACTCATTACTTTGGTAAGCAGGATTGGGAGTTTACAGAGAAGGGAAGCCCTAAGACTGGTGAGAAAGATATACTTAAGTTATTCTCTGATAAGGATTGGGCTAAACCTTTAGTTCATTACTTCAATGTTAAAAAGTTACTAGGACAACTAGCCGAAGGCAGCAATGCTTGGCTTAAGCTAGTAAGGGATGACAATAGAATACATGGTAGTGTAGATACTTTAGGAGCAGTTAGTCGTAGATGTACCCACAGGTATCCTAATGTAGCACAAGTACCTTCTAATAAAGCTTATAAAGGACATGAGTGTAGGTCATTATTTATATGTCCTGAAGGTTATAAGATAGTGGGGTGTGATGCTGATGGTTTAGAGCTTAGAACACTTAGTCACTACATGGCTAAATATGATGGAGGTAAATATGCTGAAGCTGTAGATAAAGGAGATAAGGATCAAGGTACTGATATTCATACAATGAATCAGAAAAGTGCAGGACTTCCTACGAAAGAGGACGCTAAGACATTTATCTATGCCTTCCTTTATGGGGCAGGTGATGAGAAGATAGGTAGTATTGTAGGAGGTTCTTCTAAAGAAGGTAAGAAACTTAAGAATAAGTTCTTTAAACAGATACCTGCCATTAAACAGTTAGTAGAAGCTGTTAAGACTAAAGTAGATCAACAAGGGTACTTAAAGGCTCTTGACGGTAATAAGTATTTTATTAGATCCTCTCATATTGCTCTTAATACTCTGCTACAAGGAGCAGGTGCTTTAGTAATGAAATACTACTGTGTCTTACTAGATAAAGAATTACAACTTCTTTTTAAGGAAGGTGTAGATTATGAGTTTATAGGTAACATCCATGATGAAGTACAGATAGAATGCATGGAAGATATAGCTGACTTGGTAGCTAAGATATGCGAGAGAACTTTTGATTTAGTTACAGAGGAACTTAACTTTAGGATACCTCTAAGAGGGTCAGCCGATATAGGCGATAACTGGTCAGAAACACATTAAGGAGTAGTTATGGAGTATGAATTAGTTACAAGTTTTATTTTAATAGATAGTAAATATCAAGTTACTACTATGATGTATATATTATTTTAAGGAGAAAAAGAATGAGTTTGATTGAGATTGCTAAATGGAATTATGATAGAAATGATTTAGAGTGTGACTTTGAGTTAGAAGAGAATATGTTTGATGAGGAAGCTTACGAGTTTAAAATAGCTCTTAAGGATTATTTAAGAGATGATAACTTATTTAAACAAACAGCTGTTGTTGACATGATTGATGCTTATTGTGATTGTAACTTTGTACATAGTGGATCTATAGCTAAAGCCATAAATAACTTTATGTATCTTAATGTTGAGGATAGAGAAAAACAGATGATCTATATGAATACCTTCATCATAGAAGCCTTAGTACGTCATGGGGTTAAAGTATATGATAAAAAAGGTAAATCTATTATTGATTACGCTATGGGTTATGTTATTGAAGCTAATAAGAATAAACCTAAGGATAAAACAAAAAATAAGGTAGAGAAAGGGAAGGATTGGGTAGACCCTAAGAAGCGTATTGAGGATCTATTAGATGAACGAGGGTTTAATAGTGATGTTGAAGAAGTTAAGAGACTACGTGAACAAGAGAAGAACACTAAGACAGTTCCTGGAACTCTTGAAGCGTTTAATGAGTTAGAAGGAGAAGAAGATGAGTAGTCCACAAGCCCACATCCATGAGATAACGAGTACTGATACGATCTTACCATCAACATCACTTAACTTAAATTCTAATGAGATTGATTTAAGACCTAAACAAGTAGGGGGTAATCACTATAGAGATATGAGAATACAACCTATTGATTATACATTAGCTAATGACTTAGGTTATTGTGAAGGTAATGTTATTAAATATGTGTCTAGGTATAGAAAGAAGAATGGATTAGAGGATTTAGAGAAAGCTAAGCACTACATTGAGATTCTTATAGGGAGGTATAAAAATGAAAAAATCTAAACTTTTAAATGTACTAGGATGGGTATGCTTATTTATCGCAATAGGGATTACTATAACAGCTATGGTGTCTCCTGATCTTGTTGCCCTTAAGGATGAAGCTAATTGGTTTATTATGATGAGTATGATATTTTCAGTACATAGTAGTGTTGAGAGAGGACTAGAACGTGGCTAGAGTTAAGATTGATTTAACAAGAGACAACTTACTAGATGATTTTGCTAAGAATCTAATCAGTAAGCATTATCTATTAGAAGGAGAGACAAGTCCTCAAGAAGCCTTTGCTAGGACAGCAGAGTATTTCTGTAAGGATAAAATTTCACCTGATGGTATACTACCTCAAAGGATATATGATTATGTATCTAAGGGTTGGTTTATGTTCTCTAGTCCTATCCTCTCTAACTCACATGATGGGAAAGGTATGCCTATTAGTTGTTTCTTAAACTATGTAGAGGATTCAATAGACGGACTCAATAACCATACAGTAGAGACTAGACTACTATCAGTAGCAGGCGGAGGAGTAGGAGGTCATTGGAGTGATATAAGGTCTCTTAATGATATTAGTCCCGGAGTTCCCGGATGGCTACATACAGTAGATTCTGATATGGTTGCTTACAAACAAGGAGCTACTAGACGAGGGGCTTATGCAGGGTATTTAGACATTAGTCATCCTGATATTGTAGAGTTTATTAAGATGAGAACACCTACCGGTGATGTTAATAGGAAGTCCCTTAACTTACATCATGGTGTTAATATAACTGATGAATTTTTAGAAGCTGTTAAGGAGGACTTAGATTTTGATCTAGTAGACCCTCATAACAACGAGACTAAAGAGACCGTAAGGGCTAGAGACCTTTGGGAACTACTATTAACTACTAGGTTCAGAACAGGAGAACCTTATCTTAATTATATAGATGAAGCCAATAGAAAGTTAAACCCTTATTTAAAAAGTAGAGGATTACAAATAAATGGTAGTAATCTTTGTAATGAAATACATCTTCCTACAGGTAAGGATTACACAGCTGTGTGTTGTTTATCAAGTGTTAATATAGCTAGGTATGATGAATGGAAAGATACAGATATGGTTAACGACTTAGTATTCTTCTTAGACCGAGTACTAGATAATTTCATAAAGAAAGGAGTTAAGCTCCCTAGTGCAGTTAAAAGTGCTAAGAGTGAAAGAAGTATTGGATTAGGGGCTATGGGGTTTGCTGATTATTTACAAAATAAAGGAATTCCTTTTGAGAGTAGTATAGCTATCTCATTGAATAGAAGTATATTTAAGCAAATAAAAGATGAAGCTGTTAATAGGTCAGGAAGAGCGGCTACAATATATGGAGAACCTGAGTACCTTAGAGGATCTAATAGACGTAATGCTCACTTACTAGCTATTGCTCCCAATGCTAATTCAAGTATTATGTTAGGGTGTTCTCCTTCTATTGAACCTAGGCTATCTAATTGCTATACTCAAAAGACTAGAGTAGGTAGCTACCTTGTTAAAAATCCTGAGCTTAAGGAATTGCTATTCTGTATAGGTAAGGATACTGATGAAGTTTGGAAGGATATTCTTAATAATGATGGATCAGTACAACACTTAGATTTCTTAAGTGATTCAGATAAGGAAATATTTAAGACAGCTTATGAACTAGATCAACGGTGGGTAGTAGATATGGCTAGAAGCAGACAAGAGTATATATGCCAAGGGCAGTCTGTTAATGTATTCTTTCCTTCTGGTACAGATAAAGGATACTTAAACTCAGTACATTTAAGAGCATTCTCTAGGGACGATAACGCTATAGGAGACCCTCTAAAAGGTCTTTATTATCTTAGGACGTCTAGCGGTGCTACAGTTGAGAAAGTATCCTTAAAGGTACAGAGAGATGCCTTAAAGGACGGAGTAGCAGGTTCTACTAATGAGTGCCTCGCTTGTGAGGGATAGTTATGGGAGTAGTAGAGTACGAATCTCCTATCTTAGCTGTATTAATAATTATATTTTTATTGACTGTGACATTAGATTATATAGATTCAAAATAGATAAAGGATATAGATGAGCAGAAGCATTTTTAAAAAGAGTAATGTATATAAGCCTTTCGACTACAGTTGGGCTGATGAGTACCGTAAGGTATCAGAAAACTCTCATTGGATAGTTGAAGAAGTAGATATGACTAAAGACTTAGAAGACTTTAGGATGGCTGATGAAGGCACTAGGCAGTTTATTAAGAATATCTTAAGTATCTTTACAGAGTCAGATCATGCAGTAGGTAATGGATACATAGGACTGATGAATGAGGTTAGGAATAGTGAGATAAGAGGGATGTTGACTAGCTTTGCGGCTAGAGAGTGGATACATCAAGAAGGATATGCTTATCTTAATGAGTCTTTAGGTCTTCCTGAGAACTACTATTCAGAGTTCTTAAAGTATCCTGAGACTGTAGCTAAAGCTGAAGCCGCTTGGTTTGAAGGATATGATAATATACAACATAAATTAGCTAAACAGGTATGCCTTGAAGGTATCTCTTTGTTTGGTTCTTTTATAATGCTTAAGAATTTTGAAAGGTTAGGTAAGTTCTTAGGGACTTGTAAGATTAATGAATGGAGTCTTAAAGATGAGACACTCCATGTACAAGGACTGTCTAGGCTATTCAGAGAGATCTGTAATGAGAGACCTGAGACAGTTAATGATGGGTTTAAAAAAGAGATATATAAGATGGTTAGGACTATAGTTAATATAGAACATTCCTTTATTGATTTTGCTTTTAAAGGATTCTCTCCTGAGGGACTAGATAAAAGAGATGTTAAGACCTATATAGAATATATAGCTGATAGACGATTAATACAATTAGGACTCAAAGAGAATTATAAGATAGGAGAGAATCCTTTATCTTGGTTCGATGAACTGACTAACGGTTCTAGCTTACAGAATTTCTTTGAAGGGAGATCAGCTGATTATGATGTAGCAGGACTAACAGGGGAATGGAGGTATTAGATGATAGCCTTAGTAGATGCTGACTCTCTTATTTACAAAGCAGGATTTACCTTTGAGGATAAGTTCTGTTGGAATGAACTAGAGTTAGAATTAGGTATAGATGAAGTCAGAGAAGAGCAAGTAACTTATGATGTCCTCCTAGCTAAGAATGCTATAGATGCTTGTATAGAAAACATAAAGTTTAATACTGGATGTGATGAGGTAGAGTTATGGCTTACATCAGGTAGTAATTTCAGATACGAGGTCTATGAGGACTATAAGAGTAATAGGAAGTCAGGAGGTAAACCTTTAGCCTATGATAGCTTATTCAAGTACCTCATAGATAAATATAAAGCTAATGTAGCCTACGGTGTAGAAGCTGATGATATAGTAGTTTTTAAGAAGACTAAGTACCCTGATGATTATTACTTATGTGCTATAGATAAGGATGTCTTACTACAGACTGAAGGGTCTCACCTTAATTATAATAATAATGATATAGTAAAGGTAACCTCTAAGGAAGCTGAAAGGTTCTTTTATTTTCAAACATTAATGGGAGATGTGACAGATGGTTATCCCGGATGTAAGGGTATAGGTAAAGTAAAAGCTAATAAGATCCTAGATGAATGCGAGAAGGAAGGGTTAGATTATTGGGAGACTATAGTAACCACTTATGAATCTAAAGGTCTTACTGAAGAGTTTGCTCTGTCTCAGGCTAGATGTGCTTCAATGCATCAAGTTTCTATAGATAAAGAAGGAAAATTTAAGATAGACTTATGGTCTCCTGAAAGTCACAAATAATACTTTAATGTGTCTTAAATGTATTAAACCTAAAAAACACCCTCTAAGTACCACCATTAAGGGCTTGGCTGAAGATACGTTGCCCATAAGGGGAGAAGATTTTTATCTTTTCAATTTATGTTCTTTTATTATTAAAATAAATAGAGCAATATAAAACACTTAAGGGGGTAAGGGGGTTACCTTAAAGAATACTATAAGACTCTTAAAGAGACTTAAAGAGGCTATAAGATATTACTACTAATTACTATTATAATTAATAATAAAGGAACTATATGGTAAATCATAAACAAGGTAAGATAAAGATAAATCAAGACACTGAAGGTATCTTAGAGACTCTTAAAGAGAGGTTTCCTGATAAACTCCCTAAGAAAGTTAAAGACATAGAGGAGGTTAATAAGTTAATTGGTAATCAAGAGGTAATCTCTTATTTAGAAGCATATTTAAATACAAAGGATAATTAATGGGAGGACTATTTGGAGGTACTCCATCAGTACAACCTATAGCGGCTACACCTGAACAAGCACCTCAGGAGTCTGAAGCTAGTGCTGTATTAGAGGAGTTTACTGATGAGGAAGCAGAAAAGAAAAAAAGAGAGACTAAAACTAAGGGTACTTCAGCTCTACAAATACCCTTAGGTACAACAACAGGTGGTAGTACTGTAGGTGTGGTATGAGTTTTGATATAAACAAAGAACTAGAGGACACTACAGCTAAAAGTAGATTCACTCAGTTAGATCAGAATAGATCTAGTGTATTAACTAGAGCTAGAGACTGCTCATCTCTAACACTACCTTCTGTATTACCTGCTGACGGTCATACAGAAGAGACTACCTTAGAGACTCCTTATCAGGGTCTAGGAGCTAGGTTAGTGAATGGCTTAGCTAGTAAATTATTATTAGCTTTACTTCCTCCTAACACTAACTTCTTTAGATTAATGATTAAGGAAGAAGTTAGAGACACAGCAGAACGTACTGGACGTACTCAGGAACTAGATAGAGCAGAGAACACATTGGTGTCTATCGAACAAGAAGCTTTAAAGCAGATGGAGAAGGAAGCCCTAAGAGTCCCTAGCTTTGAACTATTTAAGTCTCTTATTATAACCGGTAATTCTTTAGGTTATAAGACACCTACTGGACTTAAATCCTATAAACTGGATCAGTATGTAGTACAAAGAGACTTTGAAGGCAGTGTTACAGAGATTATAACTAAAGAGATGAAATCTAAATACTCCTTACCTGACGATTTACTTAATGCTATTGAGTTTGAATCTGAAGAAGAAACAGAAGTAGCTATATATACTAGAGCTGTGTTGAGAGAAGGTACTTGGTATGAGTGGCAAGAGGTAGGAGATACCCTTGTAAATAATTCATTAACTAATTACAAAAAAGAAAAGAACCCTTATATACCCTTACGGTGGACTTCTATCAATGGTGAGAACTACGGTAGAGGTCTAGTAGAACAATACTTAGGGGACTTTAGAAATCTTGAGGCATTATATCAACTAACCGTAGAGACAGCCGCCGTACAAGCTAGGACTATCTTTGGTATTAGACCCGGATCTTTAACCGACATGGATGCTTTAAACAAAGCTACTAATGGTGAGGTAGTATCTGGTGATCTGGAAGAAGATCTAACTGTATTAAGAGTAGAGAAAGGAAGTGATCTAAATATCCCTTTAAATCTAATCGAGACTTTAACTAGACGATTAGAACAAGCCTTCTTATCAGCAACAAGTGCTGTTAGGGACTCTGAAAGGACTACACTAGGTGAGATTAGATTCTTAGCTAGTGATCTTGAAGAGTCTCTAGGAGGTGTTTATTCAATATTAAGCCAAGAGTTCCAACTACCTTTAGCTAATGTTATGCTGAATAATATAGAGACTCAGGTAGATATGGAAGGGCTTGACCTAATTATTGTAACTGGTGTAGAAGCACTAGGACGTAATAACGATATTGAAAAACTTAGACAACTTAATGGTCTCCTTCAAGAGTTAGGAAGCCCTGAGCGAGTCTTAGAAAAAATGAATATTGATAACTATATCAACGATATAGCTAAGAACTTAGGGTTACCTGAAGGTAGGTACATAAAAGGTCAGGAGCAGTTACAAGCTGAACAACAACAAGCGGCTTCACAGCAACTAGAACAACAAGCGGCTACTAATATGGTAGATAACGCAACACAACAACAAGGATAATTAATGGCTAAAGAACAGACTAAAGAAGAACTCCCTAAGGTTAATGGAATGATCTCAAATGGAACAGCAGATCTTAAAGGCGAAGCTAAAGCTAAAGCTAGGGTAAAGAAGAATAAGAAGAAAGTAGTAGACGGTAAGAAAACTAAGTAATTAAACTAAAGGAGAGTATAATGGCAGGTAAATCACTACACACAATTAAACTAGAGCAGAGAGCTAAGAAGTCTAAAAAAGATAACATCATCACAGATATGGACTATGTTCTTAGAGATAAAAAAGATGATAAAGACTCTAAGAACTTTATTGATATGACACCTAAAGCAACTACACCTAAGGCTAAGAAGGCATCCTAATGGCTGATAATCCTTCCTTAACACCTGAACAACAACAGGTACAAGAACAAGCCTTAGCAAGACATCAAGAGTCTCAGGAGACAGCTAGGGAACAGGCTACTGGTGTTGCTGAAGGAGTACCTGAGGGATATAATCAAGACGGTACTCCTAAAGAGGAATTAATCTTAGGTAAGTTTAAGACACAAGAGGATCTGATTAAGGCTTATCAAGAAGCTGAAAGGAAGATCACTACAAATGAAGAAACACCTAAGGAAACTAATAATGACATTACTATTGATAACTCATCTAATGAGGAAGTTAAAGAAGAAAAGGTAGAACCTAAAGGACTATCTCAGGAAGACTTTAACGGATACTATCAAGAGTTTATAGATAATGGAACACTTAGTGAAGAGACTTATAAGAATTTAGAGAAACAAGGACTTCCTAAAGATGTTGTAGATGCTTATATATCAGGACAACAAGCTATTACTGATAATGCTAGGCAACAAGTACAACAAGTAGTAGGAGGTCAAGAAGCCTATACAGAACTTATTGAATGGGCTAAGGAGTCTCTAACAGACATTCAGAAGGAAGACTTTAACTCTAAGGTTACATCAGGTAATATAGAAGCGGCTAAAGAAGCCACTAACTACCTTGTGTACCTTAGACAACAAGCAGTAGGTAACACAAACCCTACAAGGATTCAAGGAGAGTCCTATAGTGGTAATCCTAATGCTCTTAAAGCATTCTCTGATAGAAATGAGTATGGTAAAGCAGTAGCTAATAGACTGTATGGTAAAGATGCTAAGTATACCAATATGGTAGATAAGCGTTACTTAGAGAGTAAGAAACAAGGGACTATTTAATAGTACTATAGGCTAGAGTAATACAAGGGATTTCCTCCTTTACCCTTGTACTAGCCTATTATTGATAAATGAGGAGAAGTTTTGATTTATGAGTAATTTAGCCCTAAAGCTACTTAGATGCGTTCGGAAGCTTATGGATAACTTTAAGAAATTAATAATAAACAATTAATAATAAACAAAACAAGGATATATAATGGCAATTAGCCCAGTAAATATTGGTAATAACTCAGGTACACGAGGTGTACCTACAGATATGGATAATGCCCTAGAGATCTACTCAGGGTTAGTATTAACAGCCTTTGATCGTAAGAACATGGGACTAGGTATGGTTAAGGTTAAGACTATTGAATCAGGTTCTTCTTATCCTTTTCCTGTTATTGCAAGATCGTTAGATAACTCTGATGTTGTCCGTACACACACACCCGGAACTGAGATTTCTACGAACGAGATTCCTGTAAAAGAACGTATCATTAATATTGATACCTTAGAGTATTATTCTTTAGCTATCAATAAGTTTGAAGAAAAGATCCTCCACTTTGAGACCCGAAGTGAGTTAGGAAAACAAGCAGGTGAGGCATTAGCAGAGACTATCGATAAAGATGTATTCTCTCAAGTTCTATTAGCTTCTCAAACATCAGGTATTATCGGTGGAGCTGTTATGCAACCTGATGGTTCTGAGGTAAATAATGATGTTATTGACTCAGGATCGGATGCAGAAGCTAAAGGTGATGCTATTTTAGAAGCACTATATGAAGCATCTACATTGATGACTGAGAAGAATGTCTCAGGAACTAAGTACTTTGTTACTACTCCTCGTAACTATAACTACCTCGTACAGTCTCAAAAGGCTGTTAATGGTGATTATACATCAGGTAATGGAGGGATTGACTCAGGAACAGTCCTTAAGGTAGCAGGTATCGACATCATGTGGTCTAACCACTTACCTGTTACGGATACTATTGCTAACGATACAGCAAACGGTGTAGAGACTGGTGTAGATGTTGGAGGAACTGATAAGAAGTTTCAAGGACTTCTATTTACAGAAGATTGTATAGGTGTTCTTAAGCTTATGGATATTACTTCAGAGTCTAACTACTTACCAAAACAGTTGGATACTTTATTAACCTCTTACTATTCTTATGGTATGGGTGTATTGAATCCGGGTGCATCTTGTGTTATTACAGGTGGTACACAAGCATAAAGTATTCTAGGAGACGTCCTAGAGTATCTTTATAGAGTCTTATAGATCTATAGGGTTCTATAAAGATATAAAACAATAAAGGAAACAAATGATACTTACAGATGGTGTTAATCAATGTTTAAGGGCTATAGGAGAAATAAAGATTCCTGATGGAGTAGATTTAGACTCTTTAGATCCACTGCATGAAGCAGTACAAATTAGAGATATAATTAATGAATTTAGTAAAGAAGCCCAGACAACTGGATGGTGGTTCAATAAAGAGGATTGGACGTTCATACCTGATGTGACTACTGGTAAGATCTCTATACCGGTTAATGTTTTATCTATTAGAGGGACTACTAGGAATGTTATATTACAAGGTAACAATTTATATGATGTAGATGAACAAACACTTATCTTTGAAGATGATGTAGTATGTGAAACAGTCTTTGAAAGAGATTTTGAACAAGCCCCTGAGAGCTTTGCTAAGTGGGTAGTCTTAAAGTCAGCTCAGGAAGCTCAATTTACCTTTAAGGGAGATACCTTTACGGATAAGAAACTAGAGCAGAGGATAAGAGAAGCTTATATAGTACTTGAAAGAGAACAACATAGAAATAAATCCTATAACTTAATCACTTCAAGTAGATTAGTAGATAGAGGGTCTAACCCTACTCCGGTGGCTTAAGATGCCTTTGGTTAATAAATTATTTCCTGCTTTCTATAATGGTATCTCAGAACAAGCAGATGAGTTGGTGTTAGATACACAATGTAGAGATATGGTTAATTGTATCCCTAGTATTATTACTGGGGTTAATAGACGTAATGGTACTACTTTTGTAGAAGACTTTAACGAAGTTTCTATAGCTTCTAATGTATTCCATACCTATGATAGAGGAGAAGGAAACGAACAATATGTTTTTGTTAAATCCTCATCTCCTACTAACCCTTTAAGGATATTTGATAAAGACGGAATAGAGAAAACAGTTAATTATATTAACGTAACAGAAGCTAATAACTACTTAGGAACTGTAGGAAACCTTAAGGCTCTTACGTTACAAGATAGAACCTTTATAGTGTCCTCAGATAAAACCGTAGGACAGACAACAGTAACAGCTGATGATAATGATTATCAAAAAGTAGCTTACTATTGGCTAAAGAGATCTTCTAATGATTCTAACAACCCTTACAACTATGCGGTATATTTAGATGGTAGTACCACATATCAAGCATCAGGAGATGATTCTCAAACAGTTGCTACTACATTAGCAGGGCTTATTAATGGAGACGCTGACTATACAGCTACTTCTTTAGGTTCTGTAATAGAGATAAGAAAAACAGATAATAGTGATTTTACTTTTAGTTTCTGGGATTCTTGGGGAACACAAGCATCTATAGGATTTAAAGGAATCGCTAGAAAACTTACAGATCTTCCTGCTGAGATGCCTTTTGATGATGTATATATTAAGATAACAGGTGATGATAGTAATGAGTTCAATAACTATTATGTTAAGTGGACTGGAGATAATTGGACTGAATGGAAAGACCCTACAAGCACTAGAGGTACTCTAAATAATATGCCTTTAAGAGTAGATAGGTTGGCTAATGGAGAGTTTGAAGTAGATACTTTACAATGGGAAACTCCTAATGTAGGAGACACAGATACTAATCCTGATCCTAGTTTCTATAATAGTACTATAACAGATATATTCTTTTATAAGAATAGATTAGGGTTTGCTTCAGGAGATAATGTAGTCCTCAGTGAGACAGGAGGTTATTATAACTTCTATATAGCTACAGTACTTAATGTACTAGATGATGATCCTATAGACGTAGCTATAGCTTCTACAACAGCCAGTAAGATATACCATGTAAAGCCTTTTCAAAGAGGTCTTTATATATTTACAGCTGATAGTCAGTTTGAATTAATATCTGAGGGAGCTTTAAGCCCTGCTTCAGTATCTATAGTTAATGTTAGTAGTTATTCTATGGATGTAAACGTAGAGCCTATAGTATCTGGAACAAGTCTTTATTTTATCAGTAAGACAAGTGATAGTAGATCTCAATTAAGAGAGTATCTAAAAGATGAAGATAGTTTAGTATCTAAAGGATTTGATACGACTTTAAATGTTCCTAACCTACTTCCTAGTATAGATAAGTTATTATTATCTAGCACATTAGGCTATGTTATAGCTTATAGTGAGACAGTTAAAGATACTCTTTATATATTTAAAGTAGAATCTACTGGTACTGAAAGAGTACAATCAGCTTGGATTAAGTTTAACTTTAGCTTTGATATAGAGAATATTTATATATTTGATAATAGTTTATACCTATATACTGAGGAAGGATCTACTACTAATATATTAAAACTAGATATACTTCCATTAGATAGTACTAAGTCTGATATTATAGACTCTGTAGGGTCTACAGTATCTTTTGAAAGTTACGTTAAACTACCTAGATTTATGCCTAAGTTATTAGAGATTAAGAGTCCTGTAGATAATGTTCAACTTAAGAACTTAAAGATTAAAGGCATAGGAAGCTTTATAGTAGATGTTAAGAGAATAGGTTATAATGTAACTTCTACAAAGACTTATGATAGTGGAAGCTTAAGGGATATGGGAGCTACTATACTAGCACGTAGTGATGACGTAGAAATAACAGTTAAGAACAATGGTAATAATAACTTTAGAATAGAATCATTATCTTTAAGTGGTTCTTATAGACAATCAAGTAGAGAGGTAAGATAATGGTAAGTGAAAAAAGGTTTAATGGTGATGGTGCTACAAGGATCTTTCCTTTAGAGTTTAAGATATTAGGAGAACAATTTATTAGGGTATATGTAGGAGGAACTCTAATATCTGATTTAACTACTTATGATATAGTTAATAACTCTGTGGTGTTTACAGAGGATAACATACCAGTAACCGGTACAGAAAACGTACAGATATATGTAGCTACTTCTGTAGGAGACTTAGGAGACCTTCCTAATACTCAAACTAATATAGATATAGTGGCTAATAATATAACAGCTATCAATAGTATTAATGATAATATGAGTGATGTTAACTATTTTGCTGATAGATACTTAGGTGATAAAGCTACAGATCCTACTACTAGAAATGATGGAAATGCTTTAGTAGTAGGAGACCTATATTATAATACTACTGATTTAGAGATGAGGGTGTATAATGGAACTATATTTGAACTCGCAGGGTCTGTTATTAGTGGTCTTATAGATATAACACCTTTTGTAGCCACACAGGATCAGACAGTGTTTACTGGTCTTACTTATGATGCTAACAGTGCTTCGTTAGTTACTAGAGCAGGTAATATATTAGTTCCTACAGTAGACTATACAGCTAATGATGGGAGTACCTTAACATTAACAACAGGGGCTAGAGCAGGAGATAATATTCTTTTCTTTGCCTTTGGTGCTTTTAACGGCAGTCTTTCAGACCTTCAAGCAGAAATAGATACTAATACAGCTAGTATAACTACTATTAATACTAATGGGGCTTTTAAGAATCAAGCTAATGTTTTCACAGAAGCTCAAAGAATAAATAGTAACTTAGGACTGAACACAGCTGATTATGGAAGTGGGACTGGGGTTTTAGGACTACTAGACGCTTCTGTACTGCCTACTACTAATCCTACTGGAGGGTTAATCCTTTATAGTGAAGGAGGAGTATTAAAGTATAGAAAACCTGATGGAAGTGTATTTGATTCTTCAGATAAACTACAGTTAGCTACTACTCAGGAAAACTTTGATATTAGCACAACAACAGCTGTAAGCCCTAGTATTTTATTTAATGATAATAGAGTAAGAGACTACATTATATACAATGAAACAGGGACTGTTAACACGTCATTAACACCTGGAAGTACCTATAAGATAAATTCAGGTCTTTTAGCTACAAATGAGACTAGGAATGGGCTTACGTTCCAACTAAAAGATAAGAATAATGCTAATCAAGCTACTTATACAGTAAACAACGATAAGTTTTTATTCCCTAGTAATCTGTATACACATAACCATAGTTATAAAACTTATATGCTTAGAATTATAAGCACCTTTGATAGGCCACTTGTAGGAAGTAATGAATCTACTATTATTCATATAAACCTAAGAAGAGAAGTAGACGACTCTCTAGTATCCTCAAAGGACATAGTATATCACAACGTATCAGCAAACACAGCTGATGTTAAGACTAGAGAGTTTACTACATTTGTAGGAGGGGAAACAGACCCTTATGTAGTTGATGGGATGTATGTAGAAATAGAAAATGATTCGGACTCAGACACTAACATAACTGTTGTTTCGGCTAATGTTAGAATTTGGGCTATATAGGAGGACTAATGAGTAATACAACAGATAGGATAGATAATACAGTCCATACAGATGGTAGTGGATTAGGTAATGAAATAAGTACATTAGTTTCTACTATATCGTTACAAGGAGCTAATGGCATTATCAGTGGTACTGTTATAGCTAATGGTAGTAATCAACCAGAAGTTAATGGATTAGCTATAGGAGCTAATGGAAATAATACAACTAAAGGTTTTAATAACTTTAACCAGTCTTTTACTAATCAAGCATATACAACTACTTTACCAGATGGGGATAGTTGGTTATATTGCGATAATACTGGAACATTAGGGGTTACACAAAGTCTTCCTCAGTTTAATGGTAAAGATGCTACTAATTACCCTAATAGTGATTATTATGATTTATCTACAAATGAATGGAAAAATAGTAGTGATGTAGTATATGCAAACGGAAGATCTTATTTAGCTAAGATCGTAGGGGTTTCTAGTGGAGTGCCTACAAGTGTTGAGCAACTAGATTATACCCCACTAGGGATAACCGATAGTTTTAAATTAGACTCTAATAAAGCTCTTGTAACTAATCAAGGAAATATTCCTAAAAATGTAGCCACCGCTTGGGTCAAGTTTGATGGAACTACTACTCCTCCTACTATTATAGATAGTTATAATATAAGTAGTGTTAGCAGAACGTCCACTGGGCTTTATGTGGTATCTCCTGAAACCCCGTTCAGTAATTCTAATTATAGTACAAGTACTGGAGGGTCTCGTACTGGAACAGATACATCAGGATGGATTCATATATATGATGAGACAGTTAACGATTTTACAGTTTATACCACCTATATTAATGGAGCAGCTACAAATTGGACTGATATAAGCATTCAAGTTTTTGGAGGTAAAGATTAATGAGCGGATATGGTAAAGTAAATATAAACGGTTACTTAGAAAGTAGCCAAGTATGGTGGAATGGTTTTGTTAGTTTAGATAAATTTGCTAAAGATGGCGATAATAACCATTATGAATATTATAATTTAACCCCAGATGAAAACGGTATTTTTCAACCTGATTATAATGCTATAAAGTCTAAGCTAATAGAAGAGTTTGAAGCTTATTACGATGGAGAAGGTTTTAGAACTCTTACTGTAAACGGTTATCCTATATTAAACTACTCAGGGTTTAGAAGCTTT
>Ga0209645_1000375_pt1 | contig 23565 bp, 10 predicted proteins | sample ETNvirenome_6_30_FD_184070 | JGI IMG/M metagenome (GOLD analysis project Ga0209645, IMG submission 184070) | Marine viral communities from the Pacific Ocean - ETNP_6_30 (SPAdes) (version 2) | ecosystem: Environmental > Aquatic > Marine > Oceanic | place: Pacific Ocean | collected 2013-06-19
TGGCTTGGCCAATAAACCAGTCAACGAATCTGTCTGCGTCTTGATTAAACTGCTTGGAATTACTTTTATTACCGAAGTGAATATCAGTAAAACAAGCCGCCTTTTTAAATAATTGTGTCAATGTGTCGCTTTCCTTGTTATAATTGTAATACAATTATAGATGAAAAGTCAATCTACTTTTTTGGTGTGTACGGTGTATTGGTTAGGTCTTGGTTTTGTCGCGTGGATGAAGGTTTCATCTGTGCCAGTTCTAACAAGTCATCTCTTATGTTTTGATTTTTCTTTTCAATGTTTAGAATTCTCGTGAATGAGTTTGTGATTGCCGCAGTATAGTAGGCAAATGGATTGTCTGATTTTGACTCATCAAACTGCAAACCAATCTGTGACAATTGCAACAGAGCCTGTGATTGCATTTCGTCATTGGCTGTGTAACCACGCCAGTTTGCTCTGGTGGCATAACGTTTGCACAGTTTCAAAAACATTCTTGCCAATTCGTTGGTCATTTTGCCTGTGGGATGATCCAACACCTGCACAAATTTACCATTGCTCATTGAACCAACCCAATGCGATTTGCCTATACATCTTAGTTTGCCTTCTTTGTCGAACTTGTAGTGTTGGAATGGAGGAAAATTTACTTTCACCCTGTGGTCAGCTTCAGTTTTTGGTTTGCGTTTGCGTCCAGGTTCAAGTGGTATGTGATCATATGTCATCACACGGAATATCAAATCTTGTTTGTCAAGTTTTTGCCATTTGACTTCAAATTCTGATTGTTTGACTTTTTTGTTTTCTAGTTTTGCAGATTCGTATGCTTCTTTTTGCATCTTTGCGGCTTTGTTGCGTTTGGCCTGTGCTGTGGTTCTGATGTTGATTTTGTCCAATGAAGGCACAATTATATCATACTTGTCATAGCCATCTTTTGAAAACGAACAATACGAATTTTTTGACTTGTGTATCTGTTTGAGTATGTCTTTGTTGTTAAGGTAGTTTACTGCCATGTCTATCTTTCTATATTTATAGTAATAATTGTATGGTATTTGTTGATGTGATGCAACCAAAAAATCAATTATATACGCACTTTTTAAACACGCTAAATATTGCATATGAGCAGTTTTAGAGGTGCAGATGATTATAGTGCCAATTGGTACAAAAAATACACTGGTGGCGGATACAATAGACCAACAGGCACAGCAGGAAAAACTTATGATTTTTCTCCAGCACACCCATCAAATAGAAACTACACAAACAAAGGTGGATACAAATCCCCAGGACACCCATCCAATCGAAACTACACAGCCGCAGGCAAATCACAAAGTAGAGTAGCTAAAGCAGGATTACCCAAAGGTGGAGATCCTAAAAACACACCAGAAGAACAGCCACAAATCATAGGTGGAGCGGCAAATTCAGAAAAAGATTGGCGTGTGAGATTAAGTTTACCACCTGCCGCAACTGGCTTTTATAGAGATGGAGGTTTGATGGCGCCATTACAACAAACAGATGGGTTGATATGGCCAGTGACACCAACCATCATACTTCAACACTCTGCGGCATACACACCACAAGAACCAGTGCATAACAATTACCCATACTACGCATACAACAACAGCAGAGTTGATGCAATGAGTATTATTGGTAATTTTCCTGTGCAAAATTCTAAAGACGGTGAATATTGGTTGGCGGCACTACACTTTTTAAGATCAGTGTCAAAAATGTTTTATGGACCAGGAGAAGCACAAGGCAATCCACCTCAGATATTGAGGCTCAATGGATATGGACAACACATATTCAAAGATGTGCCTGTGATTGTTGAACAGGTGACTGTTGAATTGAGGGAATCAGTTGATTACGTTGCAGTATCTGGATCATCTGGTGCAATCAATGAAGCCAAAGCCAAAGATGAAGGCCGAGGTGGCAAAGGCAATTATGCCGCTCCATCCAGTGGTGGGCCAATTGAAATGACCAGAGTGCCCACAGACTCTGTGTTCACAGTTCTTGTACAACCAGTTTACAGCAGAAAAAGTATCAAAGACAATTTTTCTCTCAAAGATTTTGCCTCTGGTGCATTGGCTAACAAAGGATACATCTAATGGCCAAGTATGCTTCAACATCGCCTTATGCTGACACACCTCAATTTAGAGATAGACTAAGCATTTATGAGCCACGCACATTTGATTTTGATCAAGATGACATTGAATATCAAATTGATTCCTTTTATGAAAACAGACCAGATCTGTTATCGTTTGACTTGTATGGCACGCCAAAACTTTGGTGGGTGTTTGCTGTACGCAATCCAGACGTGATCAAAGATCCAGTGTATGATTTTGTTGCTGGTACTGTGATACGCATACCAAAACAAGACAATCTTACCACTGGCCTAGGAGTTTAGATGGTAGGTTATGCAACTGTTGGTAAATGGGCGGCCGCCCCGCTAATTAGATGGGCATTAACTACATTTGTTGGAGCCGCCGCGGCGGAGGCATGGCTACGTGAAAATGGTTATGATTGGGCGGCTAATTGGATTGCAAATAACAGTGATGAAATAGACAAGTATTACACACAAGACGAACTGTCTGATGTGTTAGCATTGCCCAAAGATGGCGACGTGAGAGTGACTGATGATGGCATCACACAAGTTTATAATGCAGACCTCAACAAATGGCAAACAGATTACACAGGTTCCTACAACTCAGGGGTAGCATCTGCAATTGAATCACAACCAACCTACAGCAATGCGGCCAAAAGAATAAGGAAAAAATTAACACCAAAACCAGTAGAGCCTATAACCAATGCTAATAATATTGATATTGCAAACAGTTTACCTTCTCAGTCACATGTGCAGGCTCATGACATTGTGAATAACAGTCCAGTATTTGACCAAATTGAACGACCTCAGCAAAAAGCCATAATTGAAAAATTGAATCGCGACAATGTGGCCTTTCAAAACAAATTAGGATTGTTGAACGAAAACGCACCAACCTACAGTGGTGGCGCATCATTGAAAAGCCAACCATTAGTTAGAAAAAATTTTCCAACCAACACAGTTTATCCTGGGGGAGCAACAAAAACAAGAACAAAACTTTTGAATCAACCAAACACCTACAGTGGAGCGGCATCGCAAACAAGGACCAAACTGGCACCAAGGTCTTCGGTGTACGATCGTGGCACTAGATATGAAAATTACAATAATGTTGTAAGAGTACCACCAGTAGCCACAACCCAATATGATGGATCGCAAAACGCTCAATATAGAGATTCCCGTGTAGTAAACCGAATTACACCAGCTTCAAATACCAAAGTAGTTGATGCCAACGCTTTAAGAACAGATGAAGCGTACAGGACGCCTGTGGCTGTACAAACAAACGCCGCACAGATTGATGCAAGAAACAGAATAGTTGGTGCAGAGTCAACCACTGCTCAACCAAACTATCCAAACAATCCTCCTCCAGGCATGATGGAGGCACGGGAGTATGAGGCCAACACCAAAAACAGTGACGTTCAAGTGCAAACACCAGATGAACAGGTAGAAAACAAAAAAACTGAATCTGCAACGTCTAAGAACAAAAAATTCAAAGTAAATCATCCACCACCAGGAGAAAATGTGTTGCATGAGTACGTCACATACACCTACGATGCTCGATTATCTGCATTGCCACAAGAATTTTACATCAACGACGAACTTAAATTAGCGAGCAATACCAACATAATAATAAGGTCATCAGGACTAGGACAGCAAAAAGCTGAAGCTCCTAAAAGATCAGGCAAAGGCAAAGGACCAAGTCGAAGTCAACAGCGTGTGAAAAAAGCAGGTGGCGGTGCAGATGCAGTATACAGTTTAGCACCTGGCTCTCAGCTTAATTCACACTTTGGACAAATCACTCTAAACAGCATCATAGGATTGAACAGCCATACAAATGTGAGTAACGTTCATGGATTAACATTTGAAGTGTTTGAACCATATGCAACATCACTGTTGGATGATCTACATGATGCCCAAGTGGCCATTGGCAATGACAACTATTTGCATTCACCCTATTTGTTGACCATTGACTTTCATGGCATGGATGATAATGGAGTACCGACTAAAGCAATCACCACTAGATACTTTCCTATCTTAATTGTAAACTGTGATTTTGATGTGACTGGTGCTGGCACCACTTACAACTTTGAAGCAGTTCCGTTTAACGCAAGTACTATGAATGACAACATCAAGTATACTCAAGACCCAGTCACACTCCGAGGAGAAACTGTGAGAGAATTGTTTAATGACTTAGAAACACAGCTGAACGAACAGTTTGCCGCTAAAGATGAAAATCGAAAGTATTTCATCAGAGGTGGTACAAGTTTTGACGACATGGGAGGCCCATCATCTTGGGATATCTTGTCTGCTACAATTGGTCACGATAGTACCACAGCATTATCAACAGCATATGCTCCTGAACTCACAGAAGAAGGCAGGAAATATGTGAAAGATTTAGAAAGTCAAGTCGACTATCAGCAAGGGTTCAAGGATATTCCTCCATTATCAGATTTGGCAGGTGTAGATGGCAATCTAACAAGAAGAACTTACACATTCAACAAAGGTGTAGCAATTACTTCTATCATCGAAGCAATTGTTGAAAGCAGTGATTACATCACCAAACAAGTTAATAATCCAGAACAGTTTGTGCAAAACATCAATGGAGATGGTCAAGTGCCTTGGTACAATGTTGATTACAAGTTTGCTGTGTCAGAAGATGGCGAAAGCGAATTTAGTTTTTTCACCTATTCATATATGGTAGATGCCTCTAATGTGGTCAACACCAGCACACTTAAAAGTTCTTTCAACAAACCAATTGCAAGAGCATATGAATACATCTATACTGGTGCAAACAGAGACATATTAAGTTTTGATATTCAATATAACTTTGCGTTCTTCCAAGCATTACAGGATTTGCCACAGCAGAGAAAAAACAAAACAGAAAATAGTAAAGGCAAAGGACCAAGCAGAGCACAGCAACGACTAGGTAAAGTTGCTGAAGTTAAAGGAAAAACTCCTGTCAAATTAGAAAGATCAATTTCAGACAAATCTAATCCATCAGCAGGAACTGAAAGTTCAGGTGAAGATAGAGATCAACTTTCTATAATCAAAGAAGTTTTGCAAAATCCAGGCGCAGATTTATTGAACTTAGATCTTGAAATACTAGGAGACCCGTTTTACCTACAACAAACTGATTTTAGATATGGAGATTATGCCATGGACACAACAGTTCCATTCACACTTAATGATGGATCAATATATGACAAAATGGGCGAAGTCTATGTCAATTTATCCTTCAAAACACCAGTTGACCTTGATGATGAAACTGGTCTAATGACAGGATTACAAGGTGTGGGCAAATATCAAACTGCTTTTTTCAGTGGCATATATAGGATAATTGGTGTTGAAAGTGTGATGGTGCAAGGACAGTTTACTCAACGATTGCAACTGGTAAGGCTGAAAAATCAAGAAATACCTCAGGTTGAAATTGAACCGCAAGCATCTATTGAAGGCACAGATGGTGAAGTACAAGAAGTTGAAGTTGGAGAATTTGGAGAAGCAGTGGATGTAGAACAAGGATTCACTGATGATGGATCGAATAAACAGATGAACAAAAACAAAGACAATCAAAGCACAGATTCAGACGTTGAAAGAATATTAGGCGAGGATAGCAACACAACCACAGAAACAGTGGTGGTAAGTGAAGGTTATACTGTAAACAAAGGAAATTCAAAGTATGAGGGTTATAATCCTAATTCTCAAGCAGGAGGCGGGCAAGGCACTAGAGCGGCACAACGAGCTGGAGTCAGTAACTTTACCACCACTGAAACGTTGACTGTGCAACCTACTGTGACAACAAGAACAACAACTATTCAAGAAAGAGGTGGTGGCAGTACCATTGTGGAAACAGAACCAGAGACAAAAGGCAAAAACAAATATGGTGGACTGACTAGAAGGCAATACTATGAACGCAATGCAAGTTTAAGTAGAAGTAGAGCAGAGTCAGGCACTGGATACAGCACAAGTTCAAGTGCAACTACAACTGAAAATAGTGGCACAGGTGTAGGAGTTGGGAGATAATGGCTAGACAAACACACACCACAAAGTCACCATCAGATTTCACAGGTGCTCAGAAATTCAGACCCACAGCCAACTCATTATACATTGGCAGAGTCAAAAGAACTGCTGATCCACAACGCATGGGGCGTGTGCAAGTGCATGTGAATGCATTTGGAGGCATAGAAAATGATCCAAACACATGGATATGGTGCAGATACCTCACACCTTTTTATGGTGTCACACCAGGCACATTGACCACCGCAGGGTCCAATGACTGGAGCGAAAGCCAAAAATCATATGGTATGTGGATGCCTCCGCCAGATCTAAACACACAGGTAGCTGTGATGTTTGATAGTGGAGATCTTGCTAAAGGTTACATCATGGGCTATCCAATGGATCAGTACATGAACACTATGATACCAGGCAATCCATCTTCTAGAAGAAAATCTATTGATGAAGACTCAGAAGATTACGATGCTGAGCTGATTCAACAAAAAATTGCGTCAACACCAGTCACTGAATACAACAAAGCACTTGATGTTGATACTGCAATTGCGGACGCTAGAAAACCAGTGCATCCATTTGTAGAAACACTGATAGAACAAGGATTGGCTACTGATAATGTGAGAGGCAATACCTCATCATCAGCAAGACGCGAATCTCCATCGCAGGTTTTTGGAATAAGCACACCAGGTCCTGTTGATTTCTTTGGACAAAAATCTGGACCAAAAGTTGGAAATTTTCACGGCACTATTTTAGACAAGGATGGCACAGTCAAAGCAAGAGCAAATTCAAGACAAGGTGGACATACATTTGTTATGGATGATGGCACACCGCAAGATTTTGTTGCAGGAGAAATACAAAATCCATCTGTGAACGAGCTGGTTAGATTACGCACACGCTCAGGACATCAAATTTTGATGCATGACACAGAAGGATTGATTTACATAGGCACCTCAAATGGCAATGCATGGATAGAACTAACGTTGGATGGCAAGATTGATATATTTGCAAATGATTCTGTAAGTGTGCATACTAAAGCAGATTTTAATTTCAAAGCAGATAGAGATGTAAACATTGAAGCTGGCAGAAACATCAACATGAAAGCTGTGGGCGAGTGGGCCAAAGACACAAATCCTTTCCATGATGGCAAAATTGACGAAGTGTCAACTGGCGCAATACGATTTGAATCAAGTGCAGAAACACAATTGAAAGTAGGTGGCGAAGGTAGAATTGAAGTTGGCGGTGATTTCAAATTAGAGTCATTGCAAGGTCACATTGACATCAGAGCATCGCAAGTAGCAGAAACTGTGGATGCCAACCTTACAGTCACAAGAAAAGATGTACGCATTCATGCCACAGGTGATGTTGATATACTGGCAGGCAATTCAGAAAACAAAGACGACAGCCTAACATCAAACATCAACTTACAAGCTGTGACTGATGCAGATAGTGTGGTGGGCAACTTTAATTTAAAAACATCAGGCAAAGTGAATGTAGATAGTGTTTTAGATACCACACTCAAAAGTGATGCAAAATTACAAGTTTCTAACGCTGGCACAGACATAGATGGTGGCAATATCAACTTTAACAGCGGCACAGTTTCTGCAACCACTGCCGGCGAAAGTCGTTTGGCTGACAAAGCCACAATTAAACCTTTGCTCACACATTTGTTGGCACAAACAGACACCCAATATGTGTTTCCATACCAGACAGACAGTCGTTCTGTACAGGCAGATGGTGAAGTGTTGGTGGTACAGAGTATAATGAAAAGAGTACCGGTGCACGAAGAATGGGTTGACCACGAAGACAAAAATAGAGTGCTTGCCAGTGTAGACAGAACAGACAGGGAATACAAAGAACCAGATGGTGATAAAAAAGCCGCAAATGACCTGAGCACAAGGTTGTAAATACAGTATGCCCGGAATAGTTAGAGTAGGAACAGATAAACATGTTGGACACGCTTCACCAACTCCCAACCCATTTCATAAGACTCCTTATGCAACAGGTGCCGCAAACGTCTTTGCTAATGGTGCCAAAGTTGTCAGAGTTGATGATACCACAGCCTGTACAGATCCTGCTACAGCAGGTTCTCCCAATGTGTTTGCAGAAGGCAAAGCTGTTCATCGTCAAGGCGATGCCACAGGAGGCCACGGTTCGTGGGTAGCAAATAGAGCCGAAACCGGATCAGGAGATGTAATAGCAAATGGCTAATCCAGACTACGCATCATTGTTGGCACAGATAGCCGCTGAAAGTGATTCAACTGCCAAACAGGCATTGATTGATCAGTGCTATGTGTTTGAAACCACACCTAGTGAATCAGAACAAAATTTATTCAACTATGTGGCAACAAACTATGTTGAAATAAATCCTGGAATAGCGGCTGACTCATCATTTTCTGGATATGTAGGAGTTTATTATAACGACGCAGGAGCAACAACATGACAATAACTTTACGTGAAACCAAAGGATCGGCACTAACCTATGCAGAACTGGATGCCAATTTTACACATCTTCAACAAAATTTTAGAACTGTTGAAAATATTACTGGTGGAGGCGCAATCAGTTTAACCACAGGAGTTACATTTATTTCAACAACTGGAACTGAAGCGTATTCATTAGCAAATGGCACAGAAGGACAAGTTAAAATAATCATAATGAAGGCAGACGGTGGCAATGCAACCATCACCCCAGACAACCTTGTGGGGTGGACATCAATAAGATTTGACGCTGTTATTGACAATGTCCAATTGATGTATGGATCCACTGGCTGGAATATAATAGCACTTCAACAGGCAACAAGAATTTCCTGATAGTAGAGAGTAAATATAAAAAATGGCAAAAGTAAAATTAGTAAAAACTACAACCAGTGATAGAATTGGCTCACCAATATCTATCAAAAATTATGTTGGATTTTCAACTGTAAACAGGGATTTTGACAATAATGTGCTGTATGATTATGAACTAGCAAGAACAGATTTGCTCAACCATTTTCACATCAAAAAAGGTGAAAAATTAGAAAATCCTAACTTTGGCACAATCATATACGATTTGTTGTTTGAAAATTTTAGCCCTGACATCAGCAAAGCAGTAGAAGATGATGTGGTTGAAATAGTTGGTTATGACCCACGTTGGCGACTAGACACACTTCAGATCGAAGGAGAAGAGCACGGGCTCAACATCAATCTTGAAATAACCTACACACCATTTAACATATCTGAAAATTTAAACTTGTTGTTCAATCAAGACTCACAAGCTCCAATTGTGTCATCTAACACAGAATCAGGCGCATCAAGCACTGGGTCATCAAGTTATTAATAAACTGCGTACTTAATAAATCAAATAAATACCTACAGAACATGGCAACTACTGATAGACAGAATTCGCTACTAATATCTCAAGATTGGCAAAAGATCTATAGATCATTCCAACAAGCAGACTTTAGATCCTACGACTTTGACACAATTCGTAGAACAATGATTCAGTATTTGCGAAACAATTATCCAGAAGATTTCAACGACTACATTGAATCATCAGAGTATCTTGCACTGATTGATCTTATTGCTTATCTAGGACAAAATCTCAGCTTTAGAATTGATCTAAATTCAAGAGAAAACTTTATTGACACAGCAGAACGTAGAGACAGTATTTTACGTTTGGCAAGACTGTTAAGTTATGTGCCTAAACGCAACAATGCGGCTAGTGGCCTTTTAAAAATTACAAGCATAAGCACAACTGAATCTGTGACTGACTCAAACGGTGTTGATTTGTCAAATCAACTTATTTCATGGAACGACCCTACCAACTCAAATTGGTTCGAACAATTTATTGCTGTGTTAAATTCTTCATTGAGTGGCACACAAAAATTTGGAGCTCCTGCTATAAGAGATGTAATTGGTGGTGTAAACACGCATCAATACAAATTTGCAACAACTAACTCTGGTGTTCCAGTGTTTCAATTCACAAGAACAGTCAACTCACAACCAATGCCTTTTGAACTTGTAAGTGCAACATTTAGAAATCAAGATTACATTTACGAAGAATCACCTATACCTGGCAACAGATTTGGCTTTTTGTATCGAGCAGATGGCAATGGCAATCAAAGTGCTAACACAGGGTTTTTTATGTTGTTCAAACAAGGAGAACTTGGTTTTACTGAATTTAATGTTTCAGATCCATCACCTAACACCATTGTATCTATCAACAAAAATAATGTAAACAACAATGATGTTTGGTTGTATGACCTTACAGATACTGGTACCTTAGACAACTTGTGGACCAAAGTGCCTGCAGTCACAGGCAACAATGTAATTTACAATTCAGTTAGCGAAACAGTAAGAAAATTATACAGCGTAAGCACCAGAGCAAATGATCAAATTGATTTAGTGTTTGCAGATGGTGTGTTTGCTGACAATCCAAAAGGCTTGTTTAGAAGTTATTACAGATCAAGTGTGAATGGTACTTTCACTGTTAGGCCACGTGATATGAAGAACATTTCAACATCATTTGAGTATATCAACAGCAATGGGCAACTGAACACAATGACTGTGACAATGAGTTTAGAAGTCACAATTGATAATGCAACTGCAACAGAAAGCAACACTGATATCAAAACCAAAGCACCACAAGCCTACTACACAAACAATAGAATGGTCACAGCTGAAGATTATCAAATTGTGCCGTTGACAGCATTTCAAGGTATTGCTAAAACAAAAGCAGTCAACAGAACTGCAAGTGGAATATCACGTTACTATGATTTGATAGATCCAACTGGAGCATACTCTTCTACTAATATTTTTGCAGATGATGGAATAATCTATAAAGAAACAAATGAACCAACACTACAATTTTCATATACCAATTTGAATGATATTCAAAATTTTATTACAAACACCATAGAACCTTTGCTTGCCTCTGCGTCAGTGAGAGATTACTACTATGACAATTACACAAGGCAAAGCACAGGTACTGCATTTACTTGGAACCTAAGTACATCTGCAACCAACACATACACTGGCTACATCAAAGAAGATGGACCATTGGCTGTGGGAAATTTTTCGACTAGCAATTTAAAATATGTCAAACCAGGAGCACTTTTAAAATTCGAAGCTCCTAGTGGTTTCCATTTTATGGACAACGGTACACTCATGGCAGGAGAAGCAGGGCACACTGGGTCAACCAACGTTTTATGGACGAAAGTACAAAAAGTTGTGCTGGATGGGTCAAACTATGGCGAAGGCAATCTATCAGATGGCACTGGTCCAATCACACTTGTAGACAAAGTGCCAAGCACAGCAATTTTGACTGAGGTTATTCCTACCTATGCTACAGATATTGATGTATCAGTAGAAAACCTAATCATAGACGCTATGGATAACTTCAATAATTTTGGGCTAACTTACAATGTTGATACAAGTCAGTGGCAGTTTATTTCATCAAGTAACCTAAACGTTGACGGCAGTTTTGATTTAAGTGATCAAGGCAGTACAGCAACAACCAACAAAGATTCAAGTTGGTTATTCCAATTCACGGCAACCAATGATGTGTACACAGTGAAATATAGACAAACGCTGTATGTGTTTAGATCTGCAACTAAAAATAGATTTTTTTACGACGAAGATCAAAAAATTTATGATCAGGCAAAAGGACAAGTTATAAATGATCAAATCAAAGTATTGAAATTCAATTCTATGCCTGACAGTAGTATACAATTAAAGCAAGATTATTCGTTTGCTATAATAGGTAATAGGACTTTAAGTACAGGATTGAACGACAGCAGAGAAGTGTTGGTGTCTTTCAGAGATTCAGATGATGATGCGGCAGTTGATAATCCAGACTTGTTTGATTCTGTTGTAGCACCAGGCAAAAATGTCACAGGCAAATATGTGTATTTTAAGAAAGACACAGCAAAAGCAACTGATTGGTATGATTATGTCACGTCAAGTGATTTTGAATTAGCCGCTAGTGAAGGAGCAATTGTGGTTGCTGATTTCAACGATGGCCAATTGTTTCATTTGTATAATGATGAACTAATCAAACAATACAACCAGACAACTGGCCAATTAGATGATGTCACATCAGACTATAAAGTGGTAGTAGGCAGAGAAGAAGTAAACTACAATTATGAACATGCGGCAAGATATGATCGCAGAATTGATCCTTCAGTGAGCAATCTAATTGATATCTACATGTTGACATCTGCTTATGATACAGAAATTCGCAATTGGATTAGAAATGGACAAATTGGTTTACAACCAAGCGTGCCAACATCAGCATCTTTGAGAACATCATACAATCCACTTTTAAGCACATATAAAAATGTGTCAGATGAAATTGTGTACAGACCTGTGAAATATAAATTGTTGTTTGGAAAAAATGCTGACGCAAGTTTACAAGCAACATTCAAAGTTATCAAAAATGATGGCATTGTTATTACTGACAGTGATATTAAACTTTCAATTATAGAAGCAATTAATGAATACTTCTCAATTGATAATTGGACATTTGGGGATACATTTTTTTATACAGAACTAGCAACATATATTCACAATTCACTAGCGCCTAAAGTTAGTTCGGTTGTAATAGTACCAAACAAACAAGAAAACGCATTTGGGTCACTGTTTCAAGTTGAATCAAACAGTGATGAAATTTTTATCAGTGGAGCAACTGTTGAAGATGTAGAAATTATTCCTTCTATATCACAAGGCAATCTCAAAGCAACAGGCACAGTAGTCACAAGTGCTGTTGAGTCAGCAACCACAGTCACAGCAACGTCTGGTGGTAGTGCTGGCACAGAAACAACCACGGCAAGCACAACAACTACAACCACAACACCTACAACTACAACAACATCTACAAGCTCAGGGTACTAACGCATGGCAACGGTTTCAAGAACAACCACTAAACTGTTACCAGAAGTATTCCAAACTGAGCGTAATAAAAAGTTTATAAATGCAACACTTGATCAATTCACACAAAAAGGTGAACTTGAAAAGATCAGCGGTTTTGTTGGCTCAACCAAAGGTCCAAGTTTTAAAACCACAGACACTTATTTTACAGAGCTGAACAATGATAGACAAAATTATCAATTGGAACCAACTGTAAATTACAAAAAAGAAGATGGGACATATGCGTATCATTCTTCTTATATTGACTTGGTCAATCAAATTGATTTTTTAGGTGGCAACAAAAACAATCACCATAGACTATTCGAACAACAATCACATTCATGGGCACCGCCTATAGATATTGACCCGTTAGTAAATTATAGAAACTATTATTGGATACCTGAAGGACCATCTCCTGTACAAGTAGACATCACTACACCTGGTAGTGTTAGCACAATTAAAGTGACAAACAATGCCGCTGGTGCTTATAATTTTAGTGGATATACTGGAGATAATCCAACACTAACACTATACAGAGGCAACACATATAAGTTTGAGGTTGATGCTAAAGGACATCCATTTTATATCAAAACAGCAAAAACAGATGGATCAACATCACAGTATGAAAGTGATTCAAGTGGGTATGTGAGCGATAACGGTGCAGACAATGGCACAGTGACATTCACAGTACCTGCCACTGATGCAAGTAGTGCCTTGCCTGACATATTATTTTATGCGTGTGCAAATCACACATCAATGCAAGGATCGATTATCATTGAAGATTTAGATGATGGATATACCACAGTTGACATCACAACAGAAATACTAGGCAAAAAAACTTACACCACTCCAGCTGGCGTAATTTTTGAAAATGGATTGAAAGTAAAATTTGCTGGCACTATACCTGCCACATACAAAAACAAAGAATACTATGTAGAAGGTGTAGGCAATGAGATTGTGTTGGTGTCAACAGATAGAATGATAGTGCCAGAGGGCTTTAGTAATGCAACACAGACTGTGGTATGGGATGCTGATGGCACACAAAATTTTGATGATCAGGCATGGGATGCAGGGTTTGATGTACCTACCAACAAAGATTATTTTACAATAAACAGAAACAGCAAGGACTTTAATGCTTGGTCAAGATCAAACAGATGGTTTCATGAAAGTGTGCTAACCAACACAGCAACATACAATGGACACACAGTAAGTTTAGATCAAACCAAAAGAGCAAAGAGGCCTATCATACAATTTGAAGGCAACATTCAATTATATGATTATGGTAATGTTGGCCTTGAACCAATCACTGCATTAGAAACAGATTCTACAGATGCTTTATCAAACATCAACGGTAAGGCTGGGCATTTTGTAGACGGTGTGAATCTCAAACAAGGTGATAGAGTAATTTTTGCAAATGATACTGATGCCACAGTTGCTGGTAACATTTACACAGTTGATTTTGTAAGCATTGACAGTTCAAGCATTCTTTATATCAATCTAGAACTAGCAGAACAACCTGTCGAAGGCAACACCGTTGTAATTAAAGCAGGCACTGACAACAAAGGTAAACAGTATAGATTTAATGGCACTGGCTGGCAAGAATGTCAACAAAAAACAAAAGTGCAACAACAACCACTTTTTGCTTTGTACAACAGTTCAAAAGTTTCTTTGGATGATACCACAACCTATCCTGCATCTTCTTTCATGGGCAGTACAATATTTGAAGTAGAACAATCATCAACTGGAACCAAAGACACAGAATATGGCATACAAATTAAATATGAAAATTTTGGTACTGTGGCAGATATTGTGTTTAAAAATACACTTGCTGACACTAGTGTTTTGTATCTAGATGAGTCCAACGGACAAAAAGTTAAAATCAACACAGCGTCAGCTTACTATTTGAAAAACTTAATTGATGTAGAAGTAGGAGTAGACAGCACAGTAAACAACACAGTGACTACAGAACTGGGCAACCTTTGGTCAAAACAAATTAATTTAACCAAACAAAGAATTATTGATGTGGCTATTGTAAAAGATGAATTGAAAATATTCAAACTGAAAAATTTTAACAAGGCAAGTGCAGTGATTGACTTAGAATTAAATGTGTTTGTAAACAATAAGAAGAAAACACTTACAACAGATTATACTTTGGTCACACAAGGCAATGACATATTTGTGAAATTTGTGAACAGCAGGACAGTTGGTGATAAAATTGTATTTGAAAGTTATGCTCCATTTGCCAGTAAAAATACTAATGGGCACTATGAGGTACCTGATAACCTTGAACGTAATGGATTGAACCAATCGATTGTGTCATTGACTTTAGGTGAAATAAACAACCACGTGGCAAGCATTGCTGAAGAAGTGCCAGACTTTACAGGCACCCAACCGGGCAGTAATAACTTTAAAGATCTACCAAACACAAAAAAATATGGTAGACGTATTTTACAACATGCTGGATCAATACCTTTAGCAACCTACTGTTTAACAAACATCAATTCAAATTACATTGCATCAGTAAAATATGTTGCTAAAGAGTATCAACATTTTAAAAATTCATTTGTAAAAGCAATTGACAATGTCAAAGATGGCACAATTAGAGATCAAGTTGATGATATCATAAGAACAATATCACGTAACAAATCAGAAGAATTTGCTTTTTTCCACAGCGACATGATAGGATACAGTGAAAACTTTACAAAAATATCATACACAGTCACAGACAACAATAACAAAACATATGGATTGAGTGCAGTATTTGACAAAGGCAAGCTAAGCCATCAAGCAGTTTATGTGTGGGTCAATGATGTGCAGGCAGTACATGGCACTGATTATACTTTCGATTCTGATAGTGCTACGTTGACCTTTACAACTGCATACACTCTTGCAATTGGTGACAAGATTGAAATTAGAGAATATCCAAACACAGATGGATGTCATGTGCCACCAACACCAACTAAACTTGGTTTATATCCTGCATATGAACCAAAAACTTATGTAGACAACACCTATCGCAGTCAATTAAACGACTCAACCACAACCACAGTTCTTCAAGGACATGATGGATCGTTGATCAAAGCATATGGTGATATCAGAGATGATTTGATTTTAGAACTGGAAAAAAGAATTTACAATAACATCAAAGTCACATATGATGAAAAAAACTTGCATGATCTTAATCAACGTCCAGGCAAGTTTAGAAATAGTGCATGGACTGAATCTGAATGGGATGAAATTGAAAAAAGACAGTTCATGGAATGGGCTGGCAACAATCAAATTGATTATACCACCCATGCATACTTTGATGCACAAGATCCGTTTACCTGGAACTACTCACAAGTCGGTTCACGTGTAGATGGAAACAAACTTAAAGGTTACTGGCGTGGCATTTATAAAGACATGTACGACACAGATCGTCCACACACGCATCCGTGGGAAATGCTTGGCTTTGCAGAAAAACCATCTTACTGGGAATCAAGATATGGAGCGGCGCCTTACACATCAGGCAACGAAATTTTATGGAATGATTTAGAAAACGGCTTTATTTCTTCAGGAGATAGAAAAGGAAACTATGACAAATACACACGTCCAGGTTTGAATGCATTCATTCCAGTTGATGACGCAGGCAATTTAAAGGCACCAAATGACTTTTTGGTGGATAGAATCATTGCAAATCAAAGTGAAATGAAAGCACAGTTCAAAGAAGGTGACCATGCGCCGGCTGAAACTGCTTGGAGACGATCTTCTGATTATCCTTTTGCTACACAAATTATAAATGCACTGACATCTCCTGCAAGGTACTTTGGCGTTTTATGGGATACAGCAAGGATATTTCAAAATCCAGCTGGACAATATGTTTACAGCACCACAGGAACAGCAGTACAACCAAAAGATTTTGTGTTTTATGCACAAGATTACACAGATGCCGATGGCGAATCACAAGATTATGCAGGTGCAGGGTACCATGTGTTCATACTTGAATATCTCAAAGGCAAAAATTTAGACCAAGACACCAACTTTATCACGCCAATAAAAAATTTACGTTTGAATTTGGCTTACAAACTAGGTGGATTTACAGACAAAACAAACCTAAAAGTAATTGCAGATTCAGTCAGTCCAGGTTCTACTAGCAGTAGCGTGTTTATACCACCTGAAGATTACACATTATTATTGCACAAATCAACACCTGTGGTGACTGCAAAATATTCTGGTGTGATCATACAAAAAACTGACACTGGATTCAAAGTAATTGGGTATGATCCTTACAATAGGTCGTTCCAAATCTTCAAACCAAGACAGACACAGGTCAGTGGCAATCTTGCTGTGGGTCAAACCACTGAAGAATTTTACAATTGGCAACAAGATGGCTTTTACGTGGCTGGGTCTTTATTGAGAAATGATGATGTATTTTATAGAGTAAACACAACATTCACTGCTGGCACATCTTTTGATGAAACAAATCTAACTCAGTTAGGTTCTGCACTACCATTACAAGGAGGAGTATCAGTACCTAAGTATAATTTATTCGATACAGTTGCAACCACAGTTCCATATGGCACTGAATACCGCACAAAAACAGAAGTATCAAACTTCATACAAGGTTATGAACAACATTTGAAGTCAGTAGGGTTTAGTTTTGACGGATTTTCTTCAGATCTATCAACTAATACTGATTGGAGTTTGAGTATCAAAGAATTTTTATTCTGGTCAACACAAAATTGGGCAAGTGGCACAGTCATTGCTTTATCACCAGCATCAGAATCACTGAAATTAAACAACACTTCAGGTGTGGTAGATACATTGCTTGACCCAATCGAAGGATATCAAGTGCTTCAACAAGAAGACCTAGGCATTCCACTTAATGATCTAAACGTGATGAGAGAAGGCAACGAAACTGTACTCACTACAAGACAGGAAACAGATGGAATATATTATGCTAAATTTAACGTGGTACAAAAAGAGCATGTGTTGATACTTGAAAACAGTACTGTGTTCTCAGATGTAATGTATGATCCTGCACTAGGTTTTAGACAAGAAAGAATAAAATTGACAGGTTTCAAAACTGCTGATTGGAATGGTGATTTGTATGCTCCAGGGTTCATGTTTGATGCGGCTGAAATTGAAGATTGGATATCAAATAAAGATTATAATCTAGGTGACGTTGTAATATATCAAACCAGGTATTACATTGCTAACAAAAGGCACACTGGCACACAAAAATTTGAAAATGCAAACTGGACATTGCGAGGTGAAAAACCAGTTTCGTCTTTGATTCCAAACTTAGATTATCGCACAGCACAATTTGAAGATTTTTACAATCTAGACACAGATAATTTTGATGAAGGACAGCAAACGTTAGCTAGGCATCTAATAGGCTATCAACCAAGACAATACTTAGATAATCTAGGCATAGACGAATCTTCACAATACAAGTTTTATCAAGGATTTATTAAAGAAAAAGGCACAATTAACAGCATTACAAAAATGCTTAATGCACAATTTAGAGCAGGTGAAACAAACAAATACAATGTATTTGAAGAATGGGCGTTTAGAATAGGTGGATATGGTGGCACAAGGACACAGCAAGACATAGAATTCGCTCTTGATAGCAAATCATTTGGTGCAAACCCTCAGATTGCAAAATTTGTGTCAGGTTCTGCAATAAATTCGCAAGATCCTGCATATCAAATATTAAAAAAGAATTTAAGAATTGTGCCTGAAGATTACGACAGCAAACCTTTTATTGAATATGACGGTGCCAAACACAATGGACGACATAGTGCAATGAGTGTGTTTAAATTTAAAAATGCTGGTCCAATAAACTTAGATTATGTTGATGAAACATATTTGACATTAAATGATTTACTGTCATCAACATCATACAATCTTTTACAAGTTGGAAGTTATGTTTGGGTAGCAGAAAACAAAAATAAAACATGGGATTTATTTAGGATTACAGAATCTGGTTTGAGAATCAAAAGATTTGACAAGTATGAGGATGATGGATCTAGTCTGTTGGGTGCAAATCAAATTAGAATCACAACAGATAAACCGCATGGATTAGCCAAAGACGATATAATTGTTATGCAGGATGTTGATGCACAAATTGACGGCATATACCAAATACCAGCACGAGATCAAATGGATTCAACTGTTAATGATCCAAAAGAATTTAGTTTATTCCTTAATTTTTTACCAGAAGAAGATGGGTCGTCTATGACAAAAGATGGCAAACTGCTTAAATTAGTGTCAGTGAAACTAAGCTCAACTGAAAAAATTAACGATTCAGCTCCACCACGTGGTTGGCGTAAAAACGATATTGTGTGTGTGACAAACAATTATGAAACTAACACATCGGGCAAATGGGTAAATTATCAAAACACATACCCATACTTAGAAAACACCAGTCTATTCGATTTTAATGTTTCAGCTCATTCGGAATATGGACATGCTATTGCTACTACCAAAGATGGAGCAAGTGTGTTTGTGTCAGCGCCAGGTGATCAAGGAGGAAAACTGTATCTTAACTCAAGAAGTCAATACAATGATTTTCCAGACATATTTGGAATTTTTCCTTCGCATACATCAACAGGTGCAACTTTATCAGGAACAGTCACAGTGACATCTGGCAGTACATCAGTCACAGGCAACAACACTCTTTTCCTAACTGAACTTGCACCAGGAGACAGAATTAAATCACCATTGGACAACTATTACACAGTAATTTCGATTGAGAGTGACATTGCAATGACTGTTGAAGAAGAAGGACTAGCAACTGAATCATCAGGTTCATTTAAACTAGCACAATTTGATAGATATGGCAGTGAACTTGCTCTATCATGTGATGCTGAAGATACATTGTTGGTATCAGCACCATTTGCCTCAGGATTTGTTAAAGTAGTCACATTAGATGGAGGTGACTTTAGTACTGCACCTTCGTTTGTGATTGGCAATGCTGTGGACATTTACAGCACAGATGAAAGCACTAAACTGGGTGATGGCACAATTAAATCTTGGAACAGTGACACATATGAGATGGGCATCAACACAACGGTACAATTGAATGCCAATTATAAAATAGCATCAACAAGTTCAGATGGTAGCACCACAGTGATAGCATTTGTTCAAGGAGCAGAATCAACACTCACTGGTGAAGGATATGCTGAAATACTAACAAAAGACACTGGAGGACTTTGGGGATTCAAACAATCAGTCACAGGCAGAACACCTGCAAGTAATGACAATTTTGGCTCAGCTCTAGCAATCAGTGGCGATAGCAATTATGCTTTCTTTGGTGTGCCAGGCATAAACGAAGTTGAAGTTTACAAAAAGAACACAGGTGGATCATATGATTATTTGACCACAATATCTGCACCAGATATTTTGACTGGAGAAAAATTTGGGTCAAGCATAGCAACTGACAACACAGGGTCAATAGTGGCAATTGGCGCTCCATTGCATGGCATAGTAGGTGATGATTCTACAAGCGGTAATGGTGCTGTGTTTGTTTACGCTAACAATGATGATCAATTCTTAAGAATCAGCAAACTAATACCAAACACAAGACAAGTAGCTATGGAATTTGGTCACAGTATTACAATGAATGGCGCAGGCACTAAAATTGTAGTAGGCGCTCCAAAATACAATCAAGGCACATCAGACAGCACACTCACAAGTATACCTGATCAAGGCAAAGTATTTGTGTATGCAAGTGCAAATGAAAATGTTATTGGAGATGGATCAACAACTGCTTTCACATTATCTTTTGCTCCTACTGATGAAAATGACATTGGTATATTCCAAACGTTGCCTGACAGCACAACTAGTTGGTTAATTCCAGCAACTGTTTTTGCTGACACTACCACAGCAACAGCTGACGACACAGAATTCACAGCAGACACAGTTAACTCAGGCACTCCATGGTATGTGGATGGTTCTACAACAACACTAAACTTTACTACTGCACCTGCAAAAAATTCAGTGCTTACAATTTATAGATGGCCAGAGCAACAAGGCATAGTTTCAAATGCTGTAGGTGAATACAACAGATTTGGTGAAAAAGTTGTGTTGCATCCAACAAAAGATACTCTTGCTGTGTCAAGCAAAAATGCAACGTTTAACAAAACAATAACATTTGATAAATTTGCTGACGATGGATCAACGCTTACAGGCGAAACAACATTTGATTATGACACCACAAGATTTGTTGATGCAGAATCTGAGGCAGGCAATGTAAGAGTGTATGGATTATATGGTGATTACTATGTGTTAGATCAGCAAATGAATTCAAGCAAGATTGACAGTGGTGATAAATTTGGTCAAGGACTTGCAATATCTGATAGATCAGTATTTGTTGGTGCACCAAAAGATGATACCAAAGCCACAGACAGTGGATTGTTTATTGACTTTGCAAAAAAGAAAGCTACAACAGTTGGTTGGGAAACTATTTCAGAACAAGGTGAGCTGATAGATCCTTCGAGGATAAAACAAAACTATTTGTTTGATACAGTTAGCAATCAAACTATCGGCTTTATAGATTGGATTGATCCTATCAAAGGCAAATTGCCTGGACCTGCAAATGCTGAACTTGAATATATCATGGATGAAGATCCTGCATATTATAATGAAGTTGATCTATCTGATATCAACAATATAAATGCAGTAACTCTTGATTTTGCTAAAGCATGGAAGGCTACTAATGTTGGTAAATTATGGTTGGACACTAGCAGAATGTATTATCTTTGGTATGAACAAGGATCAGCAGAATACAGAAATGCCAATTGGGGAAGATTGTTTCCTGGTGCTAGTGTTGGGGTTTATGAATGGACAGAATCTGACTACACACCACAAAGGTATGCTGAATTAGTTGGCACACAAGAAGGTGATACCCTTGGGTTGAGTGGGTCTCCTAGAGCAAAAACTTATTACAGTCAAAACACAGTATGGGACGTTGAGACACAAACATTTAAAACAAAATATTATTTCTGGGTAGGCAACAAACAAAGCGTACCAAATCTTCCGACAAGGACAATAAGTGCGGCAAACATTGCTAATTTAATTGTAGATCCAATTAACGAAGGCTATTCTTACACAGCATTTATAAAAAATGATGCTATTTCGTATGCTAATATAGGTACATCATTATCAAGATCAGACATAGTACATCACGTAGAATGGAGTACAATTGAAAATCCATTACCAAAACACGGCGAATGGATGTTGGTCAAAGAAGGTGATGAAAAAAGTAAACCTAACACATTATTAAAAAGAAAACTGATTGACTCATTGGTAGGCACTAGGACAACTGGAGCAAGTGTACCAGACATAACATTGCCACAAACACAAAGGTATGGTATAGAAGATGGCCAGTCATTGATACAAAACAGAGTCACTGTCCTTACTGCGGTATTACAAAATATAAATGCTGTATTGAAACAACACAAGATTGTCTCAAGCAAAAAATTAGGCAAGTTCGATCTTGAAGAAGAACAACCAACATCAGCAAGTGGTGAATATGATTTCAAAGTTGCGTCATACACTGAATTAAATTTTTTAAACACTTTCAACACACCAACACTTGCTACAGGTTCAGTTGCGTTGGTTGAATCAGATTCAGAATCCAATGGCTATTGGGCACTATATCAATACCAAGCAGACAAAACATGGAACAGAACAAGAGTTCAGTCATACGACACCAAACAGTATTGGCAATACAAAGACTGGTATGCAAGTGGATACTCAAAAGATACTATCGTCAATCACAACGTTGCAACTGAAGATTTATTGCTACCACATGATTCAGATGTTGATATTGGCGAAACTGTAAAAATTACAACATCATTTGATGGTAATTTTAGATTGGTGCTTAAAACAAAAACAGCAACTTATGAAGAAATAGGTTTAGGCAATGCAACAATAGAAATAAAATCTTTGGCTTATGCTTATGAGGACAATGCTTTAGGATATGGTAGTGATACATATGACCAAAACAACTTTGATCAACAACCTACCACAGAATTAAGAAACATACTTGAAGGCGTGATAGATGACATTTACATCGATGACCTTGAATTAGAATACAACAATTTATGGTTCTTTGCAGTACAACAAATTTTAGCAGAACAACTGTATGTAGACTGGGCAATCAAAACATCATTCCTTACTGTTGAAAATGATCTAAAAACTTTGTCAACTGAGCCTACGTACAAACCAGATCAACAAGAAGCATTGCTTGATTACATTGATGAAGTAAAACCTTTCCACACAAAAGTGAGACAGTACAGGGTCAACTATGCAAAGACCGATACATTTGGATCAGACATGACAGACTTTGACAATGCGGCTTATTGGGACACTGGCACAGAATCCTACAAAGCACCAGATGTTGATGAAAGTGCATTTGATGTACGTTATGAATCAGCACCAAGCAAAATTTACAAAGACAACTACAAACTAAGTGTACTCAAAGTTATTGTTGCAGATGGTGGGTCTGGCTACACTGAAGCTCCTGTTGTGACAATATCAGGTGGCGGTGGCACAGGTGCTAAAGCAACTGCTTTTGTGTCCGATGGTTCAGTGTCAAAAGTGACTGTGACTGATGG
>Ga0209645_1000377_pt1 | contig 23509 bp, 9 predicted proteins | sample ETNvirenome_6_30_FD_184070 | JGI IMG/M metagenome (GOLD analysis project Ga0209645, IMG submission 184070) | Marine viral communities from the Pacific Ocean - ETNP_6_30 (SPAdes) (version 2) | ecosystem: Environmental > Aquatic > Marine > Oceanic | place: Pacific Ocean | collected 2013-06-19
TGCACTTCTCATCAGTATAACAGTAATAGTATCCCTGCTTACACTTTTTCATTAATAAAAAAGTAAATTACTCTTTATTATTTAGAAAACCTTGCTTTAACATTTTCTGAAGTTCTGAAGTAGAACCTACAAATACTGCATTGTTAGTAACATTATTCGTGGTTTTCTTAGAATCATCCTCAACGTCTTTGAGTTTCTTCTGAAGATCGATCAATTTATCAGTGGTGTCTGCAACACTTTTAATCAACTGCCCAGCAACCTCATATGCCCTTGGACTGCCTCCTTCACCTGCAACTTCCATAATGCCGTTGATTGCCTCCTGACCCTTCTCTATAAGAGAATAGAGGTTTGCACGACTATATTCATAGTCCTTTTCAATATCTACATCTTTTGATTTAACAACCTCTGGTTTAGGCGTCGGTTTCGATTCAACAATATCACTCGTTGTATTGAGTGCTTCATCGATAGGATCATAACTATTACTCATAACAATCAAATATCTTCTTGTCTAGTAGGACTATATTCTTTAGAATCTGGTAAGAAATTCCAATTCTCAGTGAATCCAAAATCATCACCTGGTTCTGCAGTAATTGGATCTGGAACTGCAGTATATCTAACCTCACGTTTTGCAGTTTGTGTATTTGTATCACTGTAAAGGTCTGCCTGAACCTTACGGATGAGACCATCGGAAGATTCTGCAACAGGACCAAACAGATATGTTTTTGCAGTAAATCTTAGAGTATAAATTAGTGCTCTTCTTGTTTGGAATGAACCCTCGTAATCATCTTGGAAGTCAATGCTGTCAAGTATGATTGGAATATCTCTCTTTTCGCCAATTGAACTAACCAAATCCACAGTCAGATTAAATGAAGGTTGGAAATATGGAAATATTTGTTCAATGATTTGAAGTGCATCATCGTTTAACTTACTAAAAATATTCAGTTCGAATTGAATATTATAAGGAACTGGCATGAATACTTTTTTCATTTTACCGTCACCACTATCAACGGCTTTAAATGTTTGAGTTATACCTGTTTTTCTAGTAGAATCATATTGAATTCCTGTCATCTCAAATGACATTCTTGGAAGAGTGATTGCAATTGATTTTGATAATTGCTCTTGCTCCTGAATCTTTGTCAAAAACTTTTGCATTGGTCCGTAGGAAAGACCAACTTTAGTTTCATCTAAAACACTACCATCACTTTTAGTATGTCTAATTGAGATGTTATTAAATAACGTTCCAAAAGAAATAATAGTCTTTCTTATAATCTCGTGATAAAAATAAGTTCCTAACATTAGTAAGTTCCAAATGGATTTGATTCAGTAAAATCTAAAATATCGTCTGCTTCTGTTTCAATCTCCTCGTTGACATCATATGGATTATCATAACTTTCAGTATCATAATCAGAAACAACATATCTAGCGGAAGAAATTGATCCGACGACTATTTCACCTGTATTAAACTTACCAGTATTTAGTGAAACTCTTAAACTGGTAATAGGGAGAACACCTGGAATTGGTGAGGTAACTGTTCTAAAGTCTCTGACCCTTGCCGTAGTTCCGGAAGTTTCTCCAGTGACGATTTCATTGTAAATAAACGTTCCAACACCAACGGTTGCAAATCCAGTAAATTGAACTGATGGTGCTACAGTATATCCTGATCCACCTTTAAGAATTCTTAATGTAGAAATCTTACCATCAGCATTAATCGATGTAACAGCAGAAGCATCCACTCCTGTGTTGGTTCTACCAAATTCCTCGTCATTAGATATTGTAACTGTTGGTGCTACAGTATATCCAGATCCAGGATTTGTAATCGTTAACGCAGATATTGTGCCTCCGGCACTGACTGCTGAAGTTACACTCGCAGCAGTTCCCGCAACTGTTTGAATAGAATCAACCATTAATCTAAAGTTATCATTTCCACTTCCACCTCTTGCTTCATAAAAATCATTGGATGGATTAACACTTACTTCAAAGTCATGTCCACCATAAACAGTTGTAAATCCAGTTACAGAACCACTTCCACTAACAGAATCAATACGAATTATTGCCTCTGTTCCACCCATACTCACATTGTTTGGAATCAATCTAACAGTTTCTCCTGCTTGATATCCACTACCAGTGTTTGCAAATGACATGATATGGATAACTCCAGATCTTGCAGATGGTGTGGATACTGTTACTGTTGGTGCTGAAGTATATCCAGTACCAGGACTTGTAATTTGTACAGAGGTAACAGTACCTGCAGATCCAATAGTTGCGGTTGCTGTTGCACCTAAACTATCAGGTCTAACGAATGTGACAGTAGGTGCACTTCCATATCCTACTCCAGGATCATTAATAGTAAGAGAACTGACACTAAACAATGTTCCACCAATAGAACAAGTAGCAGCTGCTCCTGTTCCCGAACCACCACTTATTGTAATTGTTGGTGGTGTAACATAACCAGAACCAGCATTAGTTAATTCTATTCTCAATAGTGATTGTACGTTCGCAACACGAGTTGTAATTCCTACTGCAGTCGCTGTTATAAAACCAACTGGTGGTGATGAGAACGTTATAGTCGGTGCTGATCGATATCCAGAACCATCATTGTTCAAGAATATTTCACTAATAGCACCAGAAGATATGCCTGCCGTTGCTGTTGCAGTTCTTGCAGTTCCAACAAGTGTAAGAGATGTAATATATCCCTCATCCTCTACGGTATTATCAACTTCCTCAATTGCAGTATCAATAAGTTCGTTTTCATATTCATAAAGTTCGCAACTTAATTCATAAGTATAACTTGACCCCAGTTGATAAAACGGTTTCTCGTGCTCAACTCTTTTAATTTCAAATAATCTTTCACCAAGAGGAAAATAAATTAAATCTCCTTCTTTTGGTCTTGTAATTAAATCAGCAAAGTCATATTCGGTAATTCTACCTTCCCTAATACCAGAAGAAATACCCTCCAAGAATGGTGCAATAAATTCCTCATATCTTTCTCTAGATATAGTCAAACTTATTTCATTCTTTAATCTGAGACCAAACTTGGTCATAATATCACTGTCAGGAGCATACCCATCAAAGTTATTGATGTATGCTTCTATCGTAAAAACATCATCAAATTTTGATGATTGAATCTCTCTAATAATATTATCAGTTTTGAAGATTTTTCTAGGTAAGTAGAAAACTTCTACACCATGCATTTGTATGTGTTCATTGATCAAATCCTGAACAAGAAATTGTTCGTTTGGAGATCCTTGAAGAAAGAATGGATTTAATGGCATATCTATTACCCAATCATGTCCATAGGTGGCAGTTCGTAATCGGATGACATTCTCTGTCTTATTTCATCCAATTCTCTCTGCCCATCCTCATATATAGCTCTACCATTTAATTCAATACCACCTGGAAGTTTTACTCCCTGGAACTTAATTAGGTTTTGACCCCACTGCTTTTTAATTGCAGCAGTAAGATATTTTTTAACAAAACTATCATTGAATACCTTTGAATAATCCGCAGGATCCAATGCTCTATAACATTCAATAACTAAGAAATTATTTGCCTCTTGTGCGTCCCAATCAATATCCAAATATAATCTATTTTGTCTTTGATTAAATCTAATCTGCTTATCTGTAGTCAACAGCATATCAATATCTTCCAAATAAGATTTGGTCATTCTATATGTCAATAAATCCACAGAGTTGAAGAAATATAAGTCGTTCAAAAATAATTGATATTTAATACTGAACATTCCACCAGAAATGCTGCTAGTATCAAACTTAAATACTTTTTCGATACCAATTACAGAATCTGGTACTTGAATGAAATTTGATGTTTCATAGAAGTTTGATGTAACCGTTCCCAGACCCGATACATTAGTCGAAGTTCCTGTTGTAGTAACAATACCTACTCCAGTTGTTGTAACCCCTACAGAAGATGATACACTGCCTCTTCCACGGTTAATATCATCTTGTGTAATTTGATATTTTAAGAAAGTTTTTTCTACACCATCAAAATGTCTCTCATTAAAATACTGAAGAGTATCATCCAATAAATCATCGACTTGCTCATCAGCAACATTAATTTCTAAAACTGGTGCACCGAGTTGTCTAAGACAATATTCTTTTAGTTCTTCTCTGGTAGTGGGTTTTGCCATTAGAATTCTCCTCCATCAATAAGTCCTGCATCAAGTGTTCCTGCAACAAATACATTATTTGAGAATGTTGCAATACCTACAAATGTAGATACACCCGATACATTTAATGTATCTAACTCGGCATGTCCTGTTACATCCAATAAGGTTGCAATGGTAGCAATACCTGTTATATTTGCGTCACGTACATTCAGTTCATCAATAGTTATATCGTCAGCAACATAGAGATCTCCACCAACGTAAAGATCATTTTGGAATGTGCCGACTCCAACAAAAGTAGAAACACCCGCAACCCGCAGGTTCCTACTCATTAACAAATCACCATCAGATGTTAATGTCGATCCAATACTTGGACTTCCAATATGAATTCCACTTCTTGCTGTGATAAATCCAATCGAATCAACATTGGTTACGTCTTCATAAGTCAATGTTCCTGCAATAGAAACATTACCTGCAAACGATGCGTTGCCTACAAATGTAGATACCCCAGATACATTTAAGTTATCAAGTTCAGTGTGTCCATCTACATCCAGATTACCATTAGCATCGATTGCTCCTGTAAAGGTAGAAATACCAGAAACATTTAAGTCTCCATTTATATCAGTTTCTCCTGTAATGGTTACGCCAATACCACTAGTTTCAAATCTCTTTACATTATCATAATAAAGTTCTACCGCTCCATCATCTCTGAAAAAAGCAAAGTCTTCATCAGTCGCTTGATTCAGAAGTCTGATTGTATCACTACGAAGTTGTAACTGACCAGAACCAGCATTCTGAATAATACCAGTTCCATTAGGGGTGTGATAAATCTGTAGTTCATCACTATCACCCATATTGATTTTATCATTATCACCAAAGAAGGCACTTGATCCGAAGGATACATTACCTGTTAAAGTGGATACACCTGATACATTTAAATTATCAAGTTCAGTATGCCCATCAATATCAACAGATCCATTAATGTCTACATCAGATGCAAATGTAGATATGCCAACAACATTAAGTGTCTCGGCAATATTGGTTATATCTAACTCAGTTCTACCACTAACATCAATACTTGCATTAATATCTACGTCAGATGCAAATGTGGAGATACCGACTACATTCAGTGTCTCGGCAATATTGGTAATATCAAGTTCAGTTCTACCATCAACGTCCAATGTTCCGTTGACATCTAAGGTAGTGCCTACTGTGGCAATACCCGTGATATTGCCATTTCTAGCAGTAAATTCATCTAATACAAGATCGTCTGAAATATAAAGATCCGCACCAACGTAAAGATCTCCTCCAGTAGTTGTGATGCCACCAGCAGATGCTAATGTTGTAATACCAACTGACTCAAAAGTGGAGTTTGCAGTTACTCCATTTAATATGTCAACAGCAGCATTTATATCTAAATCAGATGCAAAAGTTGAAACTCCTGCAACTGTAAGTCCATCACCAATGTTGACATGTTTTGCGACACCAAGTCCACCACTGACAATTAAAGCACCATCTGTTGGTGCTGTAGAATTTGTTGTATTGGAAAATGTGGCAATACCAGTAATTACTAAAGTTGACGAATCAATCGTATCCGTCATGTAGAACGATTCTGTCGCAAGATCCCAAACAAGAATCATTCCATCTCTAGTCTTTAGAGTGGAGTCTACATCACTTAAGTTGACTAATCGTGTTGGTGGTGCCGATGCGTTAGATAAAACGCGGATTACATTCTGAGAACCAATCCTATCGTTAATATTAGGCATTACCTGGTTACTCCCCCTCGTACTAGTGCTGAGCCCTCTACAGCTTTGTATTCTCTACCAGCATTTGTAATCTTTACATCAAACACATATCTTCCAGGTTTCAAGTTGACTGATTGAGATCCAGTCAAAGAGATAGAAATAATACCCAGATCAGGACTAGTTATTGTAGATCCGAGAGATACTGCTGTAGATGAACCATAATATTTTCTCAACTGTGCTTCTGTAGTCGCATCAGTCAAAACTAAAGGTGAATTGGTCCGTGTGTCCTCCAACTGAAAGGATGTATCGAAATCAAATCCTTGTTCAATCACAATGTTGGATACATAAACAGCCATTATTTTATGATGCTAATATACCTTAAGCTATTTATATTAATTTCAACAGCACCTATTTGTTTAAGATCTCACGGAGTAAAGATTTTATTTCATCAATATCTTTTTTCATTTCGTCCAACTCTTCTCTACGAAGTTTTTTGGTTTCAAGTGAATTTACATATTGATTATAACTGGTGACATCATTATTAACAATGGCACCAGTTTCTTCATCACGATATAGATTTAAATGTCCTTTTACTTTAATCATCTGACTGCAATAACTCTAAGATCTGCAAAACGTGGAACTGCTGCTTGATCAGTTCCTGTGACTATAATTTTAATTCCATAGGCATTAAACAAGTCTAAATTATCAATACTGAATTCATAATCTAAAAATTCACCATCTCTGCTTCTTGAAACAAATCTATCAGCACGACCATCATTCTTAGCTGCATCAACAACCAATAATCCTTCAGTCGTTTGTTTCAGATTTTTATAACCTGGGAACAACTCATATGTTTGCTCAACTTCAGCAGAATCTGCTTTTCTTGTTGTATAAAGAACTCTAAAATCTGCACCCTTTGGTCTATCAGCAGAAATGATAACTTTAAGTGAAGTTGCAGGATTCTCTAAGTTTATTATCCGAGAATAATATACAGAAGCATGTGGATCCTCTAATACAGTATTTACTCTATCATCACCAGCAAAATTAGTAATTGGTTTATTGACACGATTAATATTTAAGATACTTGTTGCACTATCCAAATATAATATAGGTGACAGCATTCTATTTGGATCATTAGACCTAAATGTAATTGCGGTTGTCAGTGATTTACTTCTAGGAAGACCTGTTAGATATTCAAGTTCATTTGGATTGGATGCAAGCATTCTTACAGAACTCAATGCATTTGCTTGATTCAATCGAACACGTTCAAATCCATTATCATTAAATGATATTTCGTCACCATCTACACTCGTAGCAGTTATAGTTCTAATTCTTGCACCAACATTAGTTTCCTCACCTGGAGCCAGTATATTATAAGATGGAATGATGGTATCAAACATAAAGTTTTGAGTTGCTGAAACTTTTCTTCCACCAACTACCTTCTCATCATTGAATGAAAGTTGTGGATAACTATCAGATCCAACGGTTAAAGATCCATCTGTCTTTCTATTAGTTCCTTTTGCTGAGGTTCTATCAAATTTCAAATGATAACTATCAATTCCTATAGGATTAACAATAGAAGTTGTAATTCCACTAATTCTTCTTAATGAAACTCCACCAATTTCATACTTAATAACTCTCTTATTGTTTTTATGTCTGATTGATTTTGTAGTATCCAGTGCTCTTCCATTAGATGCAATGGTTAAAGTTCCACTTCCAGTGCCTTCATATGCTATTAATTCACCACCAATTTTAACATATCCAGGATTATCAGAACTTACAGGAACACCTTCAAAAGTAGCAAAGTTCGTAGAATCGACAACATTAATAGTGGTGGTTTCATCAGATGCAAGAGCTGCACTCAGTCTAGTGCGTGGAGTATCTGGTGAGATATTATCTATTACAAGTTTATTTGTAGTAGAATACATTCCATGATTGTAGTGATTAACCTCCAAATATTCTCCGGTATTAACTCCTCCATCTGCTGAAGACGAAATAATGTGAGTTCCACCGATAGCAACAATAGTTGTAGCATCACTATAATAACTTATTCCAATTCCAGAACCAGCAGTCTGAACTGCAAATTCATGTCCGGTTCCATTTGCACCAAATTCACCCTGAACATTTGTGAGATATAATGTATCTTTTCCGGTAACTGCACTGATGGTTATTAGTGCATCTCTACCAGTTACAGATGAAGTTGTTGAAGTTTGAATACCGACAACATCTCCTACTTCATATCCACTTCCATCATTTGGATTTGTTGAATCATGTGTAACCCCAGTAATTACACCATTAGCATCTGTAGTAATCTTAACTTTTAAGTTCTCACCCTGACCAGTAACGTTATAAGTGCTAACGACTTCATTTGTGACACTTGCAGGATAGTTTGCTCCTGCTTCCGTCAGTGTTACACCAGTTACTGGACCACCAATGGCAGAAACAATAGCAGAACCACCTCTACCATTAACACCCGCTAGTTTTCTACCAACGAAAATATCCTGATCAAATTGTGCATTAGTCGTTGTGACAATTCCAATTTTTCCAGTTTTTGGAAGAACTCTAATTGGATTGCGGGACAAAGGTCTATCTTGATTGGAAGTTGTATTTACTGGAGAATTATAGAAATATGCAGTTCCACGTTTTGCAGTAAACTGTGCCTTATAAAGTTTAAACTTCATATCTTGGTTCTGATCTGTAGTCCAAATAGAACCGTTTTGAGATTTAAAGAGAGAACCAAGAGCAAATTGCTTGCTATAAATTACTTGATCAACATTAGGCAAATTCTGTGTATTTACAGTCTTATCACCCATAACAGCAGTCCACACTTCATATTCATCACTCTGATCTGAGATCAAAACAATTGCATATTCTGCACCAGGTGCCAAGAAAATTGGTTCTGGGAATCTTACATTAGTAGCAACTTCTCCAGTAGATGAAGTTTGAATAACCTGTGTTCTTGTTGGCACACCATCAACATTTATAGTTTCAAATGGTGTGAGAATTACTGGTTTTCCAATAGTTGTTAATGTTGGAGTTCCTAATTCAGTTGTTCTTACTTCAACTCTCAATGGAGCATTACCACTGTCAACAGTTGCAAAGAACAAGTCAACAGAAGTTAAAAATACTCCATTTACATCATCATCCGTATCAATATCAGATTTAACCTGAATATTACCACCAACAGTAAATGTTTGTGCTAATGGGTCTGCATAAGTTTCTGTTGTAACTCTCTGAACTCTTTGAGTAGTGAGGTTGGTGTTCAGGTTGACTGTACTACTAATATTTGTTCTTGTTATTGCAGATGTTACTGTTGCTCTGAATTGCAGTAATGATGCATTTGCAGTAAAGTTTGATTCTGCAAATGAAATTGTATTGCTTCCTGGAAGTCCTTTAGCATTTGATGGACTGGAAGTAAGACGATAGGTTTTAGTTCCAGTTGTCAATCTTACTTCAGGTCTTGGATTTTCGAAAGGATTTCTTATGAAGAAACAACCTTGTACATCACCATAGTTATCAGTAATTAATCTAATTCTCTTCACATAAGCAACTGCTCCACTAGTTTGACCGACCAATAAAGTTCCTTTCTCAACATACCCATTAAATTGGTTTGTTGCCGAACGTGCAAGTGAAGCAGTATCAACGTTCAGAACTGGTGAAGATGAACTGTAAGAATTACCTAAAGTTTCTGATGGTCTGTATGGATTGATATCGTATACATGTCTTGGATTTGTAAAAGTACCAAAACCACCATTAAAGAAGTTTTTTATTTTGTGATTGGGTGCGGCAACTCTAAGTCTAATTGTTTCTTCACCATCTGATGAAGTTCCAATAACTGTTTCTCCAGGAGTAAATGCACCTGATGAACCTCTTCCACTTAGATCAAAATTTGGAGAAATTTCCAATAATTTTGGAACTACGTCAACATTACTTCTAAAATTAATAAACTGATAATATCTTGTATTTGGTTTAAGATTGGATCCTTTAAACTGATAGTTTCTGGATCTCATGAACCGTTCATCGGGTGTACCGACAACCTCATTTCTAATAGTTGTATCAACTGTATCAAATGATCCAGTAGCAGTAGATGAACTACTGCTACTAGTAGTACCTGTTGTAGTTGTTACATCTCTAGATGTTCTTCTAATCAATCTACCACGACCTCTCCTCACAGTTCTTCCCGCAACTCTTACTGAAGAAGTTAGATTTTGAGACAGATTATTAACTAGGTTTACATTATTTGTTCTAACTACCCCAAGATTGACATTATTATCTGGGAGTTGAACTGTTCTAGTCCATGAGTCAACTTCTGGGAATATATCAACTACACCATCATATACGACAACTTGGAATGGGTTAACATTTTCAACCTTGGTAGCGAATGATTGCTCTAACCAATCAATTTCATCATATTTAAGGGTTAGTGCTTCACCCGTTTTTTGTATATTGCTATCAATTAATTCGAGAGCAGGAGAAGAGAATTTATCTCCTTCCAAATCTATGTTAAACATAGATACATTGTCTTCTGTTCCTAATAAAGAATCTGAGGAATTAGATGCAATATTTGGATTCAATGTTCTAGTTTGTTCATCTACCAAAGTAGTTGAGTTGAAATCACCGGCATCTGATGCATCTGCAAAATCATCTACAAAGAATCCACTCTTAAACCTATCATTTCCATCAGCATCTCTAATTTGCAATGTTTGAGCATTTACCTCAAGTAAAGAGAGTGTAGTAACTTTTTCAAGAGACTCAACACGATTTTCGAGATCTGCAATATCTCTCATCGTATATCTTCTACTATCAGTTAATGTAATCTCAACATCTGATGGTTTATAAAGATATGCTGGATATTCAATAACACCCAACTCCAAGAAGTTATTTCCCAAATCTTCTGGTGGTTTTGGATTTTTGGAAGATTCTCCCATCTTAACAATAAATTTACCATTCTTGTCTAAGAAGACTTTATCAATCCTTGGTAAATAGAATGTTTGATCAACAACAGATTGTTCTTCAGGTGCTAAAAGTCTAAAACTAAGGCTATTAAATGTATTAGTTCTAGTAACAAAATCAAATGGAGATGCAGTTGCGGTTGTTGGATCAAAAACTGCTACTCTAGGTCTAAAATCAAGAGTATCAGATGCTCTTATTGCCCCTCTTCTTCGTCTTCTAAGATTGGGAATATCATTTGTAAATCTTTCCTTATCATAACTATCAACAGTAAATACATCTCCATCATCATTTGATGGGACGGTGTAATGATCAAAAACAATCATCAAACGTCTTGATGGTGCTTCTACACCTTGATTTCTTCTAATTCTAGAATAATCATAATATTCACTTTTTTGTCCTTTAAAAAGTTTATATGAGAGTGTAATATCCGAATAACTTCCAGGAGTGATTGAATCTAATGTGGTTGTGATATTAGATTCTTCAAATTTTATTGTTTCTCCTACAGAGAAAGTCTTACTATTTAAATAAACAACTCCTAAATCATTTCCACTACTAGTAGCCGCATCGGCAGGTATAGTAGTATTATTAGAAACAATTCTTGCTACAGCACCACTGGTTGATCCAATAATATTTTCGCCAATTATTGCATTTGTTCCAACATTTGCTACGACCGGGAATGTGAAGACATCAAGAGAGGGATTCCCTGTATCTAAAGATTCATAAATTGCAATTACTTTAGCAACGTCTGGATAATTCAAAGATATATGTCTATCCTGAACTCTCAATCCAAAATATTTTACATAAGATAGTCCATCATTTTTTGTAGTTGCTATACCCGATCCAGATTCCGATAGTTTAGAACCACTTACAAAAATTACTCTACTTCTGTCATAATTTTTAGTTTTACTCTGAATTCCGTTCTTAAGGGCAGTTACATTAACAACATTATTAGATGAGTTTGTTAATCCCTTTATAGTTACTACACTTGAAGACTGACTAAAAGCATCTGATGATAGAGGTGCGATTACACCACTACTATTAGTTAAGGTAAATCTCTCTTGATCAAAATTGACCCAAGATGAATTAGTTGGTATTCCAGTAAGGTCAGAAGTATTTACTGTAAGAGTATTGCCAGATATAGACTTTCCTGTTATTTGATCAATAAAATACAACTGTGAAGATGATAAGTCTAATGCAGATGTATTATCTTCTGGTAATTCAGCAAACAATGCACCATTTCCTCTAATAATAGGTGCACCCAATGTTGCTCTGGTTACAAGATTAGAACCAGTCACAAGAGTACCATCAAAAACACCAGCAACAGAAGCAATTGCCTCCAATTCCAATGAAGTTCCACCTGCTCCAACTGTTTTAACTTTATTGAAAGTTTCTACAGTTTGTCCTTCTTTCTGATATCTAACAATAGTGCTGGTGGAAATGCCCGTAAATGGGATAGGTCCCATCGTCATCGTAGAAACACCTGCAGAAGCAACTTGAATCTTTACATTTCTATTACTAACAGGAATTCTGAATGATTCTAAAATTGAGTTAGCAGTAAAATCTGTTCCGGTTGAGTGTGGGTTAGTTTGTTTTACTGATTTAATATTTTGTGTATTATATGCTAATGTAGATACAACAGTTTTATGAGAATTTTTTCCATTAATAACTAATTCTTCACCTTTTGCAAAATTGCCAGAAGTTTGTCTGACAAAGAAACGTGAACCAACATTATTTCCAGTTACAAATCCAGTTGCACCACTACTTTTACCGTATACACGATCTGATTCTGTAACTGTAAGCTCACTATTTACAACGATGTCAGTATATGTTTGAATGTCAAAAAGTCTTAAATCAAAACTGGTTGCATCGTCTGAATATGCAGCATCAGTAACATTGAAGGAATATACTCTTGCTTGTCCGATTACAACTCCACCTTGATTGAGTTGTCCATATAAATCAACAGTTTTTCTGAGTGCAGGAACATTAGTTACTGTATTAACTCTCAGAAGATTCCCCATATTGAAAGGAACCGATACATTCTTTATAGTATCAGTGTCTCTGGGTTTTTCTACATCAAGAATGCTTTCTACACCTTTTGCAATATCATAACCACTAACGTATGCTTTACCCTCAGATATTTTTATTGATGCTAAATCATCTGATGGGTCGTTTCCTTCATCAGTCTTTTCAGTATCAAGGAAAGTTCCATTATTACCTAATCTATCATTTAAAGAATCTTCTACATTAATATCAAATGGTCTTACTGTATAGTTACCAGACTCATCAAAAGTTCTATCTGCAAGATAATCACGGATTAAGTTATAACTTGTCTTGGTTGTAACTTTCTTTAGTTTACCTTCTCTAACTCTTAATAATTCTACAAAATTAGTATCATTTGTATCATCTAAACTTCTCTTCGATAAAGATAAAGTTATTCTTAATCTGTCTGCTCCAGGTGATGCAAAATTAGAGAAACCCTTTGCATTATCATACAATGACTCATCTTCTTTTGCATTAACAATAGTTTCTGAAATCTGAAGTCCAATTCTATATGATGGAGTATTTGTATAATAATCTAAAAGAATTGTTTCTTGGGCAACTTTTACGAAGTAACCTCTAATAAAATAAACTCCTTCTCCAATAGAAGCTGCAGAACCTATAGCAGTTGATTCTGAAGAAATTGAAGACGCAAAAGGAGAACCTGCAACTATAGTAGTATTACCATATACTATATTTTCTGTGCTTGAAAGTGTTTCTCCGTCTAAAAATTGTGTAAACTCAAAATTTTCATCTGATCCCAAATATTTGACATATAACGTGATATATTCTACATCATCACTTTCAGTTGGAAGAACAACTTTCTGAACTTTTGCTGTAATTCCAGAAATATCTCCCGATATAGTTTTTCCAACTAACTCATCGACATACAAAGAAACATCAACACCGGATTGAACAGCATTTAATTTTACTGCATAAAATTGTCCATCAAATGCAATATTTCCTGGGATTACTACAGATCCCTCTTTGAACATGTGCGTTCCAAACTCTTGCACTTGATTCTGAAGAATCGATTGCAGAGTAGTTAATTCCCTAGACTGAATAGGATATCCTGGTTTAAATAAAACTTTTAAAAAGTTCTTTGATGAATCAAAATCATCATAATATGGACTGATGTTTAAATTTGTTTTTTGCGACATTTTTCTTTAGAATTCCAGAATAATTTTAACGTCTTCTTTTTGTCTAGAGTCTCTTGTGACAAGAGAACGATTATCAATGTAAATAATATCTCCCGTGTTTTTATTTATCTCTGGATCAGCAACCCCTCCAGTAAAAGTAACACCTAAACTGACCTGTTTGTCTCCAATTGATGTTGTAATTCCAGAGAATGCTATATCAACTCCAGCAGAGATATTACCCTCAATATTAAAAGTAGTTGAAGCAAAACTAACTATATTTGCAGTTGAACTTGTATTTACAGAATCAGTTTGATCAACAGTATTTGCAAATGCTCTTGATCTATCTTGATAATACTTTAAGACCTTTGTTTCTGTATCATATGATGCAATATACCCTCTTGCTTCACCATCTGCAGTGGTTTGAGATATTGCTGCTCCTACAACTGGTGTTCCTGTAAAGGATTGAACCAATTTAATTGCTCCCAAAGAAGAATATTCATTAGCAGTATAGATTGTTTTTGAATTGTACTTTTCTGGATTCTTTACAATTCCAATTTGAGCAAATTTAGTATCAGTTGGAAAATCTTTTGTTGAGTCATCAAATCTTGAATATACAAGAACTCTATCAGAACCCAATTCACTATAAACATCATATCCATGTCCTCTAGATGGAGGAATTATTGGAATGAGTTTTGCTTGATCTCCTGCAGGAATTGTAGTATTAGAAGCATGTTGGAAATCTACAATTCCAAATGTATATCCGGATCCACCAGCAACAACAGTTGCTTTTGTAATAGATCCACTTGTATCAACTTCAATATTTACTTTTGCTCCGGTTCCATCACCTTTAATATCATAAGTTCCTGCAGTATAAACACCCTTTCCACCATCAGCAATATAGACAGTTTTTATTTGATTGTTATTTACAGTAGAATCTCCAGCATCTCTTACACTTTGTATTTGAAAGTCCGTAGAAGTTGACCAATCATTTGGAAGAACGATATATTCAGTAGAATCAAATTTGATAATATCACTTGGAGAAATAGTAAATAAGTATTTCCAAATATACCCATCATTACTTACTCCAGCAGCTGAAGGTTCTAAATCAGTAAAAGTTGGTTCATCCTGTGAATTGTTTCCAGTAAGATTTGATCCTAAACTTTCAATAGGACCATGAGATCCATTTTGAAGGCAGATATAAACTCTAAAATCTTTATTTACAACAAAATAATTGCTATCATAAAGTCTTGCAGACTGAGAATTTGGTGACTTATTTGATCCACTATAATCATGCCGATACATGTCGTATCGAGTATTTACTGTCCAAGAAACTTTTCTTACAACCCTTCTTACATTGGAACTGTTTAATTTTTTTCCAAATAGTGCAGTATTTCTATAATGACTCAAATACTGTTGATTATCGACCGGACTTGGAGGAGTTGACGGAGTATCCCCCCAAGTCGTGGTTCGTCCAAACCCAACAGCACTTCCAGTCTCTCCTGGATTGGAAAGACCAAGGAAAACATAATATGAATTATTTGCATCCAATACAGAATCTACAAAATTATTAGCATTCGCAATTCTAAATTGGTCTGTTACTATAGCAGCCATATTACACAGTTTTTAGATATTTATATTGTTTAGTTAACTGTTTCTGGAAGTGCTCCAGTTTTTCTAAGTCCTTCACCTCTTCTTTGGATTGTTGGGAAGGTTGATAAACCAACATCAACAGTTTTTCCAGTAACTCCAATAGAAATTGGATTATTTGATCTGGTTATGCTGGTAAATAATCCCCAAGAGAACTCACCTACAAAATCTCCTTCTGAAGAAATACCTGATGTATCTGTTGATGAGTGAACGTTGCAAGTTACAATACCAACATTACCACTAACACTTATCTCACCAACATAGTAAACGTTATCCAAGAATGTTGTTCCAATACCAACAACAGCAGAATTAGATTCAATGACAGATGTAACTCCAGTGCCAATGTGAGTATTTCTAATCATTATTGGATATCCAACCTGAAGGTCACCTCCAAAACTTGCTCCTCTATCAAGGAAGAACTTGAGTGCCTTTGAATGACCACCCCATCCACTAACTGCTTCAATACCAGTTACAATTCCAGAGAATCCTTTGACATCTGCAATAACTCCAAGAGATTCTGTAGTTGGGTCTGGTAAAGGAACAATAGTATTTGGAGCAGAACTATAACCAAATCCAGGATTTGTTATTGTTGTTCCAGTAAGTGTCCCACCAGTTCCTACTGTTGCAGTTGCAGCTGCAGTTGTACCAAAACCAACTCCAACTCTAAATGGGTTTTGGAACTTAATGTTTACTGTAGATCCAGTATATCCACTTCCTGCATCTACAATTGTAAGTGCACTGACAGATCCATTACCATCAATAGTTGCAGTTATATTTGCAGGTGATGGTTCTGTCGCTTGATCAACAAGTAATGCTGTAAGTGCATTATAATTTGGAGGTGGAGTTCCCATATTGTAAGTGAAGTTACTTACATCATCTACGAAAATTCTATTATCTGAGGAATCGATATCAAAAATAACTTTTGCTGTTGGATATATCTGAGCAATTGTTGATTTTCTTGTTTTAGAAATAATTGCACCATTAATCTCAAGATCACGTTTTTGTTTTGTCCAGTAGAGTGGTTTATCGTTAACCTCATCAATTCCATCACCTAAGTAGAGATTAGTTTCGAATTTATCTGATGATGTAATATCAAAGACCGTTCTTGGATCTTGAGTTTTTGTCATACTGACAAGATCATCTCTGAATAACTGGACAGTATCTCCTGCCTCAATTGTAGGAAGAATATTATCCACAAATACATCATCTAATCCCCTTGTTCCTCTGTAGAAGAATACATCAATAACATCAGTTGGTTTTGGAGGAACGGAGAACGCAAATGAAGCTCCACCATCGAATGTATAAGAATCACCTGGTTCTTGAATAACGCCATTTATCATTACAAGAAGTCCATTTTGAAGTTCTACTCTAGAGTCTTCTGGTTTTTCAAAACTCAACAAAGATCCATTATAGAAGAGTGGGAATCTAATTCTAAATCCATCCTGGTAATTTTTGATTGAGTCAATAAAGTCGAGTTCTCCAAATTGCCATGCTCCAAAATTATCATGGAATACTTCCAACACTTCAAACTGCAACTCTGATATTGGATTAGAAAGATTAATGTCAGTTACAAGTCCGACTGGTGTGAACTTATCACCTTTTCTAAATGCATATCCGTTTCTGGCAATATTGAAAGAATTTACATTGAAGAAAGTTGATCCTACTCCAACAGTATTGCTGGCACCAACAACGATATCCAATAATAATCCATCTCCAGTATCTACAGTTGGTCCAACTCCAAGTCTAGAAATGCCCGTTACTCCAAGTCCAGCATAAGATGGCTCTGATACAAGTATCTGTGGATTTGTATATCCAGTTCCACCGTTAGTAATATTGAATACTACTGTACCACCTATGCCCGCAGTTCCTGTAATTGCTGCATTGGAACCATTAGGATCTGATATGGTTACATTTATAGGAGTCAAGTGGTTATAACCAGATCCAAAGGTTCCACCTGTTATTCCCGTAGTAAGACCTGTTATGGTTCCACTGCCATTAATAGTAGCAGTGACAGCAGCACCAGCAAGAGGTGCATACCCAAGTCCTCCAGTAAATCCGAGAGAAACAATTACACCACCTCTTGGAATTTCGTTCTGATTAACATCAGATTCAGAAATAACAACATTATTACTACCATCTGTTCTTATTCCAGAGAATCTAATACTACTTACTCCAGGAGAAGGAGCAAGTGTTTCAATAATGCTGAAATTATTTGATGGATTATTCTCTGTTGTTGGTGTTTGGAATATTCCATTAATGAATACAATACCATTTCCACCAGTTGTTCCAATACCAGAGGTATTAACCCCACTAACCGTAAGAGTATGAGTTCTCTCCTTTCCATCAAATGAAGAGGATACGTCATCATAAACTTGGTTTGAAGAATAATCTTTTCTGAGGAAAACTCTACCGGTAAAATCAGAAGTTTCAAATTTTAAGTTGTTTTCTGTTCTGGTAATGTTAGAGTTTCCTCTAGGTGGTGTGATGAAGTGAATACTGTCACCAACAATGTTATATGATCCTTTGTATATTCTAGCAGCTGCTGAATTAGCATGGTTTGTTGCTGCAGAACCAACAGAACCTCTCTCAACGTTAACAAGAGGAATTGTGCCTGTATTGGTTATAGGACCTGATGCCGCAACGCCAAGACCAACATTAACAATTCTCATGTATTCATCATCAATTTTTAATAATTCCAGTGGATTGACCGAACTGATATCATTAAGTCGGAATGTTGTTGCCGTGGTTGAAATACTGCCATTTAAAGTTTTAGCAACATTTGTGAACAGTAAAGGATACTGTGCAATATTATCCAATGTGATAATTGCCTTTTCATTTCTCTTTGCCATTGCAAATTCATGTGCATTACCTTCACCAGAAGAAGTGATAGTAACTGCAGTTCCAGCAGCTGCATGTGCTTTTGTGGTTGCAATTTGGAAAGTGTCCTCAGTTACAACAATTGCAAATACTTGTGTTGGAAGTTGTGCTTCAATGGATCCTTGCTTATACATCATAGGAGTTGATCCAACACCAACAAAAGTTGATCCTGGAGTGTATATCAACTCCTCAGCATTACTGAAGAAGTGGTCTTTGACAGTGAATACCCCGGTAGACTGATTGAGAGTTGTAGAGTCTTCAGGGTTAATAGTCTTAGCAAAAATTGGAGTGGTATTTGATCTAAGTACAAAGTCAGTCTTATTAATTCTATCTCCGTTTATTGCAAGATATTGCGAAGTATTTAAATCTTCAATAGAATTTCCAAATAATAAGGATGGTGACTCATTGACAAAATCAGCACTGGTATAGAAACATTCACTGAATGCCTTTATTTCTGTATCTCCGTTGTGATTTGCATCTGGATAGAATTTGACCAGAACATTATCACCACTGAATTCACCACCAAAAGTTCCAATACCTAAAGTACTACCTATTGAGATGAAAGAAGATTGTTGGGTGAATACATTAGTTCCGTCATGAACCATCATTAACTGATGAACTGACTTAGTAGTATCTCCAATACTAACTTCCACTAAAGATCTTGATGAATCAAAATTGTTCTTATCTAAGGTTAAGAATGCTGTCGAAACTCCGGAAGTTGTAGTTGTAAATCCAGTTTCATATATTGCAGATCTCTCTGCACCAATTGGTTGTGTTGGTAGTCTATATCTAAATGTTCCAACACCAACTGCAGTTGTTCCAAACCCAACAGTTCTTGTTCTAAGGACAACATCCTCAGCAGAATCATTAAGATATGTTAGACTGACTATTCCAGAGTTTACAGTAGCACCAAAAGAACCGATAAAGTTACTAGAACCGGCAATTGCACTAGTATCAAAATAATATTCTGCAAGGTTCGTATCATCTCCATCATGTGTTAAATATAATTCAACAAAATTAGTTTCACCACTTACTTCTTTAGTGACGAGTGCATTTACATACAGTGCAGTGAACTTATCAGTTGAAACACCGATAACTGATTCTGTAGTATTAATAAGAACTGTTTGAGCACGACTGGTTAAGTCTATGAATCCTATCGATGATGTTCCAATTCCAATAGTAGAATTATTAAATCTCTTCTCAATAAACTTAATATCATACTCTGTATCATATGGATCCTCTGGAGTAAATCTTAAGAAAGTATCTCCAAACTCATCCGTTTCTAAACTAAAATCTCCATATTGCTCATCATTCTCAGTCGTAAATCCAAGACCCACATTTACCAAAGACTGTTTCTCTAGAACAAGTTTGTTATTATTGATAGAATCATTTAAAAATACCATATTAGTTAATTGAATATGGTCTTTTCCACTAATATCACTTACTTTAAGTACATAGTTATTATAAAGACTGGAATTATCGATTTTTAAAATATCTTTATACTCAAGAGGTTCATTATCAGAACTAGAGAACTGATCTTGTATATCATCAATTTTTAATACTCTATTTGATAAAGCTTCAGTGTAATTTGTAAGTCTCTTTTGACTCAATCTTATGAATTTAGATCTATCAGTTAAAATATCAATGTCTTTAGCATAGTCAAAGTTGTTAATAGTATCAACTCTCTTTTCATCAATATAATCTCTAATAATTGTTGTTACTTCCTTAGTTGTAGATATGCCAATTCTTTCATCAGAATCAGATATGACTTCAGTGTCTGCAAAGTTTTTGATACCAACACTATGAACTAAACTATTGACTGGTGTTCTAATATCTTTCCATTGCTGTTTACTCTTAATAGAATATGAAAGATTTTGATAATAATCATTATCTGGTAAAACTTGATAATCCTCATTCAGTTTTCCAGTTTGTTTCTCCCAACCCTCATCTTTTCTGTTAGAGAATTTGATTTCATAAATTCCATCATAATTTGTAAGAGTTTCAATCGTTGCAATGTTTCCGGATGTTTTTCCTGTAATTGTTTCACCAACAGAAAGTTGATATGAACCAAATACTTTAATCAAACCAGTATTATCAAATCCAATGACTTCTAAATCTCTTTCTATGTCGTCAGATAAGAGTTTTTCACCAACTTCAAAATTAGATAATGCCAGTTCAATAGTGAACGATGGATACTTTGTTTTATTAACTACAGTAGCATATGAATCGGTAATAGTTTGTGCTATTCCTGTTTGAGTTGTTAATCCGGCCAGATTGAATGTAACTTGGTCGGCATTAAGACCTGGTGTCAATTTATTTTCATATTTTGATACTGTGAAGAATTTAAATCCATAATCACTTGCATTAAATCCAGTACCATCCGAACTATACTTAGTAATTCCTTCAACAAATACCTCATCATTTACAGCAAAAACATCTGTAGTAAATCCGGCAGAAGGAGTTGTTAATACGCATGTAAATATTCCGGTATTATCGGATAAAACTTGTGTAACACTAACTCCATTTGTATTATTAACTGCAAAGATTTCTGCAGACTGATCTGATATTCCTTTTGGTGGAACGTCAATTGAAACATCAATAATTGAACTACCAGATAATGTTGGTCTCAACAAACCACTATCCAATTCCGTTCTAGTGTCATTGTTTACAACAATTAATCTTGGAGCCTGTACATATCCAACTCCACCATTCGTAACTGTGATAATACCTACAGTGTTCGTATCCTTTAGTGTAATTTTTGGTGATATGAAAGCTTCTGGTTGAAGAGTTTTATCTGAAGAATATTCAAATCCCTCATTTACAATTTTCGTTTCTAATACTTTACCAATAGTATTAGTCTCTAACGATACAAGTAAATTTTTACCATTGGATTTATTGACACTATTGAACAATGGAAGTTTCTTATATCCAGTTCCAGAAGAAACAAGATGTATTTTATCTACTGCTCCAGATGCAGAAGTTGATTTAGTAGTGTACTCTAAAGTGTCACACTCGGAAGAAGTATAGGAAAGTTTTTCTGGAATGTTCTCCAAAGCAATTTTAAAAGTTGTGATCCCAACTTCTGAAATTTGATATTCTTTGTTATATACACTATCTACAAATAATATTTCAGAATAATTTTTAACTTCTTTATCTGATGTGCTAATAAAACCAGATTTTTCTAAAGAGTAATAAAGTCTATCTGGGAAATTGGATCCATGAGAAATGGTGAAGGTTGCATTTGCAGATCCAATTGTACCAGAACTAGATGTATTAAATGTACTGCTATTTCCAATAGAAACAAATTCGTTCTTAAATTCTCTATCATAGAATACTTTAAATTCATATCCAGTCAAAGAAGAATCTGAAAGATCAAAAACAAGATTATTATTTTTTATAGATTCAATTTTTGGATTGACTTTAGAAATAGTTTGAGATGCACCACCAGTAGATCCAAAACTTACGATTGCTGGAGGATTACTATTGGTATTTACTAAAGTTTCACACAATTGAATGTTATCTTTTGTGTAATTATAAACATAATATGATCCTGTTTGAAGACCTGATATTACAGTATCTGCGTCATAATATATCTTATCACCAGTTTGGAAATCATGTGAAGGAAAATTAATAATCGACATATCAGCATTGACTGATATGGATGAGAATCCTATGGGATTAACTTGAATATTTTCAGTGTTATAATTTCTATTTACTCTAATAGCAGTAGAAGTACCAATACCTACAGAGAGATTTGGTTCTACATTGAGTGTTATAAGGTCACCCTCAGACAATCCATGTGCCGAAGAAATTGAAACAACAGAATTAATTCTTCTAAAAACACCACCAACGTTATCATATCGTTTTAAGAAGAAATAGTCATCAGCATTACTACCATTAACTCTGAAGTAAACTTCATCACTATTCAAAGTTGTCTTTATACCAATAGTGTTTGGAGACTTGTTAACTGCATATACAAAGGTTGGTAAATTAAAAGGTGTTCCTGTTGGAGTGGTGGAAATTGAAATTGCGTTATTAGATCCTTTATTAAATTCAAGTTTCTGATTGGTTTTGAATGGATGATCTGGTAAAGATATTCTTTGAGTCGGAACAGATCCAACAATAGTCTCATCTCCAAAACTGTATGTAACTTCTATTCCAATTCCAGGAGTTGTTCCAATACCAATCGATTCAGTTGGATTAAAATAAACACGATCTGAAATCCTCGATTCAAAGAAATCAACCTTTTTATCAACTAAAAATGTAACCTGATTAAAAGTTACTGCCATTCCTACAGTATGTGCCGTGCCTGTAAGTCCTCTTTTTACTCTAATAACATTTTTATCTGGATATAAATTTAAAATTTCTAAAGTTTCTGTTCCAATACCAATAGTTGAATTTACATCAGGACTGATTATAACTTCTGAAGGTATATTTGTTACATAAATTTCTGTGCCTCCCGATCCAGCAGGAATTTCTGTAGTTAAACCAACATTAGGAATTGATACGAGTTCAATTTTATGATATCCATTTAATTTAGAGGATTCGTCAGGAACATTTCTGATATCATTTGTATCAGTACTGTCATATTGTTTTGTTATGGAATCTATCTTGACATAATCATTATTGGATAATTTACTACCAGAAGTTCCGGATACGGCTAGTTCAACTTTTTCATCATTTCTCCAAATAAATTTAACTAAGGCAGCATCTAGTGTAGTCTCAACACTATCAACTGTTTTTCCTTTTAATGAGGAAATATTAGCAGTCAGTCCTCCACCACTAGTTCCTGTATTATCAAACTTTAGTGTCTCACCTACTTTGTAGTCTTCACCAGAATTTAAAATATTGATTGAAGATACAGATCCTTCACTGATTGAATCGATAATAATCTTTTGTCTCTTGATTTCATTACTTTCAATGATGAAATCGTTATCTGCAGTCGTTTCCGCAATTCTATAACCAAAAGTATTTCTTAGCAGAGATGAATT